>ERZ1673738.1099-NODE-1099-length-43160-cov-175.174133_pt1 | contig 43160 bp, 52 predicted proteins | sample MGYA00580198_ERZ1673738 | MGnify/ENA primary metagenome ERZ1673738 (study PRJEB41218, sample SAMN15661784) | gut metagenome | host: Homo sapiens | place: Canada: London | collected 2015-08-20/2019-03-30 | study: EMG produced TPA metagenomics assembly of...
TTGCCGATGTTCGTCACACTGTCTGGAATTGTGATGCTTGTCAAACCGCTGCAATTACGGAAGGCCAAATCGCCGATGCTCGTCACGCTGTTACCGATTGTCACGCTCGTAAGCCCGGTGCAACCATCGAAGGCAGAATTGCCGATGTTCGTCACACTGTCTGGAATTGTGATGCTTGTCAAACCGCTGCAATCATCGAAGGCCAAATCGGCAATGCCCAATGTTCCTTCGTTTAATACAATCGAAGTGTTGCTTGGCATAGTTCCTTTATACTTATAAGCGACTTTACCTGCGTACACAAGTCCATCAGGTTGATTGTTGTACCAAGTAGTGCCATCGAAGGCATACTTGCCGATGCTTGTCACACTGTTTGGGATTGTGATGCTTGTCAACCCTCGGCAACCATCGAAGGCTCGATGGCCGATGCTTGTTACGCTGTTTGGGATAGTTATACTCGTAAGATTAGAGCAAGCCCAAAAGGCATAATCACCAATGTTCGTCACGCTGTTGGGGATTGTGATACTCGTAAGACCTCTGTAATCACTAAGGGCATAATTACTAATACCTAATGTTCCTTCTTTTAAAACAATCGAGGTATTACTTGGCATCTCGCCTTTGTACTTATAAGCGAATTTACCCACATACACAAGACCATCAGGCTGATTGTTGTACCATGCGGTATTATCGAAGGCATTGCGGTCTATGCTCGTTACGCTATCAGGGATTGTCACACTTGTAAGCCCTGTGCAATCACAGAAGGCAGAATTGCCGATGCTCGTCACGCTGTCAGGAATCGTTATGCTTGTCAAACTAGTACAACCCGAGAAGGCATCATCGCCAATATTTGTGACGCTGTCAGGGATTGTTATACTTGTGAGTTCGGTGCAATTTTTGAAAGCACAGGATGGAATGTTTCCCCCTATTATAATTACGGACTTTATGCTTGATGGTATGTAGTAATAAAAATACCTGGAAGAACCACCATAATAATATTGATAAGTCGCTCCTGGTACCGAGGACTCACTGCTTGTCGTAGTATATCCAAATATATAGCCAAACACCTCATCGTACCCAAACCCCTCTGGGTCATAGGCGCCAACAAACGGAATCGTTATGCTTTCAAGCGATGCACAATCTCTAAAGGCAGCGCTGATATACGTCACACCATTAGGGATTATTATATTAGTAAGACCTGTGCAACCACGGAAGGCATTAGAGCCTATGCTTGTGACACTGTCAGGGATAGTTATGCTCGTAAGCCCGATACAGCCATTGAAGGCATCATTACCAATACTAATTAAGGAATTGGGCAATTCAATTGATTGAAGTGTTGTGCTATCCTTAAATGCGTTTGATGTTATTTGAGTAACTGGTAAATTTTCAACTCTTTCAGGAATGGTTAAGTGCTCCCAGGTAAGACCGGTCCTTAATCCAGTAATCGTTACCGAAGTAGCATCTTTAGTGTACGTAAAAGGCAAAAGATTTACGCCACCACCCCATACACACACAGCTTCTTGTCCTTGTTCTTTGGCGTAAATTGCTTTAACTACTTTATCATTTCTTACAGCATTTGTGCTAATTTGACTGTTCCCTTTATAAATATAAATAGGCATAACTCACCTCATTACTGAACATCAAAGGTTGTTGCTTTAACTATTGTATTAAAAGTAACGGAATCATTAGCAACAGTGAGTTTGTCTAATAAGGCAATCAGTTTATTTAATTGTGCAGTTGTTAGTAATCTTTGGCACATTTCATCAACAGCACTCTGTAAATTCGTCGCTGTGAGCCCTGAATTAGCATTATTATAAACTATATGGTCAGCGGTAGAAACAAAATTTACCGTTCCTGTCTCGCCTTCAATTAAATATAATTTATCGTCTTGTAAAGTTCCAGCCAGATATGCTTCAGAAAATTCGGCCTCTGTCATAACAACAACGTCAGAGAATTGTAAAGGTCCTGAACCACCGCCAATATTACCTAAGTCAACTTTACCTGTTGCGTCAGGGTTAAAATTTGTTCCATTAGCCTGTACTGATGTAACAGTACCAACCTTGTCTAAACCAGGCTTGCTCTCAAGAGCAGTGATTCTATTGTTATAATCTATAACAGCAAATGGGAGATTATTAACCGTTCTAGTGCCATCACCGATTTTAAATCTAACAGCCTGGGTTTCACTTCCACTTGCATTGTATTCTGCGTCATATATAATAATTTCCCCTTTTTGAGGAATAAAGTTTGTCGCTTTTGCCCAATTGGCAGCGACGTCATGCTTTTGTTGAATTCGTGAATTTATTTTTTTTTCAGTAGCCATTTGGGCCTCCTTTATCATTTTCAAATTAAGCCGAAATAGGGCTTTGAGATCTGTTTCACTCAAAGCTCGACGGGGGTTGCTACACCCCCGTCTATTATTTAAGTTTTTGAGTTTAGAAAAAATTAGTCGATATTTACCGTAGCTGAACCACAGTCAAACACGAACACTACCGAATTGTCAATTTCGACTTTCGGAGAAACGCTTGCAGTACCAGTAACTTTCAGGCCTACACCGGCGCTAACGCTAGTAACGGTACCAACTTTGTCTAGACCAGGTTTGCCTTCAAGAGCAGTAATCTTATCTGCATAACCATCGTAAGTGCCAACTTTTGCCGCAGTGATACCAGAGTTAACAGCGCCGAGTTGCGCAGTCGAAAGTTTATCTTGTTTGCCAGCAATAGTGGTTGCATAACCATCATAAGTGCCAACTTTGGTCGCTGTAATTCCAGAATTTACCGCCGCAAGTTGCGTGTCGTTGAGTTTGTCTTGTTTACCCGTAATGTCTTGGTGAGCGGTGATAACAGTACCAAGGTCAACAACACCAGAAGCAGGATTCTTTGTTGTGCCATTCATCTTAACAGCAGTAACAGTACCAGTTTTGTTCAAGCCAGGGAAGGCTGCTTCGGTAACGCCAACATCGCTTGCGCCCAAGTTAATGTCACTTGAAAGTGCTTTGTTGTTGATTTTCCTTGTTGTAGGAACATATCCAGAAAGATCAATGTCTGTGTTGCCGATACGCTCCCACTTATAAGTTGACCCAGACTGAACTGTTATGAATTCATCGTAACTATCAGGTTGTCCGTCGCTCGGATTGTGCGAATGAGCCTTAAGATAAATCTTGCCCATTGTTGCTTGTGCAGCAGTGGGTAGCTCAGTAACAACTTGATATTCAAATTGTTTAACAGCATTTATTGCGGTATCAACATACTGTTTGGTTGCAGGGTTCATTTCTGCCGTAGGCGCTTGAACCGTTACAGCACCTGTAAACGCGCCACCAGCCTTGGGCATTGCATTGTCAGCTTTTGTACCTTGTGCCGCAGTTGCATAAGCAGAGCTTTCGGTATAAGCCGCGCTCTTAAGACCCTTAACAGCAACATTGTCAGTAGCCGTGCCATTAACGGTAATCTTTACTGTACCATTGTTAGTACCAGACTCAAGAGTGACTTTCTGGTGACTCTGAAGAGCAGTGTCAGCTTTACCTAAAGAGGTTTGAACAGCTTGTGCTAAATCTGTTTTAGGGATGCCACCATCAGGTTTTGAATATTTACCTTCTGCTGTAGATTGTGCAGCCTGTGCAGCAGCAAGAGCAGCAGCAGCGTCATCGATACCTTTCTGAGCTTTGGCAAGCAGCGTAGCCCAGCCTTTTACAACAGCAGCATCACCAACTGCGACACCGTCCTTTTTCAGAACAAGCGAGCCATCAGCAGCTCCGGTTTCAAGCGTGTATTCAGCTTGTGCTGGAAGAGCCCCAATTTGTTGATCTGTGTAAGCTTTAGCGCTGGCTAATGCACTAGCCGCTGAACCAGCACTATCGGCACCAACTTCACCTGGGGTGTAGGATGGTTTGGTCGCCTCTTTGGCCCATCCATAAACATCGGCAGCAAGACCGCTCGCCCACGGAAGTTCTCTAAATTTGTGAACACCATCACCCACCTTTAACAATACCGCAGGAGGCGTGGATTGTTCGGCAGTCTCACTATTCGCCAATGAACAAATTGCGACCTCACCCTTTTTAAGGATGAATTCGGAAGCGTTCCAATTGGTTAAAGTATCATATTTTAAAGCAATTCTTGTATTAAGTGTAGTAGTTGCCATTGTTTTTATTCCTCCAAATTATTAAGCGTTTGCGGTGCCGCCATTAAGAATGAGCTCATCTCCGTCCGTCTGGACAAGCTTGTTCACATTCAACGCACTAATTTTTGCGTCAGTCACTTGACCGTCCCCAATCATCGCCGTCAACACGCCACCGGGAGCAATTGAGAACTCGCGTTGCTCATTGATGGCAAGACCACCGTTAACAAGGACGTTATACGTAAGGGGTTCAGGTACGGGAACCGTAACATAAGCTTTCCCTTCTTCGTCCAACACAACCGCGTGTTCGTTTCCGCCTTCCGTGTGTCCAAGTTTGATACCACCAAGAGCATCGGTTGTGGCTTGGGGGATCTCGGTCAGTGCGCCAAGATCAGCAGCAGTAATTTCAACAGCTTCAGAGCCGTTATAAGTTTTACCGCCGGCCGTTAGAATGTTTTTAACCGAATCAGCAACACCCGCGTTCGCTACGGCTCCTTCAATCAACGCACCACTCAATTTGTGGTCAGCGTCGATAATAGATTGTTTTTTATTAATCTCGCCTTCGAGTTCAGTCTTTACTCCGCTAACCGCTGTGCCGATTTCACTCGTGACATCTGCTGATTTAGCATAACCATCAAGAGCTGCCCCAGTAATGTATGCAGAATTGTCGACTTCGTAACCGTCAGCAGTTTTCTTAACAAGACCAGTACCCGTTATAGCATTTAACTTATCAAGATTTTCGTTGGCCGCTTGTTTACCTGCCAACGCGTCTGCCAACCCTTCGACCTGAGCTTGAGTAATTGCAATATCTTGAAGTTCAACTGTAACCTTACCATTTTCTTGTTTAATAGTTTTGAGTGTTTTACCGGCCCCGATAGCTACTTGTGCAAGAGTCAGCTTATTGATTTCTGCTGTAAGTTCGTCATCAGTTACATAAGAAGACAGGTCAATATCTGTGTTACCAATCTTTTCAAATTTATCGGTTACCCAGATGTATTCATCATAAATATCTTGAGCTCCGTGTGCATGCGCTACAAGATATATAACACCCTTTTCGCCAGTCTTAGGAAGAGCATCAACAACGCTGAATTCAAATTCGGTTATACCGCTAATAGCATCATCAACGTATTTCTTCGTTGCGGGGTTCATATCTTCCGCCGGAGCTTGAATTGTTATAGCGCCAGTGAAAGCACCACCTGCTTTAGGCATTGCAGCGTCTGCAATGGCTTGCACAGCCTCAACTTCCGTAGTCTTAGCATAGGGACTTAAATCAATGTTTACTTTTTTGTCGACTATTTCAACATCAACGCCGTCGACCTTAACACCTTCAAGAACGTTAACTTGTGCGCCAGCAGCAATACCGTCAAGTTTTGCTTTGTCTTCTTTCGACAAGAAACCATCTTTTTCCGTTGTCGCAAGAATGAGTTTACCTTCGATAATCGTGCAGCGTGCTTCAAGTGCGCTAACTTTAGTTGCAAGTTCGTCTGCGCTAGAAGCCTGACCAAACTTCGTAAGGGTTTTACCTGCATTGATTTGATAAAGACCAACACCTTCGGTGGTATCCTTAACGATCAATAATTGACCAATGTAATATGCACTATCTGCACTGCCTACTTCTGCGGCACCCGCAGCAGCAGTGACGGCGTCATTATAATTCTCAAAATAGCTATTAGCATCCAGTGGGAAAGCAGAAGTCCTATTAAAGCCAACAGCAAAATTTAATTTACCAAAATCCATTGACATAGTATATACCTCCCTCTATTATGCTACGGTGAAATGCCACTTATTCGCTTTGTCACAAGCTGCAGCATTATCTTTGTAATATACATTATACGACTTAGCCTCATAGCCGTTCGCGCCTTCTACATCCACAGTAACATGGGTAAATGCGCTGAACGCTTCTGCGTTCAGTCCGTTAACGTCTTTGATTGAATTGATGGTTCTCGGTGCAGGAACAGCTATGATAACACGCATATCACCAACAGCCTCTTGAGCATCGCCCGTATTGCCCGCTGAGATTGCACCATTTTTCTTACCAGCCAAACCTCTAATAATCGCACTTGTGGGAGTGCCTTCTTTAGAGTTTACACCACCCCAGAAACTGTTCCTATAACCAGTAACAGCACCCGAAGTAGCATTCTTTGTGCCAGCCGCAATTTTACCAGCTACACCCTCTGTCGCGCCAAGATTGTTTTTAGGATCAGCACCAGCCGTGTGCGTAGCAACAACACTGACCTTGTAATTAGTGCTGTCACCAACTATAAACTTAGCAAACGAACCCGTAGCCGTAGTAGCCGTGTGCGAAGCCGTATCACTGACCGCATAGGTTGCCGTAATGCCCGTATCAGGGCCATATTGATAACTACCTTTATTAAAACTTACCGTATATGCAGGAGTGAATTCGCTACCAACTTCTTTTGCTCCAGCTCCAGTCAAGCTGATTGAAACCGACGGTTGTGTTACTTTGGGAGTGTTATTAGCCTTTGCAAGCGCTCCTTTTAAGAATTCTTCTACAGACTTGCCGCTTGCAGGCAACACAACCGAACCGGATGCGTCAGGAGCATAAATACCAAACGCTGTGGTTGCTGTGATATCATCTTTAAAATAGACATTACCTGCGTCGTAATTGCCATCCATGGCTTCCCAGTTGGTCTCGCCGCGTACATATGCGGTATACTGATATTTTCCACCAACCAACGCTTCCCTGATGATCGCAATGTCACCTTTTACAGGTGCTGTAATTTCAGCAAGCGCTGCCGCTTTATCACCACCCAACGTGATGTCTTTCTGATAAACATCGGTTGTATGCAAATTTTTGGTAGCATCGCCGATTGCTTTTTCGACGGCTGCCAAATCCACAAATGAAATGGTAATTTCGCTCCAAGTTTTGGTGCCATCGCCAACCTTGAAAATGTGTAAATCGGTATCATAACCAACTTCACCTTTTTTCAAAACAAGCTTGGAAGCAGCCCAATTGGTGCTGGTGTCATTACGTAAAATTAAAGTAGTACGTATTTGTTTCTCCATAAACTCTCCTTTTTGAAATAAGTTTGTCATTCATTCAACGCGTCTCCGCCATTGAAAATAAAATGCTCGTAATTTTGTCCCATGCTTTTATAAGATTTTTCTTCCTTATCCCAGCAATAGGTTGCTTGTTCTGACAATACAAAGTACACACCACCAACATCACCCACAGTAGGTAGTTGTTCGCGTGTACTCACTTGAACAGCCCCTGCGGTAACGCCCGAAGCAGAAATAACGTTATTTTCGTCAATTGTAATTCCAGAACCAGCTGTTAATTTTTGTTGATACTTTTGTAGTTCCTCGGTTGAATCCAAGGCTATCCAATTAGAACCATCTGAACGATATAGACCGTTGTGTTCTAATTTCTCCGTTGTGGCACCAAGATGATGATAGATTTTATTATCGCTTGCGTCCTTCGGAGAAAAAGAACTCAGATCTTTGTTCTCAATTGGAGTGTTAAGCAGCTGATTGTAATCAGCAATCATAATTCTTTGAATCATCTTTTAACCCTCTGTAATTATATAGTAAGCGTTTTGAACATATTTTTCCGTGGTCGGTCCCACATACTTAACAAATTTGCCAAAAAACTCACTCACATTCAGCTTGTTCATTTCTTCTTCGGTTTTGGCTATAATGGGGTTTTCGATCGAACCAAGTTCTCCAGTACCATTAATTACCTTTCCATACGAATCGTAAGCTGAATAACCCTTTAAAACCTTGGCCGCATCTGCCTGATTGCCAAGAGGGGTTAATACATAATCTCCTGTTGGACTATAATTATCATTAGTTTGGATAATTAGCGTCCCCTCGTATTTTTGTCCCATATTCTCTCCTCCTGCCAAATCACCCATAACCAACATTGTGGATGCTTTTGCGATAGTTGTTTACGCCGCAGGTTCAGGATCAGAATCTTTCTCCGGTGCGACATAAGACCCGTTCAATACCACGCCCTGCGCTCCATACGCTTTTTTACCTTTCAGGATATCTTCTTCGGATGCCAGATCAGGTATCGATTCCAAACGATATTCGCCCGTAGGACTATAATTATCGTTGGTTTGAATAATCAGTGTGCCTTCATATTTTTGTCCCATAATTTTCCCCTCACTTCTTATTTACTTTTTTTGAAAAATCAATAATGAATTCGATTGCGTCGGAAATTTGATCAACCTCATATTGAATGCCTAATTCCTTCGCAAAAGAATCCACAGCTGCCATAACAATTTCTTTTTTTTCTGCCCCAGATTGTCCAGTAGCTTCAGCATCTGCCATAGCTCGTAAAATCATAGGATAAAGTTTTTTCCAATTGCCATCTTTTGCTAATTCGCCAAACTTTTTTTTCAGTTTTGTAAACATTGCAACTATAGTAGTAATCGCAGCAACGACAACACTAACAAGTGAGACGATTAATCCAATATTTACATTACTCATGGATTTCACCTCTTAAAATAAAATGATATTTTTATTTGTACCCACAAGCTGTGGGATTGTTTTCATAGTTAGGATAGACACGTGTCTATTTGTAAAAGAGAAAATTGGGGCCATACACAAATGTACGACCCCAAAAATCCTTTAGTTAATCTTTTGACTGAAAATATTTGCAGTTATTTTTGCAATTATTTGGCACCCAACGTTTTTCGTTGTGACAATAACGTTGAAAGGAACAAGCCGCTCCTTCCAATTTATCACACGAATATGGATCGGCGCCGCAACCTCTTGCAAATTTACAAGGATGCAAGGTCCTTTTTGGAAATTCCATTACACATTAAGCCTTAGCAGCAGGCACCGTATAAGAATCCGTTTCTGCAACTTCTTCAGGTTCTTCCTTCAAAATATATTTAGCCACAAGCACATTTCCAGCCGCAAGCTTGGTAGCATCTGTTGCTGCTTGGTCTCCAACAGTGAATTTAAGTTTAGAATCACTATGCGGAATCAGAGCAAGAGTTTTATCGTTATAAAGCGCATAAACCGCAACGTCTTTGACGGTGCCCTTGTCCTTAGCGCTCTCGGGATCGATCGCAATCGCCTTCAAATTTTGTTCCGCAGAACCATCAGTCATCACTTCGATAATACGGAAAAGCTTACCGCTGTTTGCGTCGCAACCTTCGGTCATGACCATAGCAGTACCATTAAGATTCATCGTAGCATTAGAGCTCATATTGAAAGTGAATTCTTGTCCACCGTCGAGTTGGAATCTCGGAACTTCAAATGTAAGCGTTCCAGCTTTGCTTCCTTTGGAAGCCGCACAAGCGTCGCCTGCGAAAATCGGTACAGTGATGATAAGAGCAAGTTCGTGAGGAATCATATCACTCTTAACAATTGCTTCACGAGCAAGCGCGTCAGAAGCAAGATAACGAACGCAATAGGTATGTCCGCTTTTGATGCCGCCTTTGGGGTCGTCTTGACCATCATCTTTCAATTTCATAGCTTTAGCATCATTAGAACTAATGGAAACTGCTTTGTAGTCATCTTTACCTTCTTCCGAATACCAAGCGATAATTGTAGAAGCACTGTCTGAACATTTCAAAACGCCAAGATCTACGGGAACTTTTTTCAACGTAAGTTCACCTTCAACTTCCGCTTTAATAGTTTCGCTTTGATAAGCGCTAGCACTGTTGCTGAAGTGTGTACCAAGTTGTGCCTCGACATAGCCTTCTTTGAAGAGAATGTCAGTAAGCGTAATTGCCACTGCGGGATCGTGGAAGAAGTTGGTCACGACAGGTGCACCAGTACCACCACGAAGTTCGTCTTTCGTGATTGTGACAGAAATCGAAGAGTCCGTCAAAGTCTTTGCGACGAAAGCCATTTGCGGTTTACCATTAACCATACGGAAAGCTTCAGCGCTACCAACGGAGCCTAAAAAATATTTTGCCATATTAGTTTCTCCTTATATAATTAAATTATGTTTTTAGATTTGAGACATTTCGCTCTTGAATTCATCAAGGGTCTTATAAGCGTCGCCAAAAACATCTGTCTCTTTTTTGTATATCCAATGTTCGGGCGGTTCTTTCATTGAAACCATTCCGGTCATCATACCAACACGAGTGGCCTCATATTGGATTACATCATCAACCGTCGTTAACAACATCAAGAACTTTCGGATGGGCATATCATACAGCTCGCTCAGCTTATAGCTGGTTTTAGCCGCAACACACACCATCTTTTTCTCAGTGGTCGCTTTTCCACTCTTTTGGCTTTTGATTCTGATACGTTCTGCGTAGTCAGCCTTCAAGTCAGGATCAATCTTGCTGTCATCATAATAATCAGGTAAATTCTGATACATTACAATTTGCCTTAAACGCTCAAACGCCGCAGCGTCGATTGAATGTCCCGCTACGACTAACTTATACTTCTTCGTTTCCGGATCTGCAACATACCGTATCATTGCCTCAAGTTGTGTTGAACCACACTTGGGACAAGCCACCAACTTTTCCTCTTCTGGTTTTTCCTGAGTGAGAATTTCTCTGTGTTGAGTTATAAACTCGGCGTAAGTCATTGTGTTGCCACATTGAGGGCACCACACCCCATCTTTTAAATGGAAAATCAACTCAAACAATTTACTCAAGCGAAGAGTCCAAAGTTGCCCTTCTTCTTGATCATTAAGTTTTCCGATCAAAAAATCTAGATGAGTTTGTTTAAGGCCTTCAAGGGTTTCGTTTTTATTCAACGTTAAACACGGATTTACCAACATAAAATCGTTGTAGTTCCGCATAATTATTGGATAAATTTGTAACCCACAAAAGGGAACGGGTTCATCATAGGTAAAATACGTAGCCTCATATTGTTGAATTTCGTTGGCTATTTTTTCGCTCAAACACCCATATCTGTCCATTCTATCCTCCTTCTCATCCTTATATTTCAGTAGCTATTAATATATTGCGCTCATTTTAAGCTATTGAAATCCTTTAGAAATTGCGATTCGGTCCTTCCGCTAATCCTGATACCAACATTGCCATCTTGGTAACGTGGCCCAGATAGGTTCGACCGTTCCACAAATTTTGTTGTGAGTTGTTGTGAATATTTGTTTTTTGGTTAAATTGGAAGTACCCAATTCCATCCAAATACAAACCGTTCAACTCTGCAATCACGCTCTTTAACAGAACGCTCTCACGATTTTTATATAAAACCACCGCTTCTCCTTTTTTATCCGAATCGTTGGGATTCGGATTGGGAAGTAAGGGGTTTATATCTTGTGCGTCGGCATCTCCCATAATTTTAATAATCTTGCTGTGTGAAATTGTTTCTAACGCAATATTAACTACAGCGACCTCGTGGTTAATCGGGAAAATGCCGTCTATATAAATATGGAGATGTGCACACTGTTCGGTCCACGCGTCGTCAACATATCTGGATAAAAACACTCTTTTATTTGTTTCTTGACCATCTTCAGTGTCGATTAGAGCATAACGCTCTTCGAGTGAAACATTGTCTTTAAACAAACAATCCATGGTTGGATACTTTAAGATTTTCCAAATATTTTGAGCATTTTTCGTTTGACTATACAACAAATGGGATATGATTTTCCACTCGATGCTGTCAAGGTTGGTAAACCTATTATAGTTGCTCATCTCATCATAACTACCTTGATATCCTGCCATAATACCTTATAACCCCCTTAGTGAAATATTAAATTTATATGTCACGTCCACACCTTCAAGAATTGCCTTGCAGGTAACTTCTAAATTCCCCGCCGGATAGAATTTTAATTTTTGCAACGAAAAGCTATTACCTTCCAATTGCTCAAATTTGACATATTTGTCTCTAACTGAATCATCAACGGGTTGTGGTGGACTAGAGGCATTCATAAGCTGATACGTGGTTACAACCGGCGTATCGGTGGATACACCAGAAGAAGCATATACCACAGGCTTAAATATCAACGGCTCATTTGAAAGCGTTTCGGGAATAACAGATGGTTCGTCTAATCGGATTTGATAATCCGTTTCTGTCCCAGTTTCTTCAACAACAACGCTTTCTTTTTGGTTATACGCAATGCGCGTTTGAAAATTATCGTATTCAGATTTTTGAACAACTTCAAAATACAGAATAATTGTTCCTAAATCATCATCCACAAATGTGCGATTTGAAGCAAATTTACTAATTGCTTGTATACGATAAACTTGGTCATATCCAACAATAAACCGTTGGTTGACATAATATTTACGCGTAAACTCATTATGCTGCACAATTACGGTTAAATCCGATGATTGGCTTACCGCTGTCTGATTATACACTATGTTAACGCCAGCAAGCTCTTTTGTTTGAACTGCAGGCTCATAATGATAACGTGTTATACCTTGAGCGTCTAAGTATTCGCTACCCAAAGTACCGTTGCATCGCGCAATAATGGCGCTTGCGGTTGCGTCACCGGTATTACGGTTAGTCGTTAACCAAACACTCTTGTTTTCCTCTGGCTCATCAATATCATATTGGAATGAAAATTTAAATTTTAATCCCAAGGGACATTGATAGTGCACATCGCGAAATACCACGCGACGCCAGTCGTCAGAAATCGGAACGCCTTTATCGGTTTTAACTGTTTGTAAAACGACCTCCAAGGGGACGAACTTGTTTGTTCCAATTGCCGTCTCTTGTTCAATCAATGCGCGATTGGGACGATAATCCCAGTCGGCATCTACCTTATCTTGAATTTCTTTTAGCCAATAATTTTGAGGTACGTAATTGCGTGGAGTTTGTGAAATTAAATGATAAGGATTTGGTCTGTTTGTAGTATCATAAACTTTACCCATTCGCACCACCTCCTCATTATCACAAGCTTTTTAACAAATGATCGATAATGCCTTTGGTTTCAAAAATTTGTTTCCGCACCAACGAATAAGGGAGATTTTTATAATCTCGAATACCGTTTAATTTTACAATTACATCAACCAAAGCACCATCAAATAAAATATTGGCCGAATTCACCTCAAACAACTGGCTTACAATATAATCATCCGCAGTGATTCTATGTTCATCTTGAACAGTGTTTTTGGTTTCATCTTCAATAAGATACAGAATTTTTATACATCGCTTACTCAGTTTGTGAAGGTAATCTTTTTTTGCCTCTAAGGGTAGTATTAACTTATTTGCCAATTTGTTTACCTCCAATTGCTCCTGACCATAAATCCCATGATAACTTCTGTGTCAAATCATTTAAACCTTCACGGATATTTTGGTACCACTCGGTTTTTGCTCTTACAGAATTGGCCGGCGAATGTAATTTAAAATCTGTATCAGTTAAAATATTGCGAATATCCAACATGAAGTTCTTTTCATTCTCAGCCCACCCCAAAAGCAAACAGTGTGCTAAAATATCTTTCGTACGCGATTCTATAAACGCAGACGAAATGTTTGACGAAAACCCTGTGAAATCTGCCGCAAACTCACCAGCATAATACCACTCAGCCGAACAAGGTGTTCCATTTGGCACGTCGCGCGAGAATGTCACGACTTTGGTTTCGGGATTGTACTCCGCCAGTGGATCGGGTGTTTTTCCAATGAAAAAACTCATTACCGCATTATCCAGCGGAGTCGTAGACAAAGTATAACTGGCACCACCGTTTCCGTCAAAAACCTCTAACTTGCCTTGGGCATCTGTATAATTAGAAAACCTGGAGGAAACCGTTGTGGGATTTGCAAACATCCCTAAACCGTTAATCAAGTATGGTCTCATTGTTTTTGAAAATTCAACGGGGTTGAGTTCATAAGCACGTAAAATATCGGGGTCATCGAACAAATTCACCGCGCGATTAAAAATATCTTCAAATAGAATCATAACGACCCCCTATTAAAAATTATTTGTTAGTAGTTAGCTCGAGGATTTCGTACTCGAACGCGTTGTTGGTAAAACCATTAAGAATCTGCAACTTTTTCAAATCTCTGAATTCAGGTGCTTTTTCAATGAATTTACGTTTCCAGTAACTTACAATGAAATCCTTTTGACCATCGCAAACTTTTTCGTAAATATCTTGCACTTCATTCATGGGAAGTGTGCCAAGTTTGCGAATAAACTCAGAGCTTATCAACGACTCAGACGCCATTTTAAGATTGTTACGACGTGCATAGTATTCCGAACCAGCACCGACAGCAATAATACCACGGTCAAACCAAGAGCGATATCTGCCGACCAACTCTTCAAATTGTTGAACCGTAAGAGTTCTTACTTCACCGAATGCTGCCATATCAATAGAATAATTTGACAGATCGATGTGTGTGGTAATACCAGGCGCATTATCAAACAGATGGACAATCGTCACTTCGTCATTACGATTATAACTCGTCGATTGAGCAACAGGCGTCGCCATATTATTCTTCAATTCTGCAAACTGAGCCATCAAAGACTTCATTGCATCTTGAAGTTCTGCGTTTTGATTACGCAAAAAATCTATTTCTTCCTGTTTGTTATCAGGTTTAATTTCAGTTTTTACAACCTTTTCTTCTTTTATTGCCTTTTCTACCGTCTGGGTAGCTTCCTTGTTATTTGCCATAATAAGTCTCCTTGTGAACTAAAAATCTAAGATAATAAGTCTCAACAAGGGCCTCCAAAAGGAGGCCCTAATTAGACTTTAAATTAATTATTGAAGATCGATACGACCAAATTTCGAACCAACGATCGCCGAAACACCAACCCTCATTTGAATACGGATACCGTATCTCTTGTCAGTGGTTTCTTCGGGGATTCTTTCAACCGTCATCGAAGTGCCTTCGAAAACGATCTTAACAGGTTTGTACGCATCTGCCGCAACCAGATAAATCTTGTTATCGGGAACCGCAAGGTCAGCCGTCGTATTGATGGTTGTCGGAACGAGAGCGGGATCAACGGGAATCATTCTCGCGCCAAGGAATTTATCAAGATAGCCCTTGGAGAGATAATCTTCGCCAACAAAATATTGAAGGCCAAGGCCGTTAGCACCCGTGGTGTTGACTTTCATCAACGCACCAAGCGAACCAATTGCATAAACGGGAGCGCCACCGTTTGCCGCCGAAACTTTCTGAACAAGGCCGGTCCAGTTAGCGGGAGTGTAGCCGTTAGCAATATAACCAGCGCCCATCATATCGCCCGTGACCGAAGTCATAGCAGCAATAACTTTCAGGAAGATATATGCTTCGAACGAACGACCAGCACGGAGACCGAAGTCACCCCAATCGAACACACCAGCCGCGACTGCATACCAGTCAATAGCCGTTGCGATTTCGATCGGCGAGGGGTTAACCGTAACTTCGTTATCGAAGATGGGTTGCAATACACCACGGTTTACACCTTCTGCGATTTCGTTGACTTTGAAGAGTTCGTTAGAACGGATAATGAAACGACCAGTGTCGCCCCAACCGATTTGACGAACTTCAGCAAGGAATCTCGAATAATCCGCACTGGTAACCGACGGAGCGATCGCATTGACTACTTCAGCGATAACAGCTTCGAAGTTGCTACGAACGGTTTCGTTTTTCGTGATTTGAGGATTCTTCATGCAAGCAAGGCCTTCCTGCTCGAATTTAGCTTCGAAACGGGTGCCTTCAAGCGCGTATTTAACGATTGCTTCGTTTTGGAGTCTGAGGTCGTCTTTCGAGGGCTCAGATTTTGCTTCATAATGAGCTTGAGCACTTTCAACGATCGAGTTGATGATTGCGTTGAAATTGTCGTCTTGACTATTAAAATTGAAATGTTCCATCATTGCTGTAGTCCTCCCTTAATTAAAGTCCAACGACTTCGCAAAGATAGAGTTTGCCATTGGCCGACTGGCCATAGTTGAAATCTTTGCCGAGGTGAATTTTGACATTGAGTTGACCCTCAACAATAGTTTGCGCACCACTGTCTTTAAGGGTCGTTTTGTTTGCTTCAAGACCCGCGATGTTGCCAACGACAACAGCACCATTAAAGTTGCCTTCGCCAAGCCAGAATCTGTCATGGAGAGCAAGTCTGCGAGCACGAACAGGACGGCCAGCAGGTGCCACAAGGTCAAAAAGTTTGACGCCAATTCTATAAGAGTTACCAGAGATAGCTCCTTCAGAAACGCCAGGATAATCGATAACGACAACTTCGTCGGTCACAGCGGTCGGCGCAGCAGCGAGATAAACGTTGTAATCTTTATCGCCAGCTGCAACATAAGTTTTATCGTCTTTGAGTTCGCCAAGTTTAACAAACGCGCCGTCTTCGATGGGAGCGTCGACGCTGTTAGCTTGGTATTGGCAGGAAATTACATAGGACTGAACGTCTTCCGACATCATTTCAGCCGCTCTAAACACTTTTGCCATAATAAGTTTTCTCCTTTATATAATTAAATAAAATGTATTATTTTTCGTATGCTGATTATTCTCTTCCAACATACAGTTTTAGTTTGTCCATAGCACTCATATTCTTCTCAGATTTGATTTCTACGGGTTTTGCGATAGGTGTGGTAAACGTCTCTTTTTTGTGAGTTTTACTGCCCTTGTTCGCGTTAAAGACTGCCAATGCTACTTCTGCACGCAATGCGTCAGACGAAGCATACTCGCCACGTGCGCACTTATCGAAAATCGCATCACATTGCTCTTTATTGACGTTTTCGTCATCCAAAAGCTCGTGCGCTTCTGCCACACGCTTCTCGCACTCAATAGCAAATAGCGCTTGGTTGGCTTTAGCGAGTTGTTCTTTGATCTCGTCATAATCGGAATATTTAGAATAAGCTTCTTCTTTTTCGGCCATCTTACACTCAAGCTCTTCAATGCGTTTCATAAGTTCGCAATTTTTTGCTTCGAGTTCGCCACATTTCATCAAAAGCTCTTCTTCTGGATTAGGGGCAGGTTCGCCGTCGCCTTCGGGCTCTCCCGAATAAGCAGGTTCTGCACCTTCTTCACCAGAGGGACATTCCGAATATGCAGGTTCAGGATTATCGGTACCTTTGTCGTCATCTGAATCGTCATCATCTTGATCGTCGTCTTTATCGTCGTCGTTATCGTCGTCTTTATCGTCGTCTTTATCGTCGTCCATATGGCAATCTTGACACTGAGCGTCTTCTTGTTCCGGTGCAACTGGGCACTCTTCTTGCGCCACTTCACCTTCACTACAGTTCACGACTTGGGCTTCTTCCTGTAAAGTCAATTCATTGTCCAACTGCTCGCTATCCTCCTTGTTAGATTTTTCGACTTCCACTGCGTCGCCATCCAATTCTTTGTAGGCAAAACACAATGCCGTCTTCTGTCTGTTGAAAACCTCATTATCGATGATATCCAAGACTGACGCCGATGCACCCTCGATACCTTCCGTAACTGGTTTCCCGTTTTTCGAACCTAATATAGTGATGCCCAGAAGTTCAAACTTATTGATATATCTGATACCATCCCTATCCTCGTAGTCCTTTATATCGATCTCAACAGAGACTTTCTTTTTCTTATCTTTAAGCAACCTTTTAATTTGAGGCAAAGCGTATTGTACCCACAGAGCGCATGTAAGTACAATCCAATTTTTTCCCTTATTATCGGGCTCTATAGAGATAGAATCAGACTCTCTGATCAATCCTAATATTCTCTCACCGTTGGGCATAGTTGTGTCCCAATAAGGTGTGTCGGTCTCAGAATCTCTTTTCCAAGTACCGTTGTGAGATTCAAAATCTTGCTCTTTTGTATTAAAATATCCCAAAATTGGTTTATTTCTAAAACTGGGAAGAGCACCCTGCATCGCTTCCAAAGAGAAGCTACTATGATTACGATTTTCGCCTTCTGAAATAGCTTTCATCTCAAGTTGTAAGAAATTGCCGCCAAGTATTTTCTTTAACTTGATTCTATCAGCCTCAAGGCTAAACACCATTGGATTCATACAATTTAATCCCCCTACTCTATTTTTTGTTCAACATGAGAAAATTGAAGGGCTCCGGAAATGCGTTGAGCTTTTTTACTCAAGCATATTTTTAGAGCTTCTTTATCCTCAGGCGTTTTCGCATTAAATTCAGCCGCAATGAACCCTAATACAACATTGGAAACGTTGTCCACTAAGGCTTTGAAATAAATAGCATCGCTACCCCAACACTTTAAAAAGTGATAACTACTAGGGTTTTTATTTTTTAGCGACTCAATATCATCAATATAACATTCGCCTCTTGTGGCTAACTCATTATCCAACTCAATAAATAAAGCCCGCTGTAGATTTTGGTAGTCCATCATAAATGGTCTTGTTTGATTGTCCACAGCTTCTGCCACAATACTACATTTAGCAAAATTACGCGCATTTAAATATGTGCCACCATTATGATATGCCACACAAAAGGCACGATTTGCACCATTCTCCTGAACGATTGCGGTTAACTGAGATTTAATATAAGTCGTAACCTTACGATTCTCAGCCTCTTCTGTTGGGCTATGTTTTTTAGAATCGTGTATTGCGAATTTAATGCTCGAATCGATAAGAGCTGTTAATCGTTTCTCCTGTTCTTCTGCGGCCCGATTTTGCCGTTTTTGCATAGCTAAAAGCAACCATAAAAGAATTCCCATAAGAACAGGATAAATACCATATTCAATAATTGATTTTATAATTTCTCCCGGACCCATACTTCACCTCATTCTACGATGGGAATGAAGTGCGTATAATCGCTAAAGTGAATATCAAAATGGTACGCCGGTACGGTTTTTGCAACCTGAAGCCACTCGTCCGATTGTTTTACATAATTCAACAACACGCCATTAAGCAAATTTTCTCCAAAAATTCTAATGTCCACATCGTCCAGCATGTCCGCCAAATCTACGATTTCCTTACACTTCTCAAAAACCTTATTAACAGCAGCCGAATTGACGGCCATCATTAGTTGCAGATTGTCATATTCTTCATTTGCCCCATCCACGGGTAGCCTAATTGGTCTAGCGTTTAATTTGAGCATTTCGTCGCTAATCATATCTGCCACTTGGCCCCAAGCGTGTGCATAACTATGATGGAATAACTCTGCTGAATTATTATAATATAGGTTGGCCATATTATAATATATGTTATCCGCAACAGCATTCATCTCAAAACACATCTTCATTAGCTCATTTAACGCGTTGTAAGTTTCTTCATGAATTTTCATGCGTGATCCTCCTTAAAATTTAACTGTGTTGCTCAACATACGTCTCTCGACACTCATCACACAGAATGTCTTCGTCGTCATCTAATTCTTCCCCGCAAATTGCACACCGTTTTGCGGCATATATATCTTTGTTCTCGCTCGTGTTTTCGCCTTTTTCGCGTGACGCAGCAGTTTCATCAGACTCTATATCTTCGTCTTCTAATGCAGGACGGCCAACTTTCTTAGCTGAACCATCTTCGTTAGTGTTTGAGTCGGCTGACTTTTCTTGTTGTGTATTTAACTTTGAGGCCGCAACTTGAGTGAGCGTTGTTAAATTGTCATAGAATCCAATTGAGTCTAAATACAATTCTGCTGCTTTAGAGTCTTTAACAGTTATATCCTCGTAAGCAAGAAGTTTAGGAACCAAACCTTTCATACCTGCGGTAACCAGTTCTTTCAAATACTTTTTCTGATTTTGTTCAGAGAAAATATCCCCAAAGATATCCACTTTCCATTTATAGTCGGCACCTATACATTCTTGGACAATATTGTTAAGTGCTGATTTAAACTGTTTCACCACAAAATCATATTGAGCCGCCGAAAGCATATTAGCTGTTTTTACCTGTGCAATACTCGGTTTTTCAGTAGCGATAATGTTACCGCCTTCACCCGCGACACTAATAAAGTTTGAAACCGCTTTAGTCTTAATGTCACTACTATTAGGAACGTTGTTAAGACCTTGTAATTTCAAATTCTTTAACGGAGCAAAGAACGCTTCCGTATTGGTGCTCGTCATGCTGTTAAATAAGTTTTGAAACTTTAACACCGTTTCGGGGTTCATTGCCGTCTGATCACGACCGGTTGAAGGGTTAGGAATCAGCTCAATTTCACCCGTCAGTAACGACGTCAAGGGTGTGCTAGCAATAAGCCCTGCCAGTACCGAGTAATCCGTCAATTCTTGCAAATCCATAAATAGACCTGCGGTATCAGGCGCTGCGGTAGCTGTAGAGGTATCACTACAGAAAGTATAACACAAATCTTGAGGTAATTGGACCCAGAACATATATGTCCTTTTTTCAGTCCTCTCCAGCAATGTATCATAAGAATTGCCATCTTCATCGACGAACGCGTAGTTAGCCGCTTTTGCAACATCCAATCTGTATGACTTTTTCTTAGGATCGAAGATTGCAATTTTATTATTGATCATATCACTCCATACTCTTTGAATAAAAGCAGGGTATTGATCAGGAACAAATGCTGGATTCATAAAGACCATTAAATTAAAACTTGCTACAAAACCATGTTCCCCAATTGCCGTAAGTTTGACAAATTGTGGCGGGAGTTTTTGCAACGCCGCATAATCTACAATCTTTTTACCACCTTTTTTTGTCACATGACTACGCAATAAATAACTCGGTTTACCTTCGCGTTTCACTTCAATCGCAATGCGTTTAAAAGTGTTCACTATATCGAATTTTTCGAGCCACTCGTCCACAAAGTCGTCATCTTTTTTGAATTTTTCCGTTTTATATTCAGATGCTTCCAAAAAAGGCGGATATTTAACATACTTCATTAGAGGGATATCACCCGCTTGACGAAGTATTTTATAATACAAATACTGACTTGACGACAATGAAGCCGCTGCCCCACGAATATCTTCCTCGTGGAATTGAGGATTTTTTAACGCATTGATAATACCATCTTTGCTCATCTCAATTGGCAGACCCGCCAACGTCTTCAATCGTGTGTTTTGTAAAAATGGATTATATTGATTTAAATTATAAATACCTTGACCAAGAACACTGTTGGAATCAACATCTCCTAAAAACCGATTAAAGAAATCCGTACATCCTTGCAACACATCTTTAACTCCGTTCCCAGCGCCTCCTGTCGTCATCAACAACTTGGAGTCTTGCGGTTGTTCTTGTTCGGTAATGGGAATTTGTTTCTTTGGACGGCCACCTTTGTTTGTGGTCTTATTGGCTTCACCCATTGGCAATCTCCTCCTTGTTATTGTTTTTAGGTACTGCGATTAATTGGCCGGAAGCCAAGGCTTGGGCTAACTCAAGTTTAAGTGCCTCGATTTCCATTTTCTTCCGATATTTCTCGCTATTTAATTCGTCTATCGCCCGTTTGGTTGCAAGATTAGTAAAATACTCACGCGCCCAATCAGCAACATATCCGCCCTCATTACAAAGGCTGTCTTCTGTAATCTCCAAAATTACACAATCCGACACGCCACTGCGTTTGATAGCAGATTTTAATTTTTGTTTAGAACATTCTCCCAGCGTTTGGAAATAAATTACTCCTTTTATTAGCATAAAAGAGCCCATTTTCCCAATTTTATCTAAGAGATTTTCTATGTCAATCCCAGTATGATCGAAAATTATTTTACAGATCATCCTTCTGCCTCCTTTTGCTTCTATCTTCTCCGCCCAAATGGATTAGTGAATCCACTAAACGGATTGGTGCTTTGTCTTTGCTTGAATTCTTGAGCAATTCGATTGCTAAACAAAACATCCATATTTGTAGTTGGTTCAGCCGAACCTAAAATTTCTTCTCTACGCAATTGTGCTAAGTGGTGAGCTGCCAACACACAGGTGTAGCATCTATCGTCGTGTAGCTTCCTGGATTTTTCTGGCGGCAAACCGTATTTCACATCGCCGCTAGGTGTTTTTGTTTTTACAATTGCTACAAGTTCTTCTTTCATAAGATCAATTTCAAGTAGTGCTCTCAATTCTTCTTTTGAAAGTTCGTATTTTTCCCCATCTTTTTCCCAAACTCCGCGTTTGGGTACAGGCATTGGGAAAATTAAATAATCGTTTATGATCATTTCTGCACATTCACTAAACATTGTTGTGCGCCACTTGCGCGGCTCAATGATTCGACAAACATCCTTAGCTTGTCTGAATTTTTCTGCCTGTTCTTTAGCTGTATCATCAGTTAAATCAATAATCCCCGCGTGCTCTATCCCATCGCGATCTGTCCAAGGAAGCATTAGATTGTCTGCATAACTACGACCACCACCACCAGAACCAGCGTCAACATAAAACATAACGTTTTCGTACTCGGGTGATTTCCCGTTATATGCCACAATGAGTTTGCGAATCCACTCTAATTGTTCAGGAGAACGCAAGGGCTTCTTATCGCCATTTGGTAATTTTTCGATAAGGTTAATACCATTTACAATTTTACCCATCCATCCGCGTTTTTTGTCTTTCCAATATTCAACAATAAGCACAAAACTATTGTCTTGCTGCAACGCAGGGTCAAAAAACAAACCATAATGATGTTCTGGACCTTCTGATTTAAAGATTGGTAAATAGTCTTGTTCGTTTCGTAAAATATCTTGTCGTTTTACTAACGCGTCAATACCACCCGTGTTATCGAATATGTTATAATACTCGCGCATTGCTCGAGACTCATTGCTTTTTAACGCGTCATCTATCTCACTTTGTTTAAGCAATGGTGACATTGGTTTCCCGTTGAGTTTCGGTGCAAGTGGAATATCGCAGTTGACATCTGCACAAAAATATCCCGGTATACCCATCATCATATTTGTAGCACAAAGTTTATACATTGACCATAAATGGGTATTAATATCTTCGGCTGACGACGAGTAAACACACTGTGTTGGTATATCCTTGGGATAAACCGACGCGTCAAAACCAGAACCAGTTTTAAAGTCGCGGTTTTGCGCTGTAAAAGGTTCTGTCAAATCGAAAAAGGCCTGTGGAATCTTGCCGGCTTCGTCGTAGAAGTTAATATTAGAACGAACACCGACGACGGTCTCTGGTTTACCCACAAGCGCCCTAATACGCGAACCGTTATAGAGATTACACTCATAACCCTTTTGGCTATGGGTAAACCCGTCGGTATTAGCGTTGCTCTTGATGAGTTCATCAAAAAACACGTCTGTCGTATTCAATAATGAAGCAATATTCTTTTTTGCAATATCTTCGATTTTCATAAAGGTGTCAAAAGACTGACGCCCTGAAACGTTCATGATATTTATTTTAAATTGTGGGAACAAAATAGCCTTCGCCATCAAATATACCGCTCCCAAAAATGTTTTACCCGCGTTTCGTGAACATACCCAAGCGGCTTTTTCTGCCGTCCAGGTGCCCATAATAATCCACCGTTGATAATCCAACAATTGTATTCCAAGAATTTTTTCAATAAATCGCGTGGGGTGCTTGCGGCCCCATTGAATTAACCGATTATATCTTTCAAAACTTTCTTGTTTGCGAATATTTACTTCATTATCTGTGAGATTCCCATAGACTGAAATCATACGCCACTCTCCTTAAACTCAGGAGCAAGCAGTTCCTCTATTTCTTCTGAAGGAATCCCTTTGCGTTTATATTCTTTAATAAGTTCAGCAATCAACTCTTGTTTACGCAAGTATTCTTTGCACATTCGCAAAGCCTCTTCCGCCTGCTTACGCGCTGCAATCTCTCTGCGTACAACCATTGCTTGTTCCTCAACCATTTGAGCGTAATCAGAATCTGACAACCTCAATTGTGCCATAATTGATTTCGCACTAATATCAGAACACTGTTGGATACTTGAACTTGTCTCAATATCGTAAAGATTGGTTTTACCATCGTCATAATTGCTCTCTTCCATATCGCGCATAATACCTGACAACGTACCAGCCCCTCGACTCTTGGAGTTAGCATATTTTGCCGACAATCCGTGGTCTTTACATAGCATTGAAATATTTTTATTAACATCTGATTTCATTTTTCGCAAAACTTCCAAATCTTTAGCGTTTTTTACGATGTCATCAGGTGTTATAGATAATTTTGCAATCGCCAAATCCAATCGGTCAATTTCCTCATAGTTAGTAACTATTTCAATTGCCGCTCTTTGACGCACCAGGTCATTATTTAAAGTCGGATCAATCATTTGGCTGAGTGAACGATACAACATTGAACGTTGTGATATAGGTTTAGATTCAAACGGGTCGTAACCAAAACTTTTTTTAATATCATTACGATTTTGTTTATCATCTTCCGTAAGCTCGTCTTCACCCTCTTTGAAACTAGCCATCTTTGTAAACACCGATCGACTTAACTGTTTGCAAAAAGATTTATTACAATATTCTTCGTTTGTAAAAATAATCTCTAGATATTTATCTGGCATTATTTCAGTCGCATCCAATGATGTTGCCACACTTGATGCAAGTAAATCATCATAATACCAGTCATTGATTGCGCAGAGCTGGAAAAGTGCCTCAAGATGGTCATTTTCACATTCTGCTAATATTTTATTATATAATGCACGAGTACATTCTTTACATAATAAAGATTTGTGCTCTTTATCTTTCACAGTTCGAAGTGCAGATATTGTCCCATTACTGCCCCAAAACTCCTCGGGGTCCAAACTGGTCTTACATCCTACACAATATAACTTTTGGGCTATTGTGCCAAAAGCTGATAAAATCTTCCTTTCAGTGGCCATAAAGCCCTCCTTGTAATCTACACACAACCATTCAAAAAAGCCCCCGCAACAGCGAAGGCTCTTTGAACAGCATATCCTTGAATTACTCTTGAATATCTAAGTTAATACTATGATGCAACACGTTGTCACCATCAAAGATTAACAGGGTTTGGCTTGGTTTACCAAACAGGCGTTTGCTAAACGCATATTGATCTACGCCAACAATACTACCATTTACATAAACTTTGAAATTATTGAACGTTTTAAGTTTTTCACAATGATAGTGGCCGACAAAAGCGTAATCTACCACTATCCCAGTGTAAGCAGTCATATTTTGAAAAAGCGTTGTGATATTATCATGGTGCCCATGAACAAATACACCGGTCTTCCCGTTTTGGAAATTAATCATACCAATTTCCTGATCGAGAACATTTTCCTCAAAAGTAATGTTAGTATCTCTCAACCTTTCTTTTAGATAGAAAGTAATAAGCTTGCCATAATTTTCAGCCTCAATACTTTCTTTAAGAGAAGGCGTCATTCGTGAATGATTATCGGTAACAGAATAATATCTCACATCTGGTGCGGCAGCCTGTAGTTGATTGAGCGTGTCTGCAATAATCTCAGACGCAACCATGATTTGTTCAACAACGTCGATTTGTTGCTCCAATCTGGCACTTGTGTGAATATGCCCTTGGCAATAATCACCAAGCCCTAAAATATTTAATCTTTGAACATTGTTGTTTACACAATATCTAATTACATCTTGGATTAGTTTATTCACTCTTTTACGAGCGATGGTAATATTATATTTATTATAATAATTATCAATCTCTACCCCAATATGTAAGTCCGACAACATTAAAACCGCTTCTGTGTAAGTATTTCCAACAGGATGATACACAACTTTGGGAAGTTTGGTAATATCCACAACCAACTCTTTCATCAAAGCTTTAAAATCATCCAAACGCGCTTCTTCTCTCATCATTCTTCGATAAGCATTTAAAGAATCGCGTGTTTTTACTTGTTGTTTATACAAATCTTGAATTTGTCCCTGGATTTCGTCTTCCATTTCTTGGGTGGACAAATCTTCAACTGTTTTATTAGATAATAATTTTGAATTTCTAGGTAATTCGCCGGTGCGTGCAAGTTTTTGCTTTACCCAACAACGATAGTTTTCGCCCGTTGTGAAAGGCATTCCCAACATCTCGTTCAGGGCGCTCCAGTTCTTTACTCCTAATGGTAACTCTTTGTGGGTTACCCCTATTTCAAACAAATCGTCCTCAGTTAAGTTTTCTTCATTAAACTTTTTGAGGAACTCTAAAAAGTCGGTTTGAGTCATGTATTTCTCCTTGTGCTTCTAGATAGTTCAATACTATCACAATCTCTATTTTTTGTCAAATTTTAGTGACATCCCAATTCTCTAATGAAGAGCAAAAAACCAACTATAAAACTATTATTTTACTCTTTCCATAGAATATTAGAACACCGTACCTTTCGACATCTACCCTAAATCAGGTTTTTTTGGCCTGTCGAGAACGCCGTTTTAACTCGTTTTTGCGCTGTGTTAATTCGGTTTTATAACAATCGGGGCATAAATCCTTATATTTCTTTTTCCCCACGATAAACCTCTTACCACACGACCTACAAGTACCACTATATTCGCTAAATTGGAAATCTGTCTTAACCGTCCCTTTATTGTCAAAAAAATTTAATTCGATTACGTTCCCGTAAACAGGTTTCCCGTCTCTGAAATAGGCTTTCTGGTGCATAGTATATAAGTTGTATTGGGCATTCCACTTGTCCATTTGTGCAACTCTATATGGGCGGCGCTGGCGGCGGGTACCTTTAATCAACCCTTCCCAAACTTCCTGGCTACAAAAAAATCCATCTGCTCGTCCAAAAGAGCGTTGGCACTCAACTAAAATTCGCAAAAACTCTTTGTATTCTTTGTCTACATCTAAACCTTCAATAAAATTATATTCTTTTGCTGTTAGCCCATAAATATATTTTCTATTAAAGCCGTAATGTAACGCCTTCTCCCAAAACTTGTCAAAATACTCACGAGTTTCTTCTTCACTAAAACACCCTACAACTTGCGGTGACTCTAGTTCCACCCAAATCTTATAGGCGGTCTCTTTAGTCACCCCTTGTTCTTGCCAATATTGGCAAAGGTGTATTTGTTCGGTGTTAATACTACGCCGTGTGTTATAATACCCTTGTTTTAACACCGCTTCTGAATTTTTATTCCAGTCCAAAATTAACATAGATTAACTCCTTTTCGCCACCGGTGTGCGCAGTACAGCTAAGAATTCTTGTAAAGAATAATCAAGAGCGAACAGCTCATCTTCGTTTTCTCGCACGAACACCGGGAGCTTAAAACATAAGATCGGATTTTTACTACCAACCACTCTAAATTCTAATTTAAGCTTCACGGCCTGATGCACCAATTCTAAAAACTTCTTATGATCCTTCATCCCCAACAATTGCATAATTTGTGGTTCGTCGTATTTGATCCACCCTGAGTCGTGCCAATTTGTTTTAGCCACGTATATTAACACCCCAAACAAGGCTCGAACTTCCTCATTAATAATATTTAATAAAAAGTTCCATTCGTCCTCGTAAACCACGAAGGTTGTTAATGTGTTTTTGGTATCAATAGGGGCTTTTAATAAACAGTCCACAATTTGTTCAAAACATTGGTTATTTAATTCAAACCCGCGTTCGCATTCGAGTAGGAATTCTCGTATAGAGCCGTCGGTCATGCCTTCGGCTCTTAACGAATTAATGATTTTTACAACGCTGCTGCCTTTCTCGATCGATTTGTTACAAATTTGTTCTTCAATTGTCATAGTCGCAATCGCCTCCAAATAAGTTATCAGCATCGAAGTCAAAATCTAAATCTTGCCCCAAAATTTCTTCCCACGCCGTTTGATTCCAATCGTCGTCATCACACAACTCGCTGACACGATCTTCGTGAATTACTTGTAAAGTGTATCGATTACCAAGGTATTCAAATCCAACTTCGTTTTTCACGGGAATTTGAACAATTCCACGAGGGATTAAATCCAACACGCTTTCGTCTAAAATGTCCCAAGCAAAATCCCAATTAAATTGTTTGTATTCTTTTGATAAACAATGGCAGTAGTAAAGCAATTCTTTGCCACTGAACGACGCAGACTCAATCGCCTCTTGAATTTCCGTTCTGATAAATGTCATTGCCCCGAATCTGATTTCATCATATTCGTCACGATTCGGTAAATCAATATTATCAACAATACTCTCCAAGGTTTTTACTTGTTTACGCGCTGTATATTTGCGATACAAATCTTTAACAATAGCAAACCGTTCTTGGTCAAATTCAAAACAATCCTCAAAGGTGGGCAACATACTTACCGCGTTTTTATTGAAATTAATATCAAAATCGACATTTTCAAACTCCTTACACAACACATTCATTATGCACGGTGCGGTGATTAGCGGCGAATACTTCTGATAACGGCGTACCAAATTCATCTCGTCTTCTGACTTATTAGGTTTGGTTAAAAGTTTTTTAAATTTAATACCAAACATATTTTTGGACGCCATATTGTAACTGTTTTCGTATTGCTTGAACTGTTGGTTTAGCTCTGGATATAAATATCTAAAGAAATATGGTTTTTTAGAAATAACCATCGAGTTTCTTTTATATTTATCCGCCTTAACTGCATCAGTGTCATCATCATTAATTCGGATGAATTTCTTCCACTCTTTCGGCAACTCCGGCGCGGCTGTTCCTTTAATTCTATCAATTTCTTGACCAACAATTTCTCGAAGCAATTTAATACGCAAAGTGAGTTCGTCTCTTTGTTCTTTTTGGGTGTCTTTTTGGAAAATTCCCTTCATTGCGTACATTATTGTTGCACAGTTAGAAAAACCTCCAACCCCAGTTCCCAAACCGCGAATATCGGTCGCGATTGAATTCTTTAAACAAATTTTCTGAACCGGCACCGCACCTTTCTCATATGTGATGACATTGTGCCATTTTTGTGCGCCCTTGATAAATATTTTATTGTCCGTGGACATTACTACGTCGCCGTCAAAATCGCTGTCAGAATGTCGTAATGTTGAAGTATCATGTATACTGTAAATGATTCCACTCTTAATATATTGATACCAATAGTCCATATCTTCGGACGATACTACTTTACAAGGGTTGTGTTCGTGCGAATCAATCATCGGGCTTCGACATAGGTCAACACAATCCACGTTTCTCTGCCTCCAGAAATTTGAATACACTTGGTCAGGCCCAATTAACCCCACCGGTTCCAACCCAAGCGCCGATTGACACTGTGCCACGGGATCGGAAATCATAAAACTATAATTTCCTCTCACCCATATCTTACCAATCTTCGCCTTATTTATCGTCTCAGCAATATTGCGATATATTTTCTTCTGTACATGAGCGTCTTCCAACATTATCGGGTTTTTAATAATCGCCCTCAACGCCGTGCTTTGCGCTCCATTATACAGCTCTTTAAAACTGACCTGTTCGCCCTTGCAACCCAACATATACAACATTGTATACAATTGGTCACCTGAGCAAATCTTTTTAATCCAATCAATCGTCGGTTGAATCAATTCCAGAATGTCATCCTTATTGATATCCAACACTTGCAGATATTGATAATTGGCCAGCACATATTCGTCATCGTACTTTTTATTATATCTCGCAACTCCCCACTGAATACCAGCCGCATCTACATACTTTTGATATTCATACCAAGATACATAATATTTATACATCTTGAATTGAGATTCACTCAATATAACATCAATATCCTCTAACCTATGCGAGATTCCCCACCGGTCACGAATTGAGTCAATACCGTGCGCAGCTCCAAATTCTCGAAAATCAAACGGAACCAAGCACCCCTTCACAAAAACGCTACGGACAACGAACGACGACGGCGTATATGATAAATTCATATCTTCTGCCCACAGCGCCGCAAACTTAGGATCTATCAATCCCTGTCCATCAGCGCAGTTCAACTCGATATCCATTATTCTTTCTTTAATCTGTTTTTTCCCGGTCTCGGGATTGGGGCAAATCCAATCAACCGATTGATCCTTCACCACATTAAAGAAATCCTTAACTACGCATACCCTCGGGGTTCGCACCCACATAACGCTCGAAAACGCCAACGCAAAATACGCATGATATTTCGCCAAATTCATTTCTGAAATCTTGGTGTCCAACCCGCACATCAGGTTTTTGTACAAGGTGTCATAAAGAGCTTCATTAATAAAGGTAATAGTGTTGCGTCTCATTTGTCCCGAACCACAACAAAATCTCACATAATGAATACCGTTAACGTCAAAACCGTTCTTGGCCAATTCTTTATATTCTTTTTTGGTCACGACTTCAACGTTAATAATATCTTTAACAAACAACGCATCTGTCAAAAACCGATTAAGAATACCAGCTTCCTTGGTTCGTCCCTCTCTCTTCGCTGCTCTTATAGCGCGACGAAATTGTTGGACATCGTTAAAAATCTCTCGATGACTTCTGGTATCATTATAATATTTTCTGATTTGCTGAAAAACCAGATTATCACCAATTGATACCAGCGCCCCATCGCGAGCTGCCTTAGATTTTGAATAATTAACTATATTTAAGTTGTTTTCTACAATAAAACTAGATTTAAGTTTAAAAACTTGATATAGGTTTTGTAAATTAGGCACTCTTAATCTTCCTCTTTTTCGCGTTTAATAATATCTAGCAAATCATTCACCGTTTGTGTCAAATCTAAATTTGTCAAAACGTATTTATTTTTATATTCCTTCTCGAACTCACAGAACTGCGCGTCTTCCGCAGCCATTCTCTTCTGGACAGTTTCAACATCATCGCCCCGTTTCATCAAGAATCCACGTTGTACATCCGTAGGTACAGAAATCAAAACAGCCACAATTTTTAATGGATGCTTTTCAAAGTTCCAATACTTCCACAAATCTCCAAGCCCTTTAGGATCGATTATATAAAAATCACTATTTAACACTTGTGTAACTGTAGCAAAATATTCCACATCTCCAATTACAGTCTGTGCAATAATATCATCTTTATATTTATCCACATCCTCAGGTCGAATAAAAATGTGGGTGTCACCTTCGTTAACTCTCTTGGGGCGCGTGGTATAAGAACACACTTTCTTCATTCCTGTCAGCTGGCACACACGATCAACGACTGTATCTTTCCCGGCGCCACTTCTGCCAAGCACACAAAATAATGTCTTCATCTTACTCCTCAATAATCGACGAAGGTTTCCCTACAAGTTCAGGGTAGTCGGCATAAAACTTCACCAACGCTTCCAAGTCTTGAAAGTTATGTATGATATAAAAATCTTCCTCATTACCTTCAACACGGTTACGTTGATGTTCAACATCGCCAGTAAACAACACGACCATATCAGCTAAATAATTAGCACACATATGGTAGTCACTGCCCACATATATAACCGAGTCTCCAAAAAGACGAATTTTTTCTACATCTTCCATTGTTTCCGTTCTATAAGCTTCAGCATAACTTTCAATCTCGATAGTGAGCTTACAGTTCTCCGCAAGTTCTGTGATGGTATCAAGAAAATCTTCCGCTCCTTCTCGAATCCACAAGTCAGGCACATTTAAATTTTTGATACAATTAATGATTTCAAAATCATGGTCTTGACCACAGACCGTTTGGAATTTGTTTTCGTAAAAATCGATTACAGAATAATTAGTGTTGTATTTTTCATTAAGTTTTTTGGTTATTGTCTCCGCACAATTAAAAATTACATTGTCTTCTACAATTAGGTGTAAATGTTTGCTCATAATAATGTAGTTCCTTAGAAGTGATATAGATTCCCAAAGAAAGAGGATATTCTCTTTCTTCTTATTATATTTATATTATAACACATATCATCTTTAATATCAACCTATGATGACATTTTTGTAAAGTTTTTAAAATTTTTTAATTTTTCTGTCATTGTAGGTTGACTTTTCTTTTCAAAGTTGTTATAATTTGGGTGGTGGGCGGGTATAGATAATAAGATCTTTCTTATTTATTATAAATATATAATAATTATAAATATTAATATAAATAATATTAATTATAATTAATATTATTATATATTAAAAAAGTAATAATATATTAAAATATAATTAAATATATATAACATATAATCATATAACATATATTCTATCATTATAACATATAATATGTTAAATATATATTAAAATATAATATAATAAAAAATAGTGATCTCATTCTCCCGACCACCCACCCCTATTATACACAGAAAAATACCATTTGTCAACTACCAATGACAGAAAATATAAAAAAAAAATAAAAAATATTTTTCCCAAAGAAAAACTACCACACATACTCACAGAATCTTAAAGAATTATGTCATCTACGGTTGACTTTTATAATCAAATAGTGTATAATATTAATATATAAGATATAAAGGAGTATAGTGATGTAATAATCCTAATTAAATATAGCAACCCCTCTCAATTCAACACATAACCATTCTACAACGAGGCTACATGACACGCAAATCTAATTCTACAGTAACACCACAAAAACCACCAAAATCCCAAACTCCGAATCCTCAACCTCTAACGACTCGACAATTGCCCCGCGCAATTATCCACAAAAAGAAGAAACCCAAAAATCTTCCGCCGGAGCCAATAACCGAAGATTCTTACATAGATCAAGTTATGAGTTAAACAACCAATCCCAAGGAGCAACCAAATGTGTATAGTAAGAAAACATCTACCCTACAATCAAAAAACTAAAGACAAGCTCGCCAAGCTGCCAAAGATTTACCTCGTGGCCTGTTGGGCAAGTTATGGCACCCTCGAGTTTCCATTCCCAATAAAATATAAAAAGGTGAAAGATAAAGACACCAAAGTTGTCCGATATATTCCGCTGGTTTACGATTTCGATGATCATAACGGCGTTTACCCCGAGTACGTCCTCAAACCAATAACGTCAACGACTACAGGATTGATCAAAGGGTGGTTTTATACCAAACAACAGGCGAATGATGTCGCTGATGTCTACGAGCGCTGTCGACGTCAGAAAGTGAGGGAGTATGCCACACAAATAGATGCCGAGTTTAGACATATGAGCCAAATTGAAAAAGAAAAATCCGATACCGACCAGGCAGGTTTGGGTGAATAATCCCACCAGCAGAGAACGATGGGAAATATAAATTAGAGCGAAGATAAGGAACGCTCAAAAGGAGTATAATATGAAGTATTACAGTGAGATGACCGACAAGGTCTATGAAACAAAAGAAGAGTGCGAAAAAGTCGAAGAGGCTATTGTCGCAAAAAAGAAAGCCGAAGAAGAGAAACAGCTGGCTCTTAAAAACGAACGTGAGACGAGGTCGAAGGTTGTCGTCGACGCCTTTAAAAAGGCGCGAGAGGCTGAGGCCGAAGCACAGAAGCTGCTGAAAGAGTTCGTCAAGGACTACGGCTCTTTCCATATAAGTTATAATGGGAAGAGTTCGATGCCGTCGATGTTCGATGTCTTGAATGACTTTTTCTGGTTTTGATTAAGAAGAGGAGTGCCTGGCTCCTCTTTTTTTTTATGTGTGTGAGGTGAGATGGGCGCTGACTACGGATGTCGGCGCCTTTTTTTTATGGGGGAATTGGGGGAGGGGCGGGAAAATGGGTTTATGAATATTTTTGTCCATAAGTGTGTAAAAAGTTGAATTTTACATTGTAAAAAGTGTAAATTCGACTTTATACATATGAACAAAAGGAGGTACGTAATATGAAGTTGTATACAATTTCATACTTAAAGTTTGGAAGAACGTTTGAGGTGTATCCTCAGGTGTTCTGCAAACGCAAAAACGCAGAACAGCTCTGCGTGTTTCTGCGTGAAAACCAACATACTAAAGTGCAAATTACGGTTTGCACTTTGGCAGAGTAAAAAATCGCTACTGGCGGGACAAGCGCAAAAATGCCCTCCACCAATATAACTCCTAGCTCCCAGGGACAAGGGAAAAGGAACAACAATGAAAGACTTAATTAAAGTCTGGTATAGCAAACCCACGTTGCTCTACGCCGCGGAAGCCGTAGTTGAAATCTACGGTTCCAGCCTTGTCGGCGGTATCCCCGCCAGAGACAACGGTTGGCACGTCAAACCATACGAACGCCGAGATAGGCGTCCGTATTACACTCAGGCCCTATACGCACCCAGCGTAGAGGCCCTGCAACGTAATATTTCGCGTCAATACGACGAGAAATATTACGAAATCGAGTTCATAGAGGTTTAATCCTCTATGAACCGTCCTGAGCAAATGGTCGTCACGGTAAGAGTCCGTGGCCTGATGAAGGCATGAGCCGAAACCATCAGCACAAATAAGGCTTGTTTCGTTATATTAAGCGTGGCATCAATGGGTTCGACTCCCAAAGATGACTATTAATATAAGGAGGTAACATATGTCATACTCTAATAAGGAGGTAACAACTATGTTACAAAGAACAAACCAAGCAAATATCAACGAAACCGTGGCAGACATCATTGTCGCCGAAATGCGTGCTCGTTTTAGAAAAACGGGCAAAAGAGTAAACTCATATGATGAGTTTATAATCGAACGCATCGCGGAAGAAGTAGGCGGTAGAGAAGCCTACTTCAAGGTTTCAACTTGGGGTGTCGCCCAAGCGCTTAATTCCGTCAAAGGAATCAACGCCCGCTACGATAACACCTCATTCCAAATCGGCCCTTGCGAATATTTAGAACAAATTCACATCGAGCTCGATTAACAAACACCCCCACAGGTTCCCGCCAGACGGTTCTGGCGCTGTGGGGTTATGGGCTCAAGAGGTTCGACTCCTTAAGAGCTCAAATAAACAAAGCCCGTTCATATACCCCGAAAGGGTGGGCAAAGGAGCACTTAAATTATGAATAAAGAACAATTTGAGGACCAACTCGTCCTCGCACAGCTGAGAGGGGAAGAAGAGGGAAGACGCGACGAAAAATTCCACATGTTATGTAAAATTGCCGACGCCCTCTCGAACGAACAGTTTAACTTCCCTGGATTTACAGGAGATAATCTTGAATGGGTTTTCCACGAAATCGGCTTACAAATTAATCATAAACAAAAAGGCAAACGATTTATTGTTACCGAAGAAGATTCATGCAAATACCGTTTTAACCAATACGATCGTCCAGTAGTTGGCGATATGGTTGAAATTGTTTGCCCTGCGATTCGAGCAATAGTAGAGGGGAAACCAGTAACAATAGTTAAACCTTTTATCAAAAAGGTTTAATCACCAAAGGACTGGTAGATACAGTCCGCCGTAAGGTCAAGAGCCAATCTTAATGCAGCCGACGGCGGTCCAAAGCCCGCGAGTAATGCAGATGGAGAAGCCGCTTCATAGTGCGGCGACCCGTAAAACAAATTTTCTTAATGGCGAATCGGGTTCCACAGTCAGGAAAAGGAGAACAACTATGAAAAAACAAAAAATTATTATTGATTTTGAATTCAACGGGCTTCCCCGTTATCGTTTCGACCCTGAGATCGCTCAGGTAAAAATGAAAAACCTGACCAACGGCAAGTCCGTTTGTCACAATTTCAAAACCCTCAAGAAGGGGTTTGGCAGAGGTTACTATGGCCTCATAAAAGGAGATAAATTGTTCTCCAAAAAGGAGTTTTATAAACTCCTTGAAACAATTGGCGCATCCGACAAAGATGCCTTTTACGGTTTCTCTATTGAAACCGACAAAGAGGTTTTAGCCTCTTATGATATTTATTTATCCACCTATGTGGATATACAAGAGCAATTAATGCTCAAAAAGAAATACGAACTCCCGATGGCAATGGGAGGACGCTCACTGGAATTTTGTTACTATTTGGTAACAAAAGAAGTGGTCACGGTCGACCACAACAGCGCCGATGAGCTTGCGCTAATCGAACGGTTGTTTTACGCCGCTCGCGGCAAAAAACAAAAATACCTTACGGTATATCCGTGGGGCCCTGATGCGGGATTACCTCTCGACATGTTTGTCAACAGTAACCGCCGTCGTGCTGACGGCTATCGTTATAACAACGATAACATATTAGCAACATCATTAGATTATTATGCCAACGAGGCGGATGCCTGCAAATGGGAATATGATCCCTGGGAAGAAACTATATAATTTTAAAGGAGGCTATTATGGATAAAATCACCAAAATTAAACAAAAATACATCTTCAAAAACCAAATCACCCCCAAAAATGCTGAACTTCTATTTCAGCAGAAATCTCAGCCCACAAGGGCGTATAGAGGAATAGCTATTCCTCAAAATAATTACAAAATCGGTGATATTATCACCGTCGGCCACGAGCCGTTACCCGTGGCTTCGTGGAGCACAAAATATGAGATTGCGGAAGGGTTTTCGCAACTGGGGACCGCCCACATGATGGGTAAGGTCTCCATAATTTTTGATTCAATCATCGAAGGATGTTCCTTCGAAGATTGTTATAAAGAACATCCTACTTGGGATGAACATGAAATTATTACCCCGGCGCGACAGCAATATCAAATCATTGATATTACCAAAAAGCATCTTCCCATTGGGGAAGAGGAAATGTTATGTGTCAAAAGATTGTTTCCCAGTAAGAAAATCCCTACAAAGATTCCTTATTTTATAATTAAATTAAAAGAAGTTAAATAACTTTTAAAGGAGGCTAATATGAAAAATTATACCGCAGAACAAATCGCTGCAATCGTTGGTTTTGTCAACGATTTTGTCGATTGGGTAAACCATGAACTTGACAAAGAAATTTCCACAACCATGGAAATTTCCTTTGCCGTGACGCCCGAATACAGGGCAAAAGTCGAAGGAAAAACGGAGACTTACGGCAAGTGTATCCACCACTTGACGGATGTCGCCAAACAACTTGTCACCGACAACTTCGGCGAAATACTAAAATAAATCACCGCAAGGCCCGCCCCTCAGGGGTGATCGGTGAAAGTCCGATGCGTAGAAATACGCGGCGCTCATGGTGGGCATAACGACACCGTCCCCGAAAAACTTTATTATTGCTAGGGGTCCCATGGCAGGGAAAGGAGAAACCGTTATGAAAAAACAATTTGTAATTAAAACCACCATCGGCGACATCGTCGTCAACGCCACACGCGGCAATGTCCGCAAAGTGGCGGAAGCCATGTTAAAAGACTGGACTTCACGTCCAGTTTCTTACAAAATTTTCCCTCTAGGGAATAAAATTAACAAACTCAAAAAGGAGAATGCCAAAACTTTGGCGTCGCTCCGACAAGGAGATGTAATCGGCATCTTCCCCCAATATTATATTGGATCCCCACAAGGGAATACAATTGATAAACTCATTGTATGGGCTCATAATGCCCCGCTGGAAGAAGATGGGGCAAACCGTCTCATCTACACCGGTCACGACGACATCTTCTATTATACTGGAAGAAACTATGGGCGTCGACGTTGCGACGCTCATGAAAATCATATAAAAGTTTGGGGAAACATTTAACCCAAACAAAGGAGGCTCTTATGCAAACCACATCAACGCAAAAAATTATACAACAAGTAATTACCAACATCAAAAAAGAGCACAATTACACGTGTGATGGTTCAGCCTTTTATTCCAACGAGGCGGAGCGCCTCGAGATGGAACATTTTTACGAAATGTGTGCTTGTGCGGGGGTTGGCGATTGGAACAACCCAATGGGTGCAACAAAAGCTTTTTATCCGCTTCTTTGTCAAGGATATAATATTGATGAAATTATACCCCCCAAAATAAGTAAGGTACCTATAGGGCTCTGTATCGATTACAAAAAAGGCGTTTTACTCACTCCACGCGCAGGCGTTGTGTCTCACCTCACTAAAGCCGAGCTTAAGGCGACCAAAGGCAAAAAGAGCCTTTGGGGCAAAGCCCTGTTAATCACAAAATTACAACTGGATTATCTAAGACATCCAGAAATTTATTACGAGCTCTAAAAACACCGCAAGGCCCTCCCCCTCGGGGGTGATCGGTGAAAGTCCGATGCGTAGAAATACGCGGCGCTCATGGTGGGCATAACGACACCGTCCCCGAAAAACTTTATTATTGCTAGGGGTCCCATGGCAGGGAAAGGAGAAACCGTTATGAAAAATATTAAATCATGGATCGATGAACTCGATCAAGTTGCAGAAGAGAGGCAACTCTCCCGTTACGACCAACTTTTGCTGGATGCAGCAGAAGTACAACTGCTCTTGGGCAACCTGGGAGCAGCAGACAGCCTAATCAACAAGATCAACGATTATAATATCGTTGGAACGTTCAACGTTCTTAAAGAAAAGGAGGACTAAGAAAATGAAAAAAGTTTATATTTCGAAAATTGATTATTTTGACGGTGAAAATAACCAAAACTTTGCTTATTGCATCTTTGATGACAAAGAGCAAGCAACTGAGTGGATTAAACACCACCGCAACATGCTTGAGGAAGATTTATATCTTTTCAAGAAAATGGAACAAGTATTTTGTTCCACTCTTTCTGAAGAAGAGAGAAACAAATATTATCTAAATCTAAGTGATTTAGCAAGATCATTTGAGGAATATTATATATCCCCACTTGGGTTTGATATTGCAATTGACGAATATGGTTATGAAATCGATGAGTACGAAATCGGCAAAGAAGGGATTGTTGAATCCTACTATGACTTTGGCGACCCCGTAATAGATTTCAACCGCGTCGAACAAAAATTAGACGCCTACAAAAAAGAGAGAGGAGGCATGAACAAATGAAAAATATAAAACATTATAATTTTATTTTCTATAACAACAGCGGCGGCGTCATCGCAACGATGACGATGGCAACGCCAGTCAAAATTGACGTTTTTGAGCTCGGCGACGACCTATCGATGTCACTGATGCACCAACTGAAAATCAATGTTACTTTTCAAGTAACGGTCGACACGATCGACTAAGGAGGGGGGGTATAATGATTTACACGCTTTTTATCCACAACAAACAAAAAGATTATACCAACAAGCGCCGCGCTTATGCGGTGGCGAAACTCTTTAATGTGGTAGTTTTCACCCGAGAAAGATATTTGTATACCTTAGAAGAGGTATTAAATATAAAAACCAAAACTTTTTTACAAGGAGAACGGCTTTATGACAAAAACTGAATTTTTAAACAAACTGGACAAACTTTTACCTGATGGGGCAATCATCATGACACGTGACGAACTGAACCAACAACGACAAACCACCATAGACCAACAAGCACGCATTAAAGAACTCGAGGACGCTCGGGATAAAGCATGGCGCCAAGGCGTGCAATGGGCATTCTATATGCTCGACGGCGAGTTATATAGTACAGCTCGCCACGGAGACATTATTAGTCTCCCTTATAGTAAATTGATGCAAATAATGGAGGATTTAAAATCATGGGGTACAAGCAAATAACTATCGACGAATATCTCGAAGAATATGAAGCAACTCTCGACGACGATCCTTGCAAGGATTGCACCGACCGCTCTTGTGAGTGGGGAACATGCTCGCAAGCAAATTAAAGGAGGTAATATATGTTAATCCACGAATTAACAGAATACATCAACGAACACAAAGACGACAACATCAAAGTCGTCGTCAAACAACATCCATTAAGTGGGATGGAAGATTCACAAGTATTGCTAACGTTTAAGCGACAAAAGGTAAAAATTTCATTAGCACAATTTTCACCCGAAGGCTATATGTATCTGTGTATTATAGCAAAGAAAACTCCGCGTAACCTTCCTGCAGGAAGCAAACTGTCAGGAGGCACGTACAACTGGACTGAAGTTTATTGCAGTCCCTTTTGCAACAAACTCGATCAGATTTATACTCTGATCACAAGAATGGCTGATCATACAGATCGATTCTATGATAGGTCAATGCCTATCGGAATCAAAACCGCTTGTGAAAGAGTCGTCAACATTTAATTAAAAAAATATTATTATATAGGAGGACATATATATGTCAATTAAAATCAATCAAACTGTATCAACCCCCAACATCATCAATGCACTCGACGCGATGAAAGCGGACGCAAACATCAACCTCGGCATCGAAGAAATTGAATTTCCCGATGGCAGCAAAGAAAAATTCTGCTACAACGGTGAGGCCGACAAGCAAGCTGCTGTGCACTTCGCGCAGATTTGCATCGATGTTTGCGCCGGCGACAGCGATAGGGCAAAAAGCATGATGACTTCTTGTTTCATGCTTCTAACTAAAGGCTACAACGTTGATGAGATTGTAACTTCTGCCGAGAGCGAAATCGACACCGAAACGTACATTGATTACAAGAAAGGTATCTTACTCACGCCGCAAGCGACAGTTGTCGCATCGCTCACCGAGGATGAGCTTAAAGCGACAAAGGGTAAAAAGAATGCCCTGACTAAATCACTCTTGCTCGAAAGAGCAAGAACTGATTATTTGGAGGACGCTCTCGAATCTTACGAGAGTTAATCACCGCAAGGCCCGCACGAAAGTGTGAACGGTGCAAGCCCGTTGCCCTCTTAGGAGGGTGGCGCTCATGGTGTTCATAATGGCATCATCTTCGTAAAATAAAAATCTTGCTAATCGAAGACTAATGGCATAGAAAGGAGAATCATTATGAAAAATTATATTATCGCAACCGTCAAGGCAACCTACTACAATGTAGAAAAACAAGTGCCAGTTGCTCCAACCCATCCGATGAACCAAGAAGAATGGGATGAAAACGTCATCACCGAAACGGTGTTTCAAAATGTGGTGGAGGAATTTCACTCCTTACCGCGCAGGAACACGGCAGCAGCAATGGAGGAGGCCAAATGGCTGGCCTTGCGGAAAGGTTGGTCAATGCGCCGCAATGACTATGAGATCGAAATCGAAGAGCTGCCCACCAAGGCGGTGTCGGTTTACGAGGAAGAAGACCTCGTAAAATTATATCAAGGCAACAAGGTAGAAAAATTTGCATTATTGCAAACGCTTGTTCCCGGACAAGAAATCAAATCCTATACAAAACGTTATTGGATGCTCAATCCTCAAACGTTTGAACCCGTCCGTACGACGGTAACGATGTACAAAGAGGGAAATATCAACCCCGCCTTCGAACAAGAAGAAGGCACAGGAAAATGGTATTATCTTAACGAAGAGGAATGCCTCTTCACCGGCGATGAAAGTTGCAGAAAACATGTCAATAAACATCGTAATATTTGGTTATTTTAAAATATAAAAATAAAAGGAGATATAACAATGAGAGACATGACGAAAATTATCAAAAATATTGTTACAAAAGAACCCACCCCCGACGCAAAATGCGCACCACACGTCGTGTTACGTTGGCACACTAAAACCGAGGGACAAATTTATCACGATTTGTCTACTGGTAAGAGGTTAACCCATAATGAAATAGATACATTTTTAAAATGGGAGAACATCTCCTATAATTATTTATCATATTCCACGGGGGCATCGCCTCGAATCACATATATTAAATACCATCGCAGACAAAACGTGATGGAATTGGCATATGTGAATATTCCAATGAATCGTGCTAAACCTGGTGAGATTCATACGTTTGAATATAACAAAAATTGGTCGGGCAATACCGAGAGGTATTTTGTTGATTTGTCACAATATCCTCGCCAACTGTTTAGGAGTGATGGTGCGGTTGCACCAATAGTGATAGTGAAAAATATTATTAGGGACACTGGTACCCATCGCAAAGTTCAAATTTATAATGAACTTTTTCCAGAGGACAAAATGACGTCCGAGACGTTCTCATGGGCAAAAGTTGAGTATGTCACGAAATATTTGACGTATCAAAGGCAGCTCACGATTGCAACATCAAAAACCGCAAAAGCAGCATTAATTGCCAAAGGCAATAGTTTGCTTGCGGCGGCACCGACAACGTTTCCCGACAACATTATGAGTGTTGGTATTGTGAGGAATTTCCCTGGTATCTCTATCGTGGAGGCGAAGCCGTGGTTTGGCTTAACAACGCGATTTTATTACGATGGTAAAACTTTCGCAGCAGCCAAATCACCGAAGTTTGATGTAAGTTATGCTTGCTCAAATCTTCAAGATGTTTCAATCTACAATCCCGAAGATTTACAAAACGGGATGTTTAACAAGTATGCTGATTTGTTTGTTAAACCTGCCCTCGAACCGGTAAGCTGGGACGATAAGTATCGTTGTAAAAATCCTGATCAAAATAATAAATTTATCCAGTTGCAGATATTAACGGCAATGATTAGAAATCCGATGTACGAACAGTTGGCAAAATCGTATAAAGGAATCCAGCTGCTTAACTTAACTAGAGGATATACTCAAGATGAACTTTTTGGGCCCAACTTAAACAAAAAGGCAACTACTGTTGACAAGTGGCTAGGTTTGAACAAATATCAAATCACTCGCTTGATCTCTGAACAAAACTTCAATGACGCATATGCGACACGAAAACGTGTTGCCATTTTTCGAAAACTCGCTGGAGAAAATGCGTCCTCATTGGATAATCACACCAGTGATATATATATCGATAATTTGGACGCGCTCAAATCTCTGACCACAAACTATTTATCGGATCCAGAACTGATTCCCTGGGCGACGCAAATTTTGCGAAAAATCGTCAAAAGCACCCAAGTGTCACATAATATCGAGTTGTTAATAGATACAATGCGTGCATGGCGGTCGTTAAACTGGCCACGTCCCACATTGCCAAACATATCAATCTCTGAATTACAAAGACTTCATGATTTGTATACAGCAATGTCGAATGAACAGTTCAGACAACGACAAGCAATGTATGCGGAGGAAACCCGCAAACAAGAGGAGCGTAGGCGAAAAGACAATAAACTCAAACTGGAATTTCGTCAACAACTGAATTATGAAGACGAGAATTATCTCATTCGACTGCCGGTTGATGGCGACGAAATCCAACAAGAAGGTTTGACGCTACACCATTGTGTGGGTGGCTACGCCTATAGCCACGAGAGCGGTGCTACGACAATTATGTTTTTGCGTAAAAAGTCCGAACCTGATAAACCTTTCTACACCATTGAAGTAGAGATTGGACTTGCGGACGGCAAGGTTGCAGGATTGCGGATTCGGCAGATACACGGGTTTGGGAATAGGTATCTGGGCAACGATCCAGAAGCGATTCCCACTGTTGTGAGATGGTTGCGCAAACACAACATCGAATGTAATGAGGGAATCCTCACTTCTGTATCAACTCAATATTCTATTGGTAGCAAATTCATTAAAATGCCAGAAGTGGCATAAAGGAGGTATGGATGATAGCTCGATATCTTAAATATGGCAACGATTGCCTATTATATCAAACAGTTGTCCTTGAAGACAACATTATCATTACCATCAACCGTGAGAAAGGCGGTTGGTGTGATAACGCACCAAGGGTGTCAACCAAAATATATGACACTCGCCTGGAAGCCAAAACGGCTTTTAAACAATTGTGCAACGAGCTTGCACAAGAATATACCAAAATTTAGGAGGTAGCAAAATGAAAAATCAACTTTTACAAGAGACCGCAGCTGGTCTCGCAATGGCAACGGCGTTCACAGACGGCGA
>ERZ1673738.1100-NODE-1100-length-43150-cov-8.066481_pt1 | contig 43150 bp, 36 predicted proteins | sample MGYA00580198_ERZ1673738 | MGnify/ENA primary metagenome ERZ1673738 (study PRJEB41218, sample SAMN15661784) | gut metagenome | host: Homo sapiens | place: Canada: London | collected 2015-08-20/2019-03-30 | study: EMG produced TPA metagenomics assembly of...
AGACTTTTTCGGTTCTTTCGCCCTGTCTCTCGGCGACAGCTTAGCTAATATAACATCCCTTACTCCTTTTGTCAACACTTTTTTAAAGATTTTTTTGAAGAATTTTCATCTTTTTTCCCGGCCGCTACATATAGTGCTTTTCGCTGGGCATACTTCCCATATGTTTGATTTTCTCTCTTCCGATCCCGCACCGGCGCGGCGGGATTTCTCGAAATCCATCGAAAAAGATTTTTCCGGCTGCGCCGATTTTGAAAGCCGCGCTCTCTCGGCGGGCGGCGTTTCGCTCACGCTTTTTTATCTGGACGGATGCGTCAGTGCCGCGCAGATCAGCGGCGAGATCGTCCGTCCGCTCTCGCTGCTTCGCGCCCGGTCCGAACACGATCTTCTCACGCGCGCGCTCGATGGCGGCGTGTGGGCCTGCACCATCCGGCAGCGTTTCTCCCCGGAGGAAGCGGTCTCGGATATCGCCGCGGGGTACGCCGCGCTCGTTTTCGACGGCGAGAGCACGGCGCTCACCTTTGAGGTCAAGAGCAGCGACAAGCGCGGCGTGAACGCGCCGACGGTGGAAAAGAGCGTACTCGGCGCGAAGGACGCCTTCGTCGAATCCGTGCGCGTGAACACCGCGCTCCTCCGCCGCCGCGTCGGGAAGCCGTCGCTCAAGCTCTGGGAGACGATGCTCGGCTCGGAGACGAAAACGAGGGTGGATATATTATATATAGAAGGCGAAGCCCCGCCTGAGCAGGTCGAGCGCATCAAGGCGCGCCTTTCCCTCCCCGATATCCCGGCGGTGCTCGCCGCCGGAGACGTGGAACAATACCTTGCCGGAACGCCCCGCGGCATCTTTCCGCAGGTGATCCACACCGAGCGGCCCGACCGATTCGTGCTCGGTCTCGCGCGCGGGAAGATCGGCGTGCTCTGCGACGGGCTGCCGATCGGTTTTCTTCTCCCCGCGTCGCTGCCGGACATGCTGCGCGTGCAGGAGGATCGGGCGCGCCACGCCGCCGTCGCCACGGCGCTCGTGCTGCTGCGGTATCTGGCGCTCTTCCTCTCGCTCGCGCTTCCGGCGCTGTACGTCGCCATCGCGATGTACCACCAGGAGATGATACCATATAAATTATTGCAGAACGTCATCGATTCCAAGCAGTCCGTGCCCTTCTCCACGGCGGCGGAAACGCTCGGGATGCTGCTCTCGTTTGAGCTGCTGCAGGAGGCCGGCATCCGTCTCCCTGACCCGGTCGGGCAGACGGTCTCGGTCATCGGGGCGCTGATCGTCGGGCAGAGCGCGGTAGAGGCGAAGGTTTTAAGCCCCATTGTAATTATAGTAGTCGCCATGGCGGGCATCGCGGGATACGCCCAGCCGAGCCAGGAGCTCGGCGCGGCGATCCGGCTCTGGCGCGTCGCGCTCGTGCTCGGCGCGGTGGTGCTCGGGCTTTACGGCGTGATGGCGGGGCTGATGCTGCTTTTGTGGCAGCTGTGCGACACGGAAAATCTCGGCGTGAGCTATCTTTCACCGCTCACGGATTCGCGCCCCGGCTCTCTGCGGCGCGCCTTTCTCCGGCCGCCGCTGCGAAAGGAGGATCGGAAATGAAGCGCTTTTTCCGGCTCAGCGCGGCGCTCGCCGCGCTCGCGCTGCTTTCAGGCTGCGCGTCTCTGCTGCACCCGCGGCTGGTCGAGGACCTTCAGCTCATCCAGACGATCGGGTTTGACGGCGGCATCGGGGACATGACGGTGTCCGTCTCCTCGGGCGAGGCGAGCGAGGACGCGGTATCGGCGCAGCTCGCCGCGCGCGGCGCGAGCATCCAGACCGCCGTGCAGCGTCTGCAGGACTTTTCGCCGCGGGAAGAGCTGTTCTTTGCGCACATCCGGTACGCCGCCGTGGGCGAGGACTGCGCGCGCGGCGGCATTACGCCCATCCTCGATTACTTTGAGCGCGGCACGCAGACGCAGCTGAGCGTGCCGCTGTTTGTCGTGAAGGGCGAGAGCGCCTATACTCTCGTCGCCGCAAACGGCGGCGAGAACGAGATCACCGCGGCGCTCTCCTCGCTCGAGGCCGACACCAAGCGGCAGGGCAGCGCGCACTGCTTCACAGTGCTCGAGATCGCCTCGCGGCTCAACCGCAGCGGCGCGGCGCTTGCCTGCGCGATCGCCCCTACCGCGCCGGAGAGGAGCGTTCCCGAAGCGGAGGACGGCGCAACGCTCGCGCTCGAGGCCGGGTACGCCGTTTTTCGCGGCGAAACGCTCTGCGGCTTTCTCGATACCGACGCCGCGCTCGGCGCGGATCTTCTTCTCGGCTTTGCGCCGCAGGCAAGCTACGTCCTCCCCGACGGGAGCGGCGGCACGGTAACGGTGCAGCTGCACACGGCAAAGGCTTCCCTCTCCCCCGTCCGAAACGGCGGCGAGACCGCCGTCCGGATCGCGGTGCGCGTCCGTGCCGGGGTGACGGAATCCTCCGGTGCGGACACCGCGGACGCGGAAATGCTCGCCCGGCTGGAGGACGGGCTCTCCCGCGCCGTCGCCGCGCAGATCGAAGCGGCGGCGGAGGCGTCCAAGGCGCTGGATGCCGATTTTCTGGAGCTGTGGCGCGTGCTGCCGGAGGTGAAGGACGAGGGCGTCCTCGCCTCGCTGCGCACTCTCGTGCAGACGGAGAGCGTGCTCGAGCGCTCCTACGATATTTACGGCAGCGCCCACGGGAAGGAGGAGAGTGAGCATGGATGAGCGCACCGACGGGATATCCCGCCGCCAGCTTTCCATACTGCTTTTCGTTTCGGCGCTCTCGCCGCTCATCCGGCAGGCGCCGGGCATGGCGGTGCAGAGCGCCGGGAGCGCAGTCTGGCTCTCGGCGCTTCTGGCGCTCGTTCCGCTGCCGCTCGCGGGGCTCCTGCTCGGGCGGCTGACGCGAAAGCGCGTCCCCGGCGAGGGGCTCGGTGGCGTGCTGCTGCGCGTGTTCGGGCGCTTCGGCGGCACGGCGGCGGTGCTTCTCTATACGGCGTGGACGGTATTTTATGCCGGGTTCGTGCTGCGCGCCGGGGCAGACCGGTTCGTGACAGCGGTCTATCCGGGGAGCCGCCCGTGGCTTTTCATGGCGGTGATGGCGGCGCTGTGCGTTCCGGCATGTCTCGGGCGGCTCAAAACGCTCGGACGCTGCGCGGAGATCGCGCTGCCGCTGCTTGCGCTCGTATTTCTGTTCGCGTTTCTCTTCTGCCTGCCGGGGCTGGACGCGGCAAACCTCGCGCCGATATCGAGCGATTCTCTCGCCGATGCCGCGCGCGGCGCGCCGTGGCTTTTGAGCACGATGAGCGTGCTGCTTCTGCTCGCGTTCCTCTCCGACCGGACGGAGCCGGGGCCGCTCGCCGCGCCGTTCAACCGCGCGTTTCTCGCGCTCGGTCTGCTCGCGGCGCTTTTATGCGTCACGGTCGTCGCCACGTTCGGCGCGAAGCTCACCGCCGAGATGCATTATCCGTTTTTCGTTATGATCCGGTGCATCCGCATTTTCCGCCTGCTCGAGCGTGTGGAGGCGCTCGTCGTGGCGCAGTGGGTCACGACCGACTTTCTCCTGCTCGGCGCGCTTTTGCAGGCGGCAACAGGCGAGCTCACGCTGTGCTTCCCGAAGCTCGGGGCGCGGCGCGGCGCCGTTGCTCTCACATGTCTTGCGCTCGCGCTCCTATCCGGGGCGCTGTGCGCATCGACGTCGTTTTCCCTGCGGGAGCTGTCGCGCACGCTCGTGCCCGTTGCCAGCGCCTCCGCCGCCGGGGTGCTCGTGCTGGCGTTCGTCGTCGGGCTGATACGAAAGAAAATTTAAACGTACCGGCGGGGAAACCCCTCCGTCTTTTGCCTGCGGCAAAATCCACCTCCCCTGTCAGGGGCGCTGGCAGCCGAAGGCTGACGGAGGGGTTTTCTTCGCCCTTTTTACATTTTACTTTGATTTTACACGAACGGGGTTTCCCTCTTTACATTGCATATAGTATGATATGCTCGAAAATGAGAGGGGGCGTCTTTTTATGATATATTGTGTGGAAGACGACGCCAGCATCCGCGAGCTGGTACTGTATACGCTGCGCGCGTCCGGCTTTGAGGCGCGGGGCTTTGCCGAGAGCGGCGCGTTCTGGGAGGCCATGTGCGAGCATGTGCCGGATCTTGTGCTGCTCGACATCATGCTCCCCGGCGAGGACGGGCTGGAGATACTGAAAAAGCTGCGCTCCTCCCCGCTCACGGAGCAGCTTCCCGTCATTCTCGCCACGGCCCGCGGCAGCGAGTACGACAAGGTCGTCGGGCTGGACACCGGCGCGGACGACTATCTCGCCAAGCCCTTCGGCATGATGGAAATGGTCTCGCGCATCCGCGCGGTGCTGCGCCGCACGGCGCGCCAGCCGTCCGGCGTGCTCTCCTGCGGCGGCGTCACGCTCGACGAGGGCCGCCACGCCGTCACGGTGAACGACCGTCCCGTTTCTCTCACGCTCAAGGAATACGAGCTTTTGAAGCTGTTTCTCGAAAACATCGGGCAGGTGTTCTCGCGCGAAGCGCTGCTCTCGCGCGTGTGGGACGCCGATTACGCCGGGGAGACGCGCACGGTGGACGTGCACGTCGGCACACTGCGTACAAAGCTCGCCGAATGCGGCGGCCTCATTGAAACGGTGCGCGGCGTCGGCTATAAAATGGAGGGCGTGAAATGAGCCGGAAAATATTCACCGCCATCTGGGGCGCGGCGCTCGCGGTGTTCGCCGCGTCACTCGTCTTTATCATGGGCGTATCGTATAACTATTTTACCGGCGTGCAGATGAAGCAGCTCCACGCGGAAACGGCGCTCGCCGCGCAGGGCGTGTCGCTCTGCGGTAAGGACTACTTCACCGGCCTTTCGACCGGCGACTACCGCGTCACCTGGATCGACGCGGACGGCACGGTGCTCTTCGACACCGGGGCGGACGCCTCGCGCATGGAAAACCATCTCGAGCGCGAGGAGATCCGCCAGGCGCTCCAGAACGGCACGGGCGAGGCGCGCCGCTACTCCCCCACGCTTGCCGACCGCCAGCTTTACGCCGCGCAGCGTCTGCCGGACGGGACGGTGCTCCGTCTCTCGGTCGTGCAGCTCGCGCTCTGGTCGCTTGTGCTCGGGTTTGCGCAGCCGATCTGCCTTGTGGCGCTGCTCGCGCTTGGGCTCTCATTTTTGCTCGCCTCGCGGCTCACAAAAAAAATCGTCGCGCCCATCAATGCCATTGACCCGGACAACCCGATGCAGTATTATGAGAAGGACGAGTACCGCGAGATCGAGCCGCTTCTGCGGCGCATCGCCGCGCAGCAGGCGCAGCTCCGGCGCGACCGCGCCGAGATCGAGCGCGCCTCGCTCATCCGGCAGGAGTTCACCGCGAACGTCTCCCACGAGCTGAAAACGCCGCTGCACGCCATCTCCGGGTATGCGGAGCTGCTCGAAAGCGGGCTTGCAAGGCCGGAGGACGTGAAGCCCTTCGCCGGAAAGATCCGCACCGAGTCCGGCCGCATGACGAAGCTCGTCGAGGACATCATCGATCTCACCCGGCTCGACGCGGGCGGCGAGGACTATGTATTTGAGTCCTGCGATCTTCTCCGCATCGCGGAAAACGCCGTGGACAGTCTTGAAACGGAAGCCTCCGGCGCCGATGTTACGCTCTCTCTCAAGGGTGTGAGCGCGCCGATGCAGGGCGTGCCGCAGCTTCTCCACAGCATCGTCTACAATCTCTGCGACAACGCCATCAAGTACAACCGCCCCGGCGGGCGCGTCGATATCACCGTCACGCCGGAGGACGGCGCGGTCGTCCTCACCGTGAGCGACACCGGCGTCGGCATCCCGAAGGACAGCCAGAGCCGCATTTTCGAGCGGTTTTACCGCGTGGACAAGAGCCGCTCCAAGGCCGTCGGCGGCACGGGGCTCGGCCTCTCCATCGTGAAGCACGCCGCGCTCATCCAGAAGGCGGACGTGCGCGTTGAGAGCGAAGCGGGCGAAGGCTCGACCTTCACCGTGACGTTCCCGGAAAAATAACATACCCCGACCGAAGCCCGCTCGCCGCGGGTTTTCGGCGTATTTACATCGAATTACAAGGAGGAATACAATGCTGAATTTTAATGACAAAAAAGGCTTTATCTGCGATATGGACGGCGTGATCTATCACGGCAACAAAATTCTCCCCGGCGTGCCGGAGTTTATCGACTGGCTGCAGCGCACCGGCAAGGAATATCTCTTTCTCACGAACAACAGCGGCTGCACGCCGCTCGAGCTCAAGCAGAAGCTCGCCCGCATGGGGCTGGACGTGCCGGAGGCGCGGTTTTATACGAGCGCGCTCGCAACGGCGGCGTTCATCCGTGACCAGTCGCCGGGCTGCTCGGCCTACGTCATCGGCGAGGCGGGCCTTCTGAACGCGCTCTATGACGCGGGCATCACGATGAACGACGTGAACCCCGATTATGTGATCGTCGGCGAGGGGCGGAACTATTCGCTCGACTCGCTCACGAAGGCGACGAATCTCGTGCTTGCGGGCGCAAAGCTCATCGGCGCGAACTCCGACCTCTCCGGCCCCATCGAAAACGGCATCGCCCCGGCGTGCCGCGCGCTCATCGCGCCCATCGAGATGGCCACCGGCAAGCAGGCGTACTTCTGCGGCAAGCCGAATCCGCTGATGATGCGCACCGGGCTCAAGCGTCTCGGCTGCCACAGCGCCGAGGCCGTCATGGTCGGCGACCGAATGGACACGGACGTCATCTCCGGCATGGAGTGCGGCATGTCCACGGTGCTCGTCCTCTCCGGCATCTCCACAGAGGCGACGCTCGACGAATACGCCTACCGCCCCAGCGCGGTGCTTGACGGCGTCGGCGACATCGTCACCCTGGCCGAAGCCCAGCACGCGGAATAAATATTCCCGTATATAAAAAATGGAGCGCTACTTTACAGCGCTCCGTTTTTTATATGCTCATCTATCGGAGGTTTCTTAGTATTCTTCAATGTAATACCAGTTCTCGTATTCCACATCCGGATCGGTAAATGCCGGGGTGATCGTCATTCTGTCTTTTTCTTCATTAAACTCGATTGTATAGGTTTTGACCTTTTCATTTGTCCGCTTGACCTTTATTTTGTTCGCACCGATAACCGTATAGTCAAATCTTCCGAGCGTTGTATCCAGCCACCGGTATCCGGTCTCCAGCCGGTATTCGATTTTATCATCCGTGATATCCAATACTTTCAGAATCGTTCCATCCGTATCCAGCCACGCTCTTTGAATATCCCTTCGCAGCGCTGCCTTCCCGATTCCGTTTATTATTAGGACGATCACTACAACCGCTATCACACCGGCGATTCCAAATTTGGCTGCTTTGGGCATTTTTGTCCAGAGGTTTTTCTTTTGTTCGATATCCGCCGTTGAATCCTCCCCTTTTTTCTCCGCCGGATCTGCACCGCACTTTGGGCAAATCGTGCTTCCGTCAGGGATCACTTCTCCGCATTTCAGGCAGAACATTCTTTTTTTCTCCTTTAATCATAATCCATAATCGAAACAGAGCAACTGACTATATCGTAGTTTTTCGGAACAGACAGCCGAAATGTCGTTGATTCACCGGGCGCCAAACCCTCAGCTCCGACGCCATACGTCCAGTCCGTATCTACTACATTTCCGCGGGCATCTTTAAATGAACCCTTTAATGTAACAAACTTATATGTTTTATTCCCATCATTTTTTACGCTTCCGGTACATATCGTATAGGATGAATTGGATTGTACCCGGTCAACCGTAATATGCAGCGCCGAATAAGCGCTTTCATAAGAGTCGCCGGATCGTGAACTACTTGACGATGATGACGACGAAGCGGACCAGTAGCTATAACGGTTTTTTTCATATACATCCTCTCCATCTTTTAGATTGCCTTCACTTGTTATGACCAACTCTTTGAATATGCGAATCGTTCCTTCCTTGTAATTCCACTCTCTTATTTCGCTCTCTAAGGTACTGTCAAGAGAGGGAAAACTATAAGTTGCCGTATCCCCGTTTATGGTGATGCTTCTTCCGGGCCTTTTGCTGTTGCCATAAGTAAGATAGTATGTATACGTTCCCTGCAGTGCCGTTTTCATTTCTTCTTCGGAAGAGTATGTCGTGCGTTTCGATAGGGTGATTGCATGTGCCGTATATCGGATCAGCAGGATACCAACAATTGCGGCAAATACAACGATAATCCCCTTTATCATGTTTGCTTTTCGTTTTTTTGCTTCTTTTTCCTGCTCGATCTTACTGTTTTCTTCTTCCAGTTCTTTCTGTTTTTCCAGGATGGCCTCATAGTTTTCCGGATCGGCAATTTGGAAAACTGTACTTTTTTCTACGCCGCAGCCGGTACACACCGAATATTCTCCGGGGTTATACCTTCCGCAGCCACATATCCATCCGGTATCATCCTCCTGCGGAATGTACTTCACTTTATCTGAGATCACGTCCTGTATTGCATAAAACAGACGCTCCTCTTCCTCTGTTTCTGGTTCCTCAAAGGAATCCAGCTCGAATTCCTTCTCCTTTGCACCTTTATAGGTCGCTACCGTTCCATCTGCAAAGCATATCTGGCTTTCTTTCAGTTCCAACCTGCGAATGTCCGAATCTGGAAGCTGTACCGTAAGTCCCTCTGCATGGGAGTTTTTGTCAATGCTTATATCCTGAACGATCAGGAAAAAGCTGCCTTTTCCCTCAATCAAAACTATATCGTTGAAGGCGTTGAATCCCTGCGCACAAAACTTTATTGCCGTAATAACACCATATCCTAAATTATCAAATGAGATCGTTGCTTTCGGAATTCCGCCGTCGAGATTCACTTCGCAGCAAAGGTTCTGTATATGGGCGTTTTCGTCGATAAAGACTCTCTCTTTTCTCATTTTTCTTCCCCTTTCCTGTTCTCTCAGACAAACCGCAATCAATCGCAGCCGTCTAAAAATTACCTATGCAAAGGTATATTAATAATATAACCCTGTTTTTCTGTTGATGTCAACTATGCAAAGGTAAGTTTTGTAAAATCCTCTGCTATGATGGAGTTAATCTCACAAAGGTAATCATAGTGGCGGGGGACTGTAATGCAATACGCGGAACTATATGCATTGCGAATAAAGCAACTTTGCGCCAAACAAGGCATAACAATTAATCGGCTGGCTACGATCAGTGGCCTGAAGCAGTCCACCGTAGACAACATTATTCGTGGGACAAGCAAAAACCCAAAGGCACGGACACTGCATAAAATTGCCGTCGCCTTTAACATGACGCTGAGTGAATTTCTAAACTTTCCGGAATTAAACGAATATCCTATCGATGAAGAAGAGGATGATTGACCGCAGGTCGTACGCCCAGGCGCCCGACCTGCCTTTCATTTTGTCCGCAGCTTCCCATTGACCCAAACTGCCCGCTGGGGTATGATGGAAAGGGAGAAAACCGTATAAACGAAACGCCTCCCCTTGGGGAGGCATTTTCTTCTTAGTCTTTTAAGACTTTTCTTACTATTTTCCGGTACACTATGCTCCGAGGTGAACTGTCATGCGAATTCTTGTGGCGGAGGATGAGAGAAATCTCAACCGCATTCTGACCGAGGCTCTGACCGACGAGGGGTACAGCGTCGATCCCTGCTTTGACGGGCAGGAGGCGTGGGACGCGCTCGCGTGCGCGGAATACGACGTGCTCGTGCTCGACATCATGATGCCCCGCATGGACGGGCTGACGCTCGTTCGTAAGCTGCGCGAGAGCGGCAGCACGACGCCCGTGCTGTTCCTCACGTCCCGTGACAGCGTTGAGGACAAGGTCGAGGGGCTGGAGACCGGCGCGGATTACTATCTTGTAAAGCCGTTCCACATGCAGGAGCTGCTCGCGGTGGTGCGCGTGATGGCGCGCAAGTATACCGACACGCGCACGAACGTTTATACGATCGCCGATCTCTCCGTGGACGTGAGCGCGCACACGGTCGTCCGCGCCGGGCGCGTCATTGAGCTGACGAGCCGCGAATACGCCCTGCTCGAATACATGATCCGGAACAAGGGCGTCGTGCTCTCGCGCGAGCGCATCGAGAACAATCTCTGGAACTACGACTATGAGGGCGGCACGAACGTCGTGGACGTATACGTCGGCTACCTGCGCAAAAAGATCGACACCGGGTTTTCCAAAAAACTCATTCATACCGTGTGGGGCACGGGCTGGGTGCTGCGGGAGGATTGAATATGTCGGCAAAGTGGCGGATGGTGCTCTGGTTCACGCTGATGATGCTTCTGCTTGCGGGCGTTACGCTCACGTTCGTGCTGGTAATGAACGGCTCGGTGATCGCGAACCCGACATCGCAGGTCGTCAAGGAAGTCTCCAAGCGCGCCGACGATATTGAGTTTGATAACGGCACGTTCGACTGGGACGATATGAAGGAATACAAGCACGGGGTGTACTGCACCTACTACGACGCCGGGGGGACGTATCTCCGCGGCGCCATGCCGTTTGCGGAGGCGGTCGCGCTGCCGCTCCAGACGGGCGCGGTGCGCCCCTATTCGGCAGACGGGAAGGACTGGCTCGTATACGATTCCTATGTCGATATGACGATCACGGGGCTCTGGGTGCGCGGCGTCATTTCCGCGGACGCCGCGGCAGGGCCGGGGCGCGTCATACTGCCGCTCACATGGTCGCTGCTGCCGGTGCTGCTTCTGCTCTCGATCGGCGGCGGCTGGCTCATCGCGCGGGACTCATTCCTCCCGCTCGAGCGCATCACCGAAGCCGCGGGCAGCATTTCCGACGGCGACGATCTCTCCGCCCGGCTTGATCTCCGGCGCGGCCCGCGCGAGATGCGGCGGCTCGCCCGCACGTTTGACGGTATGTTCGCGCGGCTGGAAACGTCGTTCCTCTCCAAAAAGCAGTTCACTGCCGACGCGTCGCACGAGCTGCGCACGCCTGTGGCGGTGATCCTCGCCGAGTGCGACCGCGCCAGGCGCAAGGCGGAAACGAAGGAGGACTTTCTCGCCTCCATCGACGTCATCGAGCAGCAGGGCAACAAGATGAATACGCTCATCGAGCAGCTGCTCTCGCTCACACGCATCCAGCAGGGCACGGAAAAATACCCGCTGCGCGTGTGCGATCTCTCCGGCTTTGTAGACGCCTGCTGCGACGAGTTCGTCCCCGCGGACGAGCGCGGCATGACGCTCGAGACCGATATCGAGCCCGGCGTTGCGGCCGCGTACAACCCCTCGCTCCTCTCGCGGGCGATGTTCAATCTGATGCAGAACGCGTATAAATACGGGCGCGAAGGCGGAAAAATCCGCGTCTCGCTCTGTCGGGAAAACGGCTGCGCCGTGATCTCCGTGAAGGACGACGGCCCCGGCATCCCCAAGGCCGAGCAGGAAAAGATCTGGCAGCGGTTTTACCGGTGCGACACCTCCCGTGCCGAGGGCGGCACGGGTCTGGGTCTCTCGCTCGTGCGGGAGATCGCGCTCGTGCATCATGCCCGCGCCGAGGTCGTCAGCGAGCCGGGAAAGGGCTGCGACTTCCGCATCGTGCTGCCGCCGGTCAAAAATTAGAAAGAAAAAATTTTTTCTTTCTTTTTGTTCTTTTAATATTTTTCTTAGAATTCCTTTGTAAACTACAGCCAAGATGAAAGAAACCCCATGTCCCGCCGACAAGGGAGAATTTGCAAAGGAGTTTTATCGTATGAAGAACAACATTTATGAACTGAATCTGACCGCCGCCGTCGCGCTGAGCGAGGCCGCCCGCAGCGCGGGTGTAAACACCAACGAGATCACCGACGAAGAGATCATGCTGGATAACGGCTACTACGAAGTCCGCTTCACCAGCGACTGGTTGCAGTACGACTGCTATGTGGACGCCGCCACCGGCGAGGTCCCCGGCATCACCTCCATGCCCCTCCCCGCGGCCTGATAATACATCTCAAACGAGACCCACTTCGTTGGGCTCTCGTTTGAAAAAGCTGCGGCTCGCCGCAGCGCACTCGCTTGCGCTCGCACGTTTGCGAGCCGAGAAGTATTTTTGCCGATGCACATGTCATCGGCAAAAATGTTTTAAACTTTCTTTGCGCCTGCGGGCGCAAACTCTGCGAGGCTTTTTCGACAGACTGACCGGCGCCTCCCGAAAAACGGGAGGCGCCGGTCTTTTCTTTGCGAAGATGAAGGGATCAAGCCGCGGCGGCTTTTGCTTCGAGCGTCGCCTTGAACGGCTTTTTGCGGATGATGTAGTAGCACACGATGTGCGCCGCCGTGGAGAGGATCCAGGAGATCGGATAGGACACATACAGGCTCTCGAGCGTACCGACGCTCGCAAACACCGTATATACCCAGATGATGCGGAACACACACGCGCCGACGAACGTCACCGCCGCGGAGAGCATGCTGTACCCGAGACCGCGGTTCACGCCGGACATGGCCGCCATCGTGCCGTCGAGCGAATACGTTAAGCAGACGATCATCATACGGGTGAACGCCGCCTGCAGCTCCGCCCCGCTCGAAGTATAGAGCCCCAGCACCTGCCGCCGGAATACGACCGCCGGCACCGTCAGTATGCCGGTCAGGACCACAACAAGGACCATCGACCACCGGGCGACGGAGCGCGAGCGCTCATACTCCTGCGCGCCGACGTTCTGGCTCACGGCGGTGGTGGCGGCCTGCATTACGGCGTCCGACGGGCAGTAGAGCAGTCCCTCGACACTCACGCACGCGCTGTTGCCGGCGATGACCGCCGCGCCGAACGAGTTGACCGAAGCCTGAATAATAAAGTTGGAGATCGAGAAGAGCGAGCCCTGGATACCGGCGGGGATGCCGATATTCATCATTTTCTTGAAAATGTGGCCGGAGAAATGCAGCTCTTTAACGTGCAGCTCCTGCGATCTCAGCAGGCAGCGCACCGTGAGGAAGCCGGAAACGCACTGACTGAGCACCGTGGCAATGGCAACGCCCGCAACGTCAATGCCGACGACGATAACGAAAAAGAGATTCATAATAACGTTCAGCACACCGGCGATGGCGAGATAGATGAGCGGCTGGCGCGTGTTGCCGAGCGCGCGCAGCGCCGCGGCGGAAAAGTTATAAAGCGCCATGACCGGCAGGCCGAGGAAGTAGATTCGAAGATACACCGTGGCGAGCGGCAGCACCTCGTCCGGGCTGCCGACGAGCCGCAGCAGCGGCACCGTGAGCGCAAGTCCGAGAGCGCCGGTGATCACGCCGCCGATCACGCCGGTGATGAGCGTTGTGGACACGGTGCGGTGCAGCTTGTCGGTCTGGTTCGCGCCGTAATACCGTGCGCAGAGCACGCCGCCGCCCGTGGCAAGACCCATGAGCACATTGATGATCAGATTGATCATCGCGCCGTTCGCGCCGACCGCCGCCATGGAGTGCGGCCGTCCGAACCGGCCGACGACGATGAGGTCGGCGGCGTTGAACGCGATCTGCAGCATGGACGAGAGCATCAGCGGCAGGATAAACTGCAGAAGCTCCGGCAGGAGCGGCCCTTTTGTCATATTGATCTCATATCTTTTTTTCATTTACCCACCTCGGCACAAACAATATATAAAATCCGACGTATATAACAGAAGAAAGAACACGAAAAAAATCCGTAAATTTTCTCCGTGTCCGCCTATACTATTCTTAGTTTGTGAAAAATTCAAGTACCTTTGAAAAAATATCCATTCTGGATAGAAGGCGGCGTTTTTCTCCCGCCGCTTTCTATCCATTTTGCTGTGTGAGCGTCAGTCCGACTTCGCCGGCAGATACGGAATGAGCGCGCTCGCAAAGGCGGGCAGCGCCATCGTCTGCAAAACGACGCGCCCCGGACCGGTGACGACGGTGTTGAAAAGACCCTCGCCGCCGAAGAGGACGTTCTTCGCGCCGCGGACGGTCTGGATATCGATCTGGCACGTGGCGTCCACCATGGCGAGATTGCCGGTGTCCACAATGATCTGCTGTCCCGGCGCGAGCGTATACTCGACCGCCGAGCCGTCGATCTCCAGAAACGCCATGCCGTGGCCGGAGAGCTTCTGCATGATGAAGCCCTCGCCGCCGAAGAAACCGGCGCCGACTTTTTTCTGGAAGTGGATGGAGAGATCCACGCCGGGCGTCGCGGCAAGGAACGCGCTCTTCTGCGCGATGACGGGCATGTTCGGCGTGATCTCCACGGCACGGATCGCGCCCGGGAAGCTGGAGGCAAAGGCGATCATTCCGGGGCCGCCCTCGGCGGTATAGGTGTTCTGGAAAAGGCTCTCGCCGCCGAACATCCGGCCGAGCGCCTTGCCGAGACCGCCGGCTTTCGTTTCCATGCGCATGTTGGCGCTCATCCACACCATGGAGCCGCGCTCGGTGATCATGCTCTCGCCCGCTTCCAGATGGCAGATGACAACGGGCATCGGCTCGCCTTGAATGTTGTACTTCATGTTGTGTCCCCCTTATGGTTTTGTTTTTTTTACAAGAAACCCCTCCGTCAGCCTTGCGGCTGCCAGCCCCCCTGTTAGGGGGGGCCAAGATAGTTTGCAAATGACTAACTTGCCTCCCCTAACAGGGGAGGTGGCACGGCATAGCCGTGACGGAGGGGTTTATCCTTTTCATTAGAAATCGGCGTTGCCGACGGTACGCGGATGCAGCTCCACATCGCGGATGTTGGAAATGCCGGTCAGGTACATGACCATGCGCTCAAAGCCGAGACCGAAGCCCGCGTGACGGCAGGAACCGTAGCGGCGCAGATCGAGATACCACCAGTAATCCTCCTCGTTGAGGCCGAGCTCGGCCATGCGCGCGGCGAGCAGGTCAAGCCGCTCCTCGCGCTGCGAGCCGCCGATGATCTCGCCGATGCCGGGTACCAGGCAGTCCGCTGCGGCGACGGTCTTCCCGTCGTCGTTCAAGCGCATATAGAACGCCTTGATTTCCTTCGGGTAATCGGTGACGAAGAGGGGCTTCTTGAAAATTTCCTCGGTGAGATAGCGCTCGTGCTCGGTCTGGAGATCGACGCCCCAGGAAACGGGGTAGTCAAATTCCTTGCCGGACTTCTGCAGAAGCTCGACGGCCTCGGTATAGGTGACGCGGCCGAAGGCGCTGTCGCGCACGTGCTCAAGCCGCTCGCGCAGGCCCTTATCGACGAATTTCGTGAAGAAATCCATCTCCTGCGGGCACTTTTCGAGCACGGTGGAGATGATGTACTTTACCATTTCCTCCATGACGACAAGATCGCCGTCCAGATCGCAGAACGCCATTTCCGGCTCGATCATCCAGAATTCGGCGGCGTGGCGCTGGGTGTTGGAGTTCTCGGCGCGGAACGTCGGCCCGAAGGTGTACACGTCGCCGAACGCCATGGCGAAGTTTTCGGCGTTGAGCTGGCCGGAGACCGTGAGGCTCGTGCGCTTGCCGAAGAAGTCCTTGGAGTAATCGACCTTTCCGTCCGGCGTGCGCGGCGGGTTATCGATATCGAGCGTGGTGACCTGGAACATCTCGCCGGCGCCCTCGCAGTCAGAGCCGGTGATGATGGGGGTGTTCACATACACAAAGCCGCGGCTCTGGAAAAACTCATGCACGGCGGCGGCGGCAACACTGCGCACGCGGAACGCCGCGGAGAACAGATTCGTGCGCGGCCGGAGATGCTGGATCGTGCGCAGATACTCGACGCTGTGGCGCTTTTTCTGCAGCGGGTAGTCCGGCGAGGAAACGCCCTCGACCGTGACGGTCTCCGCCTTGAGCTCGAACGGCTGGGGAGCGTCCGGCGTGAGGACGAGCGTGCCCTCGGCAATGAACGCCGCGCCGACGTTCTGGCGGACGATCTCGTCGTAATTGGCGACCTTCTCACGCTCGAGAACGACCTGCACTCCCTTGAAGGAGCTGCCGTCGTTCAGCTCGAGAAAGCCGAAATTCTTCATATCGCGGATCGTGCGCGCCCAGCCGCAGACGGTGATGTGCGCTCCGTCAAACGCGGCGGCGTTTGTCCACAGCTCTTTGATCTTCGTTCGTTTCATAGTTCATTCCTCCCGGATCATCTGCCCTGTATTATAGGCGGACGGTATAACTTTTGCAAGTGCGGAGTTTATGGCGGAGCAGAGCCCCGCCGCTACAGGTATTTTTTAAAGCAATCCGTAGGGGCGGGGCTCTGCTCCGCCCTCATTTTCACGACAGTTTCTGTGTATTCCAGAGCGCGGCGTAGAGCCCGTTTTTCTCCATGAGCTCCTGATGCGTGCCGTATTCGCTCACGCCTTCTTTGTCGATAACGGCGATGTGATCCGCGCCGCGGACCGTGGCAAGCCGGTGCGCCACGACGATCGTCGTGCGCCCGCGGCTGAGCTTTTCAAGCGATGCCTGGATCGCGGCCTCGGTCACGCTGTCGAGCGCGCTCGTCGCCTCGTCAAGTACGAGGATCGGCGGGTTTTTCAGAAACACGCGCGCAATGGCGATGCGCTGCTTCTGCCCACCGGAGAGCATCGCGCCGCGCTCGCCGACGAACGTATCGTACCCGTCCGGCATTTCCAGGATCTCCTCGTGGATGGACGCGAGGATCGCCGCCTGCGCGACCTCCTCGTCCGTCGCACCGGGGCGGCCGTAGCGGATGTTCTCGCGCACGGTGTCGGCAAAGAGGAACACGTCCTGCTGTATGATGCCGATGTACCGGTGGAGCGAAGCCTGCGTCACCTTCCGCACGTCCTGCCCGTCTACGAAAACCGCGCCGCCGGTCACATCGTAAAACCGCGGCAGGAGCTGAGAGAGCGTCGTCTTGCCGCTTCCCGACGGGCCCACGAGCGCGAGCGTTTCGCCCGGCGCGATCGTGAGATCCACATGGCGCAGCACCTCTTCGCCGTTCTGATAGTGGAACGACACGTCCCGGTACTCCACGCCGCCTTTTACGTTTTCAAGTTCCTTCGCGTCCGGCGCGTCCTTCACGTCCGGCTCGGCGCGCATGATCTCCAGAAACCGCAGGAAGCCGGAGCTTCCCTTCTGGAACTGCTCAACGAACTGCGTGAGCTTCCGGATCGGCGCCATGAACACCGAAACGTACAGCGAAAACGTGATGAGATCGACCGCGTCCATTTTGCCCTGCATAATGAACACACCGCCGGCGGCGAGCGTTACGAGCTGCATGAGCGCCATGGCAAACTCGGTCGAGGCGTTGAACACGCCGAAAATGCGGTAATAGCTTTTTTTGACCTTTTTGAATTTCTCGTTGGACGTGCGGAACTTGTCCATGGCGTCCTGCTCGTTGGCAAACGCCTTGACGGTGCGGATGCCGGAAACGCCCGCCTCCACAGCGGTGTTGATCTCGGCGGTCTCGCGCTTCACGTCCAGACTGCGCGCCCGGAGCCGCAGCCGCAGCCGCATCACGACCGCGAGCAGCACCGGCAGCAGAAGAAACAATATCAGCGCCAGCTCCCAGCGGATCGTGGCGAGGATGACGATCGCCCCGGCGATCGTGAGCGAGGCCTGGATCACGGTCTCCGGGCCGTGGTGGGCAAGCTCGGTGATGTCGAAAAGGTCGGTCGTCATGCGGGACATGAGCTTGCCGGTGCGGTGCTTATCGAAAAAGGCGAACGAGAGCGTCTGCACCTTGGCAAAAATGTCCTCGCGCATGTCCGCCTCGACGCGTACGCCGAGCTCATGGCCGTACACGGTCACGATATACTGCGCGAGCGCGCGCAGCAGATACGCGCCGAGAAGTCCCGCCATCAGCAGGAAAAAGGCTTTGTAGAGGCCGTTCGGCAGCAGGCGGTTGAGCGCGTAGCGCGTGGCATACGGGAACACCAGCTCCGCCGCTACCGCAAAGACCGCCATCACGAGATCGAGCAGCAGCAGCTTCCGGTGCGGGGTATAGTAGGAAAAGAATACCCGCACACTGCCCCGGGTAAAGTCTTTCTTTTTTTTCACGGCCTTCACGCGAGCTTTTCGCGCTCCGCGACGGCGAGCGCGTCGCAGCGGTTGTTCCACTCGTTATCGGCATGGCCGCGCACCCACACGGCGGTGACGCGGTGCTTCTGCAGAAGCCCGTCCAGCTCCTGCCACATCTCGGCGTTTTTGAGCTCGCCGTCGCGCCGCTTCCAGCCGCGCTTTTTCCAGTCGCGCAGCCACCCGTTATTCAAGGCGTTCACGATATACTGACTGTCGGAATAAAGCTCCACGGCGCACGGCTCTTTGAGCGCCTTGAGCCCTTCGATGACGCCCGTGAGCTCCATGCGGTTGTTCGTCGTGTCCTTTTCGCCGCCGGAGAGCTCCTTGATGCTGTCTCCGTAGCGCAGGATGGACGCCCAGCCGCCGGGGCCGGGATTGCCGGAGCATGCCCCGTCGGTATACAAAATGATGTTCTTCATATTTCTCCCTGAATGGTTTGAATGGTTTTCTCTCTTATGGCTTATAGTCCGCGCTCGTAGCGCTCGCGCAGCGTGCGGTATTCCGCCTTGTCGATGATGCCGTTTTTGAGAAACGTGTCGAGCTGTGCGATGCGATGCGCCTTGTCGTGGGCAAAGTGATCCTCGCCGGTATTGTCGCATACGACGCACGCCGCGTCCGGCATATCCGGCGGCATAGACCGCCGCGGAGGAACGCTGCGCTGCGGCGCATCCTGCGCCTGCGCCATCCGCTCGCCGTTCTTTCCGATCGGTTTTCCGGTCGATTTACCGCCCCGGCGCGCGGTATTTTTGACCGAAGCTTTTACCAGCGCCGCAAGGATCAGCACGGCGATGATAAAAAGAGAACGAGCTTCCATTTATTCCTCCGTGATCTCTACCGCGCTCTCGCCCGGTTCGGCGGTCTCTTCCTCGCTTGCTTCGCGCTCGGTGCGCGCCATGGCGACGACGTGCGCGCCCTCCGCCGGGCGCATGAGCCGCACGCCCTGCGTGGCGCGGCCGAGAAGCGAGATGCTGCCGGCCTCCATGCGGATGATCGTGCCGTCGTCCGATACGAGCAGGATATCCTCCTCGCCGGTGACCTTCTTCGCGCCGACGATCTCGCCGGTCTTCTGTGTGATCTGGTAGGTCTTAAGACCCTGACCGCCGCGGTTCTGCACGCTGTATTCGCCGATGCGGGTGCGCTTGCCGTAGCCGTTCTCGGTAACGGTGAGCACCGCCGCGTCCTCGTCCGTGGCGCGCACCGCCGCAACGACCTCGTCGCCGTCCTTAAGACGGATGGCGCGCACACCGGCGGCGGTGCGGCCCATCGGACGGACGTCGTTTTCGTCGAACCGGATGGCCATGCCGCCGCGCGTTACGACGAGAAGCTTCTCGCTGCCGTGCGTCGTGAGCGCCTGTACGAGCTCGTCGCCCTCGCGGATGTCGAGCGCGCGGATGCCGTTTTTGCGGACATTGCGCAGCTCGAGCTGCGACATGCGCTTCGTGACGCCGTTCTTCGTGAAGAACATGATGAAATCGTCCTCCTGCAGACCCTTGCCGCGGAGCATCGCGGAGATTTTCTCCTCCGGCTCGAGAGGCAGGATGTTGACGATGTTCGTGCCGCGCGCGCTGCGCCCGGCCTCGGGGATCTGGTAGCCCTTGCGGACGTACACCTGCCCGCGGCTCGAGAAGAAGAGAAGAAAATCGTGCGTCGAGGCGGTGAATACGCTCTCCACATAGTCCTCCTCGCGCGTGGCCATGCCGCGCACGCCCTTTCCGCCGCGGCTCTGCGCGCGGTACTCGGCGGCGGGGGTACGCTTGATGTAGCCGTTGTGCGAAAGTGTGAAGACGCACTCTTCCTCGGCGATGAGATCTTCCATGTCGATCTCGTCTTCCACATCCTGGATTTCGGTCTTGCGGTCATCGCCGTACTTGTCGGCAATGGCGAGAAGCTCGTCCTTCAGAACGCCCTTGAGCTTTTCGGGGTCCTCGAGCAGGGAGACGAGATATTCGATCTTCTTTTCCAGCTCGTCATATTCATTCTGCAGTTTCTCGCGGTCCAGTCCCTGCAGCGCCTTCAGACGCATGTCGAGAATGGCCTGCGCCTGCACATCGTCCAGCCCGAAGCGCGCCATGAGGTTTTCCTTGGCGTTATCGTAGCTCGTGCGGATGATATGGATGACCTCGTCGATGTTGTCCTGCGCGATGAGCAGTCCTTCGAGCAGATGGGCGCGCTCGCGCGCCTTGCGGAGATCGTACTTCGTGCGGCGCGTGATGACTTCTTCCTGGAACGTCAGATACTCGTCGAGAATGTGGCGCAGGGAGAGGATCTTCGGCTGGCGCTGGTTATCCACGAGCGCCAGATTGATGATGGAAAACGTGCTTTGCAGCTGCGTCTGGGCAAAGAGCTTGTTGAGCGCGACCTGGGGGTTGGCGTCGCGCTTGAGCTCAATGACGATGCGCATGCCGTTGCGGTCGGACTCGTCGCGCAGATCGGAGATATCGTCGAGCCGCTTATCCTTGACCTGCTCGGCGATGTTCTTGATGAGCATCTTCTTGTTGACCTGATACGGCAGCTCGTTGACGATGATGCGGACACGGTTCTGTCCGTGCTCTTCAAACTCGGTGCGCGCGCGGATGGTGACCTTGCCGCGGCCCGTGGCGTAGGCGGCGCGGATACCGGCGCGGCCCATGATGATGCCCTTCGTCGGGAAGTCGGGGCCGTGGACGTGGCGCATGAGATCGTCGAGCGTCGCGTCCGGGTTATCGAGCACCTCGACCGCCGCGCCGATGACCTCGCGCAGGTTGTGCGGCGGGATGTTCGTCGCCATGCCGACGGCGATGCCGGAGGAGCCGTTCACGAGAAGCTGCGGAATGCGGCTCGGGAGAACGCGCGGCTCTTTTCTCGTCTCGTCAAAGTTGGGGTCCCAGTCTACGGTTTCCTTGTCGATGTCGCGGAGCATTTCGTCCGCCATGCGGGCGAGACGCGCCTCGGTGTAACGGTAGGCCGCCGGGGGGTTGCCGTCCACGTCGCCGAAGTTGCCGTGGCCATCGATGAGCGGGTAGCGCAGCGAAAAGTCCTGCGCCATGCGGACGAGCGCGTCGTACACCGAAGCGTCGCCGTGGGGGTGATACCGGCCGAGCACGTCGCCGACGGCGGTGGCGCACTTACGGTAGGGCTTATCGCGTGTGAGGCCGTCCTCATACATCGCGTACAGAATGCGGCGGTGGACGGGCTTGAGCCCATCGCGCACGTCGGGCAGAGCGCGCCCGACGATGACGGACATGGCGTATTCAATATAGCTCTTTTCCATTTCCGAGACGAGCTCGGAGGAAACGATATGCTGTTCAGGGAAGGCAATATCTTCCGGCTTATAATCGCGTTTGTGTGCCATTATGCCGCCTCCTTAATAATCCAGATTGACGACGTAGCGCGCCTTGGTCTCGATCCACGCGCGGCGCGGCTCGACCTCGTCGCCCATGAGAACGGTAAATATCTCATCGGCGCGCTGCGCGTCCTCGAGCGTGATGCGGCGGAGCGTCCGGCGCTCGGGGTCCATCGTCGTTTCCCAGAGCTCGTGCGGGTCCATCTCGCCGAGACCTTTGAAGCGGGAGATGTCCACCTTCGCGTCCGGGTTGTCGCCGCGCAGCTCGCGGGAGATCGCGTCGCGCTCTTCGTCGGAGTACGCCACGCGCTGCTGCTTGCCGCGGCTCAGCTTGAAGAGCGGCGGCACGGCAGAATAGACATAGCCGTTTTCGATGAGCGGCCGCATATACCGGAAGAAGAACGTAAGCAAAAGTGTCCGGATGTGCGAGCCGTCCACATCGGCATCGGCCATGATGACGATCTTGTGATAGCGGAGCTTATCGATGTTGAACTCATTGCCGATGCCCGCGCCGAGCGCGACGATCAGCGGATAGAGCTTGTCGTTGCCGTAGATCTTATCGACGCGCGCCTTCTCAACGTTGAGCATCTTGCCCCACATGGCGAGAATGGCCTGGAAGCGGGAGTCGCGCCCCTGAATGGCGCTGCCCGCGGCGCTGTCGCCCTCGACGATGTAAATTTCGCAGAGGGACGGATCGCGCTCGTTGCAGTCCTGCAGCTTATCCGGCATCTGGCCGGACTCCAGCCCGGTCTTGCGGCGGACGCTGTCGCGCGCCTTGCGCGCGGCCTCGCGCGCGCGGGAGGCGGAAATGCCTTTTTCCAAGATCTGCTTGGCAACGGCGGGGTTTTCCTCAAAGAACTGCTCGAGTTTGTCGCTCACAACGCTGTCCACCATCGTGCGGATGTCGCTGTTGCCGAGCTTGGATTTTGTCTGGCCCTCAAACTGCGGGTTTTCGAGCTTGACGGAAATGACGGCGGTGAGACCCTCGCGGCAGTCCTCGCCGGAGAGCGTCTCCTCGTCCTTCAAAATCTTTCTCGATTTGCCGTAGGCGTTGATCACGCGGGTGAGCGCCGTGCGGAAGCCGGTCTCGTGCATGCCGCCCTCGGGCGTGAGAATGTTGTTGGCGAAGGACTCGATGCGCTCATCGTAGCCGTCGTTCCACTGCATGGCGATCTCGCACATGGAGGTGTCCCGCTCGCCGGACATATAAATGACGTTCTCGTGCACCGGCGTTTTGTGGCGGTTGAGCTCGGTGACAAACTCGCGTATGCCGCCCTCGTAGCACAGCTCCTGCCGCTGCTCCTGCTCGGGGCGCTTGTCCTCCATGATGATGGTGAGACCGGCGTTCAGAAACGCCTGCTCACGCATGCGCTTGAAGAGCACGCCATAGTTATAGACCGTGTCGTCAAACATCTCAGGATCGGGATGGAAGCGCACCTGCGTGCCGTGTTTGTCGGTCTTGCCGACGATCTTCATCTCCTGCGTGATGTGGCCGCGGGAGAATTTCATCTCGTAGATATTGCCGTTTTTGAATACGCGCACTTCGAGCCAGTCCGAGAGCGCGTTCACCACGCTCGCACCGACGCCGTGCAGACCGCCGGAGACCTTGTAGCCCCCGCCGCCGAACTTGCCGCCCGCGTGCAGCACCGTATAGACGACCTCGAGCGCGGGCTTGCCCGTCTGCTCCTGAATGTCCACGGGGATGCCGCGGCCGTTATCGGTCACGCAGATGCTCTCGCCGTCTTCGATAGCTATCTCGATATGCGTGCAGAAGCCCGCGAGCGCCTCGTCGATGGCGTTATCCACGATCTCGTATACAAGGTGATGCAGACCGCTCGTGCTCGTCGAGCCGATGTACATACCCGGGCGCATACGCACCGCTTCCAGACCTTCAAGGACCTGGATCTGACTGGCGTCATAGGAATTGGGATTGACTGGTGTATTTTCCGACATGGGTGTTCCTCCATGAGTTTAATCAAAGGATATATTCTCCGCGCGCTTCAAAAGCGTCGCGGTGTTGAGCTGCGAAAGATAGATCCGGGTCTTTCCGTCCTCCCGGCAGACGACGAACGATTTAGGGAGATCGTCCGCCACGTTCACGACCTTGCCCGCCTTCTCCGCGGCGCGGAGAGCTTCCCGCGTGATATGCGAGGAGCTGGCGTTATCGAGATCGCACACGGCGACGATGCTGTCGGTCCGCACGACCGTTTCCGCGCCTAAATGGAGGTACATGCTTCGTTTACCCGTCCTTTGTCCATATAAAGTACGCGCCCGCCCGTCATGCGCTCTACGCTCGCCGCCTCGCAGCAGCTCACGAGCGTCTGTCCGCCGCCGATGCGGTTCAAAACAAACTCCTGCCGGGCGCTGTCGAGCTCGGACAAAACGTCGTCGAGCAGCAGCACCGGCGTCTCGCCGGTCTCGGCGAGGAATATCTCCCGCTCGGCGAGCTTCAAGGAGAGCGCCGCCGTGCGTGTCTGTCCCTGGGAGGCATAGCTCCGCGCGTCCGCGCCGTTGATGGTGATCAGAAGATCGTCCTTATGCGCGCCGACGAGACAGAGACCGCTCTCGATCTCCGCGCCGCGCAGCTGGCGCTGCCGTTCGGAGACCGCCTCGTATATCTCCCGCTCTGCCGCCGCAGGGTCTTCCACGGCAGAAACGGTGGTGTAGGTGAGCGTGAGATCTTCCGTGCCGCGGGAAAATTCGCTCTGCACGCTTCGCGCGGTCTCGGCGAGCCTTCTTGCAAACGACGCGCGGTAGCGGATGATCTTCGCCGAGCACATACACATTCCGTCCGAGAATACGTCCAGCGTATCGAGAAGCGAGGGCTTTTCCCGCCAGTCGCGCAGAATGCGCGTTTTATTTTCCTGCAGGCGCCGGTATTCGGCGATGAGCGCGCCGTAGCCGGGGCGGAGCTGCGTGATGGCGGCATCGAGCATCCGCCGCCGGAGCGACGCCGCGCCGCGGATCATGGCGAGATCGTCCGGGGAGAAGAGGATCGCTTTCAGGCACTGCTCTGTTTCTCCCGCCGAGAGCTTCACGCCGTTGCGCTTCATTGTGCGCGTCCGGCCGCGGCGGAGCAATATCTCCATGCGCTGCTCTCTCTCGGACGCGAAATACTCTCCGCGCACCGCCGCCTCGTCCTTTTCAAAGGCGATGAGCTCCTTATCGTAATATGTGCGGAAGCTCTTCGCGCCGGTGAGCATATATACCGCTTCGAGAAGCGTCGTTTTTCCCTGCGCGTTCGCGCCAGCGATGACGTTCACGCCCGGCGAAAATTCGCACCGGCCGCCCTGCAGCAGACGGAAATTTTCCGTCTGCACCGCATCGACGCGCATCAGCCTTCCGCGCGCAGACGCACGGGCAGGATCATGTAAAGAAAGCTGTCGCCGCCGTCCTCCGGCGTGATGATGCAGGGGGCGCTGCCGTTCACAATGTTGATGCGCAGCGTGTCGGCGGGCGCGGCCTTGAAAGCGTCCATGAGATAGCTGTTGTTGAAGCCGACGATCATGCCGCCGCCGTCGCCCTCGAGCGGGCAGCAGTCCTCCGCGCGGCCGAGCGGCGTGGCGCAGGTGATGGTGAGCATGTTTTCTCCGAACACGCACCGGAGCGGGTTTTTCGTGCGGTCGTCGATGATGAGGCTCACGCGGTCCGTGCAGCGGATGAGATCGGCGCGCTGCGCCTTGAGCTGGATGGGAAAATCGCCGGGAACGGTCTTGCGGAAGTTCAGAAATTCGCCTTCCAGACGGCGGGAGATGAGCACCGTATCGCCCACGGAGAACGAAACGTGCTTGCTGCCGACGGCGATCTTCACCGGCTCCTCGGGACTCATGCAGATCTTCTCGAGATCGGAGAGAGCAGCGCCCGGCACAATGAATTTGAGACTTTCCACATCGCACGTCTCCACCGGCTCGCGCCGGAGCGCCATGCGGTAGCCGTCTACGGCTACCATGGTCATAATGTTGTCATCTACCTCGATGAGCGCGCCGGTGTACACCGGACGGGACTCGTTTGTGGAGATGGCGAAGCTCGTCTCGGCGATCATGCGCGCCATCGTATCCTGCGGCAGGGAGAGATTGCTGCAGAAGTCGAGCGACGGAAGGTCGGGGAAATCGTCCGACGCCGTGCCGGAAATATTGTAATCGGCGTTGCCGCAGGCGATGTTCACGGCGTTATTCTCGTCCGAGCAGACCGAAACGATGCCGTCCGGCAGCTTGCGCACGATGTCGCCGAAGAGCTTGGCGTTGATCACCACGCTGCCCGGCGCGGACACGTCCGCCTCAAACGTCGTATAAATGCCCTTTTTGAGATCATAGCCCGTGACGCGGACGTTGTGTCCGGCCTCGATGAGCAGGCCCTCCATTGCCGGGATCGGGCTTTTGGAAGCGGCGGCGCGGCCCGCGGTGGCGACGGCGAGACTGAGCAGATATTTCTCACAGGTGAATTTCATGGCGATTCCTCCGTTTCTTCCAGAAAGAAAGATAGAATATTTTTTAGAAGCGAGTATCAGTAGAGCAAAAACTTGTGGAAAACTCCGCGAAAGCCTTGAAAATCAAGGATTTTGGATGTGGAAAACTTCAGGGGTAATTTTCCACAGTTTCCACATGGGGACGGAACAAAATAGTTTTGAACATTTATAAACAGTTTTTCCACATACATCTTGTGGAAAACTTTATTTTTGCCGTTATGCCTTGGAATTGATGTTGTAGGTAACGTCGCGGATGACCATGGCAAACTCCTGGCTGGCCTGCATCATGTCTTCGATCTTGCGGATCGAGGCGAGCACCGTGGCGTGGTTTCGGCCCTCAAACTGCGCGCCGATATCGGTGAGCGCCATGTTCGTGAGATTCCGGCAGAGATACATGGCGACCTGCCGCGCCGTGGCGGTGTTCTTCTGGCGGGACTGCCCGCGCAGCGCCTCCTCCGAAACGGAGAAGTACCGCGCCGTTTCCGCAATGATGACGTTCGGCGTGGGGACGTAGGTTCCGACGCGGATCACGTCCTTGATGGCGCGGCGGACGCTTGAAACCGTAATATCGTCCTCCAGAAGATCGCGGTAGGCGGTGAGCTTTTTCACCACGCCCTCAAGCTGGCGTATGTTCGATGTGACCGTCTCGCCGATGAACGTTACAACTTCGTCCGGCAGCACGACGCCGAACTGCGCGGCCTTGTTGCGCGTGATGGCCATGCGCGTTTCGAGATCCGGCGGCTGCACGTCCGCCATAAGGCCCCATTCGAGCCGCGTGCGGATACGGTCTTCCAGCTTGTTCATCTCCATCGGCGGGCGGTCGGATGTGACGACGATCTGCTTTCCCGCTTCATAGAGCGTGTTGAACGTGTGGAAGAACTCCTCCTGCGTCTGCTGCTTGCCGGCGATGAACTGGATATCGTCCATCAGGAGAAGATCGGCGCTGCGGTATTTGGCGCGCAGATCCTCGCCGCCGCCGACCTGGATGGCGTGGACGAGATCGTTCGTGAAATCGTCGCCCTTGACGTATACGATCTTCGCCTTCGGATTTTTCGCGTGGATCGCGCTGCCGATGGCGAGAAGAAGGTGCGTTTTGCCGAGCCCGGAGTTGCCGTAAATGAAAAGTGGGTTATAGAGCTTGCCGGGGTTTTCCGCCACGGCGATGGCCGCGGCGTGGGCGTATTTGTTCGACGGTCCCACGACGAAGTTATCGAACGTGAAGCCCGCGACCTCCGGGAGCGTATCGTCCGTTTTCGTTTCGGAGATGTAGCTGTCCAGCTCATCCCCGGCGAGAATCGTCAGCTTGAACTCGGCGGAGAAAAGGTCGCTGAGCGCATCGATGATCGTCTGGGCAAAGCGGGACTGGATAATGTCGCGCTTGAACTCCGTGGGGGTGTGGATGACGAGCCGGTTATTCACGATCTCGACCGGCGTGCAGTCGTCAAACCAGGTGTTCAGCGCCGTGGCGGTCAGATTCTGCCCGAGAACGGCAAGAACGCTGTTCCATATGTCGTTGAGGGAATTCATTCTTTCTCTCCTTATTACCTGCGCGCTTCGGGCGCTATTATCAGCTATTATAAAAGTATACCACTTTTTCCCGGACGTGTAAACATATATATTTAATAATGTAAATACGATTAATTGAGATATACAAGATAATACAACATAAAGAAAACCGGAAAATTGACTTTTCCCGGTACGGTCAGTATAATTAAAAAAAAGACTCCGTTGTAAGGGAAACCTTTTCGAAAGGAAATGCCATGAAGAAAAAAACTCGGATCGGGATCCTTGCGGCGGCACTCGTGCTGATTGTCGCGGCAGGTGTGTTCGTCGGGGTGAATTATACGCTGGTGAGCGGGAAGCTGGTCTCCCGCCGCGCCGAAACGATCGACCTGCGCGGAAAAAATATCACCGCCAAACAGCTCACGAAAGCACGCAAAAAGCTGCCGGACGCGCACATTCTCTGGGACATCGCCATTGGCGGCAAAACGTTCGACGGCGAGAGCGAGAACATCGTGACGGCGGATTTCACTGCCGGGGATATCCCTGCCTTTGCCAGACTTGAAAATCTCGCGAGCGCCGATGTGAGCGCGTGCAGCGATATTTCCGCCATTCTCGCGCTGCGCTCTGCGCTGCCGGAGGTGCGTGTGTTCTGGACCGTCCCGCTCGCCGGAGAGAGCTTTGACGGCGACAGCGAGAACATTATCGTCCCCGACGCTTCGGAGGAGGAGCTGCGCGCGGCTCTCGTCCGTCTGCCGGAGCTCAAAACGCTGACGCTTACCGGAAGCGCGTTTTCTCTGGAAAGCCAGCTTGCGCTGAAGGAGAAATTTCCCTCCGTGAGCTTTGTCTGGGACGTGACGCTTGCCGGCAAGACCTTCATCTCGGACGCCTCGGCGCTCGACTTTACCGGCACGCCGCTCACGGAGGATAACCTCTCCGAAATCGGCGCGGCGCTCGTGCTTCTGCCCGATGCAAAGAGCGTTACTCTCACTGCCTGCGGACTTTCGGGGGACGCGCTGCGTACCTTCTCCGCGGCGCATCCGGAGATTCTGACGATCTGGGAAACGCAGCTTTTCGGCGTCACGTTCACGACTGACGCCGAGGAGATCGAGTTCACGGACATCCCGCTCACCGTGGAGGACGCCGCGCAGATCGAGGACATGCTCCCCTATATGCCGAATCTCAAAAAGGTCGTGATGCTGCGCTGCGGCATTTCCAATGAGGATATGGAGGAGATCAATCTCCGGCACGAGGATGTGCAGTTCGTCTGGATGGTGCAGGTCTATGCCTACGGCGTGCGCACAGATCAGACGTACTTCTCCATTTATAACTGCGAGTATTTTTACGGCGAGTACGATCATCTCGCGGACGATCTTCGCTACTGTCACGACATGATCGCCGTCGATCTCGGACATATGCACCTGTACGGCGATACCTATTTTCTCACGCAAATGCCGCATCTGCAGTATCTTATTCTCTCGAGCGCCGGGCCCAATCCCATCCCGGAGCTCGGCACGCTCAAGGAGCTGCGGTTTCTGGAGTTGGGCAAGGCGTCGTTCACGGATATCACCATGCTCTCCGAGTGTACGAGCCTCACGGATATCGATCTCATGTATAAGCGCGTCAAGAGCGACGAGGTCGCCGAGGCGGACGTGCAGACGCTCTGCAAAATGACGTGGCTCAAGCGGCTGTATCTCGGCGGGAACATGTACAATGAAGAGCAGATGAAGCGTCTATATGACTCCCTGCCCAATACGCAGATCGTCATCCACAACTCGCCCGAGTGGGAGCAGAACCGCTGGCGCGAAGCGGAGATCTATTTCGAGATGCGTGACGCGCTGCACATGTACTACATCGACGACGACGGCAACCACGTCCCCTATAACCCCTATACCGGCGAGCCGAGCCAGTACGACGATACCGATCCATTCCGGAAGCATTAAACCCGGCGCCGATACCGAAAAGGGCGCTTTACACACATTTTACAACGCCGCGGTAACGGATTTTACACCCTTAACGTAGAATACTTCCCGACAAGAAAGTCGGGGAGTTTTTCTTATTTATGAAGAAAAAGGTTTTGGAAAATATCGTAAAATGGATCTTCCTTCTCTGCGGCATCGCGGCGGTGGGATTCGTGCTGTGCATCTGCCTGTATCTTGTGATCTCCGGCGTACCGGCGATCCGGGAGATCGGGCTTTGGAATTTTCTTTTCGGCGAGACGTGGAACGCGCCGACGAATGAATTCGGTATATTGCCGTTCATCCTCACGAGCATTTACGGCACGGCGGGCGCGCTGCTCCTCGGCGTGCCGCTCGGCCTTTTCACGGCGGTATTTCTTGCCAAGGCCGCCCCGCCGCGCATTGCCGCCGCGGCGCGCAGCTGCGTGGCGCTGCTCGCGGGCATCCCCTCGGTCGTGTATGGTCTCGTGGGCATGACGGTGCTTGTGCCGTTTGTGCAGAAAACGTTCTCCCTCTCCTCCGGCGCGTGCCTGCTCACGGCCATTCTCGTGCTGACGGTGATGATCCTGCCGTACATCGTGTCCGTTTCGGAAACGGCGCTGCGCGCCGTGCCGCGCGAATATGAGGAAGCCTCTCTCGCGCTCGGCGCAACGAAGGCGGAAACGTGGTTTCTCGTTTCGCTCAGGGCGGCGAAAAGCGGCGTGATCGCCTCCATTATCCAGGGCACGGGCCGCGCCGTCGGCGAAGCGATGGCGATACTGATGGTGGCGGGCAACGTGGCGAATATGCCGTCGCTCTTTGCCTCCGTCCGGTTTCTCACGACTGCCATCGTCTCCGAAATGTCCTACGCCGCCTACGGCTCCCTGCAGCGCGACGCGCTCTTCTCCGTGGGTCTGGTGCTGTTCCTCTTCATTCTTCTCATCAACGCCGCGCTGCGGCTTCTCAGCGAAAGGAGCGCCAAGGCATGAGAAAGCTCCGGGAAATTTTTCTGAAAGCAGCCCTTATCGCCGCGGCGGTGATAACTGGCGGTATTCTTCTCTTCCTGATCGGGATCATTTTAAAGCGCGGTCTGCCGCAGCTGAGCTGGTCGTTCCTCACGACGGCGACGAGCTATCTCGCCGGAACGACCGGCATCCTCCCCAACATCTGCAACACGCTCTATCTCATTCTCATCGCCATGGGCGTAGCGCTTCCGCTCGGCGTCGGCGCGGCGGTGTACATCACCGAATACGCGGAAAATCCCCGCGTCGTGCGGCTCATCAGCTTTGCCGCCGAAACGCTCACGGGTATCCCGTCCATCCTCTTCGGTCTCATCGGCATGCTGTTCTTCATCAAGCTCGGCGCCCTCAGGCAGGGCGTTCTCGCCGGCGGCCTCACGCTCGCACTCATGGTGCTCCCCACGGTCATGGCGAATACGCGCGAGAGTCTGCTCGCCGTGCCGAGAGCTTACCGCGAGGGCGCTCTCGCGCTTGGCAGCGGCAAGTGGCACATGGTGCGCACCGTCGTGCTGCCGAACGCCGTGGACGGTATCGTGACCGGCTGCATCCTCTCCGTCGGCCGTATCACCGGCGAGAGCGCGGCGCTTCTCTTCACCGCGGGCTTCGGTCTGCGGCTGCTGGGGTTCAAGGCGGCGCTCGAATCCTCCTCGGCGTCGCTTTCCGTGGCGCTGTATCTCTACGCAAGCGAGCAGGGCAAGTTTGATATCGCCTTCGGCATCGCGGCGGTGCTGCTCATGCTGACGCTCGCGCTCAATCTTCTCGCCTCGCTCACGGCGCGCAAGGCCGGAAAGGAACGGTAAAAATTATGGAACCCATTCTGCAGACCAAAAAGCTCGACCTGCGCTACGGCGCATTTCAGGCGCTCTACGGCATCGATACGGACATTTTTCCCAACGAGATCACGGCGCTCATCGGCCCCTCGGGCTGCGGCAAGTCCACGTATCTCAAAACGCTCAACCGCATGAACGATCTTGTGCCGGGCTGCAAAATTGACGGCGCGGTGCTCTTCCACGGCCACAACGTTTACGGCGACAAGATCGACGTCACGGAGCTTCGCAGCCGCATCGGCATGGTGTTCCAGAAGCCGAACCCGTTCCCGATGAGCATTTACGACAATATCGCCTACGCCCCCCGGCTGCACGGCGTGCGCGGCCGCGCGGAGCTTGACGAGATCGTGGAACGATCGCTCAAAAGCGCCGCCATCTGGGACGAGACGAAGGACAAGCTCAAAAAGAGCGCGCTCGGTCTCTCCGGCGGACAGCAGCAGAGACTGTGCATCGCCCGCGCGCTGGCCGCCGAGCCGGAGGTGCTGCTGATGGACGAGCCGACGAGCGCGCTCGACCCGATCTCCACCGGGCGCATCGAAGAGCTGGCGCTCGAGCTCAAAAAGACGTACACCATCGTCATCGTCACGCACAATATGCAGCAGGCCGCGCGCATCTCGGATAAGACGGCGTTTTTTCTGCTCGGCAAGCTCGTGGAGATGGGCGATACGGCGAAGATATTCAACGAAGCCGAGGACAGCCGGACAAGGGATTATGTACAGGGAAAATTCGGCTGATACAAAAAAAGCTCCCTCTGACGAGGGAGCGGAACGAGACAAGACGGAGAGAAGGTTGTAAACCCCTCAGTCAGCCTGACGGCTGACAGCTCCCCTGTTAGGGGAGCCAAGTCCGTCGAAAAACTTACTTGCCTCCCCTAACAGGGGAGGTGTCAAAACCGGAGGTTTTGACGGAGGGGTTTTCCTCATAAAGAGGAAGATCCTTTTTTATTTTTATACCGCCGAGACCTTGCGTTTGATGTCCATCGCTACGGCGGAGGCTTTCTCGGCAATATCGCCGAGCGTATCGCCGCAGGGGATGACCGTGCATTCGTTCACCTCAAGATCGCGCTGCACGAGATACGCGTCCGCGAGCTCCTCTGCGGGCAGACGCAGCACCGGCACGCCCCGCGAGGAGAAAAGCAGCGCCTTGTCCGGCGACACCTTGCCGCAGAACACGAGCCGCGAAGAGCCGGAGAGCGCGTCCAGATCGGCGAGAGAATCGCGCAGTCCCGGCGCCATGACCGGGATGATGCCCGCCATGCGCGCGATGGCCAGCGTAGCGGAGGGGCCTGTGCCGGACGTCGATCCGCCGCCGACGAGCGCGGGGATCTGCGAGCGCGTGCAGCTGCCTCCGCTGCGGCAGAGCGTGTCCATGTCCTGCTTGGAAAGGCCCGCCTTGAGCCGCCCGTTCACGATGCCGACGCAGCACGGCACGCAGTCGCGCCGGTAAAACGCCTGCTCGCACTCCTGCAGCGCCTCCAGATTGCGCGGGTACGGCAGCTGCATGAAAAATCCGGTCTCGATGGCGATGATCGGCGTTCCCGCCTTGAGCGACGCCAGCACCGGCGGACACATATCCAGATATTTGCTTGCCATAGAGATTGCCTCCTCCATATTCAAGCCTCCCTTGTGTAAAGGGAGGTGGCACGGCGCGCAGCGCCGTGACGGAGGGATTGTCGTTTTCCGGAGAATACAATCCCCCAGTCAGCTCCGCTGACAGCCCCCTTTGCACAAGGGGGCCTTTTTTCAATCAATTATCATAGCGTAAAAGCGCAAAAAATGCAATACCGAGGAAAATTCCCGGGATGTTCATGCATTTGTCATAACTCCACGCTATAATAGGAAAAAACTTGGAGAGGAGCGGCAGGTATGAACGAAAAACCCACGCGCGATCGATCCGTCGGATTTACCGACGCAAGCTATATACGGCAGGACGACGCGCCGAATATGCCGCGCTGCTACTCTTTTTCGGAAGAAAAATCGTCCGGCACGAAGAAAACGGTCTCGCCGCTGCGCGTTGGCGCGCTGTGTCTTGCCTTTTTCGTGCTCGGCTCGCTGCTCACCACGGCGTTTTCCGATGCGGAAAAACCTGTCGTGAATACCAAAACCGCCGTCCCCACGCCTTCATCGGAGACGGTCCAGACCGGCGGGGATATTTCCGGCGCCGCGGCGATCTCCGCGGCGGTCCATGCCGATACGCCCCCCTCCGCGACGAGCGCGCCCACCGGCGAGCGCCCCTATCTCGGCGTGATCGTTCAGACCGTGAGCTGCGCCGCGGCGGAGTATTATAACGGCTCGGACAGCAACGCCATGGTCCCCGGCGTGCAGATCTACGCCGTGGAGGACGGCGGACCGGCGAGCGTCGCGGGACTTTGCAGCGGCGATATCATCATCCGGCTGAACGGCGCGGACATAGCCACCGCCGCCGACCTGACCGCCGCGGAAAACGGTCTTGCGCCGGGCTGCAAGACGAGCCTCATCGTTTACCGCGCGGGCGAGTACCGCGAGGTGCCGGTCGTGCTCGGCGAGCTGCCCGACGAGGACGGCGAAGAGGACCACGGCTGGTGTGATTTCGATAACGCCTGGTAATCAATTATACAATAAACCCCTAAACCCCTGCGGCAAGACCCTCCTCCCCTATCGAGGGGAGGCAAGAATGATTTCGGATAACGGACTTGGCTCCCCGAATCGGGGCGCCGGCACGGCGCAGCCGTGGCTGAGGGGTTCTGACCTCCCCACATTCTGGGGAGGCTTTTTTCTTGCAAACGACACGATAAAGGTGTATTCTCTATACTTATGGACGCCATAATCAAAGCCATAGGAAAAACACCCTCCCTTGCTACCCTCCCCCTGAGGGTCGAGGAGGGCTATTTGCCTGCCCTTTTGACCCAATCGGGCGGCGCGATGCGCGCTCTCGGCGCGGCGATGCTCCGCCGCGAGACCGACCGGCCCATTTTCGTTCTCTGTACCGACGAGACGAACGCCGGAACGCTCGCCGCCGATCTTGAGGCGATGCTCGGCGAGAGCGTTGTGCAGCTCACGGGACGGGATCTCGCGCTGCGCGATATCGAGGTCGTATCCCGGCAGGAGGAGCAGCGGCGGCTGCGCGCGCTCGACGCGCTCTATGCCGGAGCAAGCGTCGCGGTGTGCACCGTGTCCGGCCTTTTGCAGCGCACGCTGCCGCCGGATATTCTCGAAAACGCCGCCTTTACGCTCCGTCTCGGCGAGGGCGAGGGCCCCGAAGCGCTCGAGCCGCGTCTGCTCGCGTGCGGCTACCGCCGCAGCGACATGGTGGAGGGTCCCGGCCAGTTCTCCCGCCGCGGCGGTATTCTCGATATCTTCTCCCCCGGCGCGGAGCGCCCCGTGCGCGCCGAGTTCTGGGGCGATGAGATCGACTCCATGGGCTTTTTCGACACCGACACGCAGCGCCGCGCGGAGAATATCGAATCCTTCCGCGTGCTGCCCGCGTGCGAAGCGCTCGTCGATCCCAGCCGCGCCGGGAGCATCGCCAAGGCGCTTTTGAGCCGCGCCGTGCGCGCTGAGCGGCGCGAGCAGACGGAACTCGCGCGCCGACTCCGCCGCGATGCGGAGCTTGTTTCCACCGGCGCGCCCCTGCCGTGGAGCGACCGGTATCTCCCGGAATTATACAGTGAGTATTCAACGGCGCTCGATTTCATCGCGCCGGACGCTATCGTTTATATTGACGCGCCGAACCGCTGCGCGGAAAAAGCGAAGGACATTTCCGACTCTCTCGCGGACGATCTGAAGATCCTGCGCGAGGGCGCGTTCCCGGTCGCGGAGACCGGCGATTACCTCCTGCCGTGGAAGGATGTGTGCGAAAGGATCGCGGATTTCGCGGTCGTGATGGCGGACGCCTTCAGCGCGGGGCGCTATCCCCTCTCCCCCCGGTCGGTGCTCGATACGAACGTCCGCCAGCTTCCGAGCTATGGCGGCAGCGCGGAAACGGCGCTTGCCGACGTGCAGCGGTATCTTGAAAACGATTTCCGCGTTGTGGTGTTCGCCTCGGACGACCGCCGGGCGGATGTGCTCGCAGCGATGCTCGAGCGAAACGGCATACCGCCGCTGCGCGGCTTCCCGAACGGCGCTCTGCCGCCGGAGGGACGGGCCACCGTTGCGGTGGGCGCTCTCTCCGCGGGTCTTGAAGCGCCGGAGGCGCACCTTGCCGTGCTGACCGATACGCAGATCGCCGCGGGCGCGCTGCGAAGCCGCAAGCGCCGCCGCGCCATGGCAGACCGCGAGAAGCTCGGCTCCTGCGCCGATCTCTCGGTCGGCGATCTCGTGGTGCACGAGCACCACGGCATCGGCCGCTTTGCCGGTATTTTCAAGCTGCCGGTGGACGGCGTGGAGAAGGACTACATTAAAATATGTTACGCCGGGTCGGACAGCCTGTACGTTCCGGCGACACAGCTCGACCTTGTGTCGAAATACATCGGCGGCGGCGAGGACCGCCCCGTGAAGCTCTCGCGCATGGGCGGCGCGGAGTGGAAAAAGACGACGAGCCGCGCCAAAGCTGCGGCAAAGGAGCTCGCCGCCGAGCTCACGAAGCTCTATGCCGCGCGCGCCCGCACGCCGGGCTACGCCTTCGCGCCGGACAGCCCGTGGATGACGGAGTTTGAAGAGGCGTTCGGCTACGCTGAAACGGACGATCAGCTCCGGTGCATTCAGGAGATCAAGGACGACATGGAAAAGCCGGTTCCGATGGACCGCCTGCTCTGCGGCGACGTCGGCTACGGCAAAACGGAGGTCGCGCTCCGCGCGGCGATGAAGTGCATTTTAGACGGCAAGCAGTGCGCGATCCTTGTGCCGACCACAGTGCTTGCCCGCCAGCATTACCAGACCGCGATGCGCCGCTTTTTCGGCTACCCGGTGGAGATCGCGCTCCTGTCGCGCTACAGCACGCCCGGCCAGAAAAAGGACATTCTCAAAAAGACGCTCGCGGGCAGCGTCGATCTTCTCATCGGCACGCACAGCCTGCTGCAGAAGAGCGTTGCCTTCAAGGATCTCGGCCTTCTCATTGTGGACGAGGAGCAGCGCTTCGGCGTGTCGCACAAGGAAAAGCTCAAGGAAATGTCGAAGGGCGTCGATGTGCTGACGCTCTCGGCAACGCCCATCCCGCGCACGCTCAACATGGCGCTTTCGGGTCTGCGCAGTATGTCCACCATTGAGGAGCCGCCGCGCGACCGCCAGCCCGTGCAGACGTTCGTGATGGAGCAGGACGAAAAGGCCGTGTGCGACGCCATCCGGCGCGAGCTTCTCCGCGGCGGGCAGGTATACTATCTCCACAACCGCGTGGAGAACATCGAGCATGTGGCGCTGCGGCTGCAAAAGCAGCTCGGCGGCGGTGTTTCCGTCGGCGTGGCGCACGGCAAAATGGACGAGGAACAGCTCTCCCGCGTCATGGACGACATGGTAGAGGGGAAAATTCAGGTGCTCGTCTGCACGACGATCATCGAGACCGGCATCGATATCCCGAACGTCAACACCCTCATCGTGGAGGACGCCGACAAGCTCGGTCTTGCCCAGCTCCACCAGCTGCGCGGGCGCGTCGGACGCAGCGCGCGGCGTGCGAGCGCGTATCTGCTCTACCGCCCGGAGAAGGCGCTCACGGAGATCGCCGAAAAGCGCCTGACCGCCATCCGCGAGTTTGCCGAGTTCAACGCCGGGTTCCAGATCGCCATGCGTGACCTGGAAATTCGCGGCGCGGGCAACCTCCTCGGCGCGGAGCAGTCGGGCCACATGATGGACGTCGGCTACGATATGTACTTAAAGCTGCTCGAGGAGGCCGTGCTCGAGGAAAAGGGCGAAAAGCCGCCCGTGCGCACCGAGTGCGCCGCCGACCTCTCCGTTACGGCGAACATCCCGGAAAAGTATGTCCCGAGCGCCGAGCAGCGCATGGACCTTTACCGCCGCATCGCCCTCATCCGCACCGAGGCGGACGCCGACGATCTCACCGACGAGCTCATCGACCGCTTCGGCGACCCGCCGGGCGCGGTGAATGCGCTCATCCACGTGGCGCTGCTGCGCGGCGAGGCCGGGCGCGCCGGTATCTCGGACATCTCCCAGAAGGGAAACATGCTCTATTTCAAGGTAGAGAATTTCGACATGGAAACGCTTTCCGCGCTCTATGCGCAGAAGGAGTTCAAAAACCGCGTCAAGCTTGAAGCCGGACGCGAGCCGCGGCTGGGGCTCAAGCTCCGGCCCGGCGCGAGACCCATTCCGGAAGCGCGCGCCCTTGTGGAAGCGTGGAACAAACTGCAAAAACCGGCGGCGGAGCCCGCCGCGGAAAAGGAGTAAAAAAACTATGAAAGCAAAGAAACTGCTCGCGCTGCTTATGAGTCTTGTGCTGCTGCTCGGCGCGCTCGCCGTTCCGGCGCTCGCCGCCGACGACGGCACGACCGGCGACAGCGCCGCGGCCGGCTCGTCCGAAGCCGCATCTGACGCCGCATCCGACGCTGCCGCGGCAGCGCAGGAAGCGTATACGAAGATCATGGAACAGCTCGACGCGGCCAGCAAAAAGTACGACGGCGACACCGTCGTCGCCACGGTGAACGGCACGGAAGTCACATGGAAGCTCTGCTACTATCTCATCGGCAGCATGACGAGCCAGTTCATCCGCTACACCATGGCGATCCCTGACTTTACCACCGACACGGGCGACGGCACGACGCTGCAGGACGCGATGCGCGAAGCGCTTGAGGCGCGCATGAAGTATTACACCGTTCCGGCGGCCGAGGCGGACAAGCGCGGTCTCGCGGAGACGGTGGACGCCGAGGTCGAAACGCAGTGGAACAGCATCGTGGAGCAGTACGGCGGCGTGGACGCGCTGATGGAGGCCATGGAGAGCGCGTATCTCGACGAGCCGACCTACCGCCTGCTCCTCCGGAGCAACGCCGCGTTCAATGCCATCATGGAGGACACCTACGGCGCGAACGGCGAGAAGCTATCCGAGGCGGACGTCCTCGCGTGGGCGAACGACAACAACTATGTCCGCTGCAAGCATATCCTCTTCCTCACAAAGAACGACGACGGCACCGACATGACGGACGAAGAGAAAGCCGAAGTCCGCAAGGAGGCCGAGACGACGCTCGAGGAGCTGCGCGCGCTCGAATCCGACCGCGAGACGATGATGGCGCGGTTCGACGAGTTGATGGCGGAAGCCGACGACCCCGGCATGACAAACTTCCCGGACGGCTACATTTTCACCGACGATCAGATGGTGCAGGAGTTTGAGGACGGCGCCCGCGCTCTCGCGGACTATGAGATCTCCGACATCGTGGAGTCTAGCTACGGCTACCACATCATCCTCCGTCTCCCACTCGATCCCGACGGCAAGACCCTCTCGCAGGATTCCGGCACGGGCGATTATATGACGCTGCGCGCCGACGCCGCCAACGAGCTCTTCAACAACATGCTCATCGACTGGATCAACAACGCGGAGGTCGAGTGGAAGGGCGATTTCGGCACGATGGATTATAACGAGCTGTTCGAGGAACCGGCGGCGAAGTCGGCGAACGTCTGGATGTACGTTGCCATCGCGGCGCTCGTCGTGATCGTGGCGCTGGCGGCGGTGCTGCTCGGCAGAAAGAAGCCCGCCGAGACCGAAGAGACGGAAACTTCCGAGACAGCGGAAGTGACGACGGACGAGACCGAAAAGACCGAAACCGTCGAAAAGACCGAAACGGAGGACGTTCCGGAGACCGAGCCGGAAAAGGCCGCGACGGAGACGGAAGCGCCCGCCGAAGCGGAAGGCGAAACGAAAACGGAAGAGGACGAATGATCCTCTTCCAATAAGTCCATGCTCCGAAATTCTCGCCGACGGCGAAAACCGCGTGCGGATCGTTGAGACATACTGATACAAAACCCCTCCGTCAAAGGCTCTGCTTTTGACGGAGGGGTTTTTGCGGGTCAGGGAGTTTTGTTTTCGTGCTCTGCGAGATGCCGTTTGAGGGCCTGGAACGTCTCGTCGCTGATGTAGTGCTCCACGCGGCAGGCGTCCTCAGCGGCGGTCTCCGCGTTCACGCCGAGCAGGGTGAATATCTTTGTGAGACACTTGTGCCGCTCAAAGATATACTGCGCGCGCTCGCGGCCCTTGTCCGTGAGCGTGATCGCGCCAAACTTGTCCACCGTGATGTATTCCTGCTTCTTCAAAATGCCGATCGCCCGGCTGACCGAGGGCTTTGAGTAGCCGATGTATTCGCTCACGTCGATCGAACGCACGACCGGCAGCGACTGGCTCAGCCGATATATGGTTTCGAGGTACATTTCCCCGGATTCCTGCATGACCATGAGAAAAAACTCCGTTTCGTTGGATGATTATCTATTACCATATCATATTCATTTCCGAAAAACAAGCGAATTTCCAACGGCATGGCGTGTCGGAGCCTGTCCTTTTGTGCCGATTATACAAAGATGAAAAAAAGCGGCGTTCCCTCTTGACAAGTTAGCGCCGGGTAACTATTATATAAGGCGGTTAGTGTGAGCTAACCGATTATTTTTGCGCATATGTTAGCTTGGGCTAACATCCGGAAGGAGGGTGCGGCATGATGCCGTTGGTACTGGCGAATGTCGGCGAACCGCAGATCGTAAAGCGCATCGGCGGAAACCCGGAGACGAAGCGTCATCTTGAGGATCTTGGCTTCACCGTCGGCGGCGAGGTCTGCATCGTGACCACGCTGGGCGGAAACGTGATCGTGAAGGTCAAGGAGTCCCGCGTCGCTGTCAGCGATGAGCTGGCGCGCAAGATCATGGTTTGATCATGCGTCGATGGACAAGGGCGCGCGCCCTTGCGAATCAACGCTCAGGAAAGAAAAAGAAAATATAAAATAAGGAGGCAATGGCATGAAAACTCTGCGCGAAGTGCCGGTCGGCTCGACGGTCAAGGTCGTGAAGCTCCATGGCGAGGGCGCGGTGAAGCGCCGCATCATGGACATGGGCATCACGAGAGGCACCCAGGTCTATGTCCGCAAGGTAGCGCCCCTCGGCGACCCCATCGAAGTCACCGTCCGCAACTACGAGCTTTCGATCCGCAAGGCGGACGCCGAGATGATCGAGATCGAATAAAAACTTTTCGGGGAGAGCCCCTAATTTTTTCGAGCAGCGGTTAGCGAAGGCGAACCGCGGAAAAGCTTTTGAGAGCAGAAAGGAAGCGTGAAAATGGATTTGCGCATCGCCCTTGCGGGCAACCCGAACAGCGGCAAAACCACCCTGTTCAACGCTCTGACCGGCTCCAACCAGTTCGTCGGCAACTGGCCGGGCGTCACGGTCGAGAAGAAGGAAGGCAAGCTCAAAGGTCATGACGGTGTCATCATCACCGACCTTCCGGGCATTTATTCTCTGTCCCCCTACACGCTGGAGGAAGTCGTAGCGAGAAATTACCTCATCGGCACGCGCCCCGATGCCATTTTGAACATCATCGACGGCACGAACCTTGAGCGTAACCTTTATCTCACCACGCAGCTCACCGAGCTTGGCATCCCCGTGGTGCTGGCGGTGAACATGATGGACGTCGTCCGCAAGAACGGCGACAAGATCGACGTTGCGGAGCTGTCCCGTCAGCTCGGCTGCCCGGTCGTGGAGGTCTCCGCACTGAAGGGCGACGGCGTCAAGGAAGCTGCCGAGACCGCCATCAAAGCCGCGAAGGGCGGCAAGACCATCCCGATGCACAAGTTCTCCGGCCCGGTCGAGCACGCCATTGCCCACATCGAAGAGGCGGCCGTGCACACCATGCCCGAAGAGCAGCAGCACTGGTACGCCATCAAGGTGTTCGAGCGCGACGATAAGGTGCTTGAGTCCCTGAACATCCCGGCGGATGTCAAGGCCCACATCGAGCAGGACATCGAGGCCGCCGAGAAGGAGCTCGACGACGACGCCGAGAGCATCATCACCAACGAGCGCTACGTTTACATCGCCGAGGTCATCAAGGCCTGCTACAAGAAGAAAAACGCCGGTCAGCTGACCACCTCCGATAAGATCGACAAGATCGTCACGAACCGCTGGCTGGGTCTGCCCATCTTCGCGGCCGTCATGTTCCTCGTTTACTGGATCGCCATGGTCGCCGTCGGCGCGCCCGCGACCGACTGGGCCAACGACGGTCTGTTCGGCGACGGCTGGCACCTGTTCGGCATCGGCTCCGCGGCGTACAACGAAGTCGCAGAGCAGTACGGCGACGCCTCCGCCATCGTGGACGGCTACGACGCTTACGTTGAAGAAAACGGCGCCGCCCCCGAAGGCGAATTTACTTACGAAGTTGAAGACGAAGAGACCCTCGAGATCACCGAAGAGACCGCGACGCTCAAGGATTACGAAAAGGCGCTCGCCACGCTCGACGAGATCGGCGATGAGCCCGATCCGGCGGACTACGGTGTCTGGGTCCCCGGCATCCCCGTGCTGATCGGCAACGCTCTCGAGGCGGCCGGCGCTGCGGAATGGCTCAGCGGCCTGATCCTTGACGGCATCGTCGCCGGTGTCGGCGCGGTGCTCGGCTTTGTGCCGCAGATGCTCGTCCTCTTCCTGCTCCTCGCGTTCCTCGAAGCCTGCGGCTACATGGCCCGTATCGCGTTCGTTCTCGACCGTGTGTTCCGCAAGTTCGGCCTTTCCGGTAAGTCCTTCATCCCGATGCTCATCGGCGTCGGCTGCGGCGTGCCGGGCGTTATGGCATCGCGTACCATCGAAAACGAGCGCGACCGCCGTATGACGATCATGACCACCACGTTCATCCCCTGCGGCGCGAAGGTCCCGTTCATCGCCATGATCGCCGGCGCGATCTTCGGCGGCAGTCCCTGGGTCTCCACCTCCGCTTACTTCATCGGCATGGCCGCCATCGTCATTTCCGGCATCATGCTCAAGAAGACCAGAATGTTCGCCGGCGACCCCGCTCCGTTCGTTATGGAGCTGCCTGCCTACCACTGGCCGACGCTCGGCAACGTTCTCCGCAGCATGTGGGAGCGCGGCTGGAGCTTCATCAAGAAGGCCGGCACGATCATTCTTCTCTCCACCATCTTTGTCTGGTTCACCACGTACTTCGGCTGGGTCGACGGTCAGTTCCAGATGCTGTCTGAGGACCAGATCGACTACTCCATCCTCGCGGCCATCGGCGGCGCGATCTGCTGGATCTTTGCCCCTCTCGGCTGGGGCAACTGGCAGGCGACGGTCGCTTCCATCACCGGCCTCGTCGCCAAGGAGAACATCGTCGGTACGCTCGGCATTCTCTACGGCGCCGGCGAAGGCACGGTGTGGCAGCACATCGGCGCGGCGTTCACCCCGATCACCGGCTACTCGTTCCTCGTGTTCAACCTGCTGTGCGCTCCGTGCTTCGCGGCCATCGGCGCTATCAAGCGCGAGATGAACAACGCCAAGTGGACGTGGTTCGCCATCGGTTACCAGTGCGTGTTCGCTTACGCCGTCGCTCTGATGATCAACCAGTTCGGCGCTCTCTTCACCGGCAGCGTCAACGTTATCGGCCTGATTGCGGCTTTGCTCGTGCTCGCGTTCATCATCTACATGCTCTTCTTCAAGAAGTACACCGAGGCCACCCGCCTCAGCGGCAAGGCGGTTAAGTAAGTATTCTCTCTCTCCAACAGGCAAATTCCTCAAAGGAGGTAAGGTTTCATGCTCGGCTGGATCATGGAAAATATCGGAACGATCCTCATTACGATCGTTCTGGCGATACTTGTCGTATTGATCGTACGCTCGCTCGTAAAGGACAGGAAACAGGGTAAATCGTCCTGCGGCGGAAATTGCGGCCATTGTCCGATGGGCGGCTCCTGCCACGAAGGAGGAAAACATCATGGTTAAGACCGTACTCACGATCGACGGAATGGCTTGCGGAATGTGCGAAAGTCATGTGAATGACGCCATCCGCAATGCCCTCCGCGTGAAGAAAGTAACCTCGTCTCATGCAAAAGGCGAAACGGAGATCCTCTCCGAAGAGCCGCTGAGCGAAGAAGCGCTGCATCGTGTGCTTGATGGCACCGGGTACACGATCACGGCGATCCGCTCGGAGCCTTATGAGAAGAAGAAATTCTCTCTTTTTGGGAAAAAGTAAATAAGGCAGCGCAAAAAAGGAACTGCCGCAGATGGCCTCTGCGGCAGTTCCTTTTTTCTATTCCGGGAGGGGCAAACCCCTCCGTCAAAAACTATGTTTTTGCCACCTCCCCTGTGAGGGGAGGCAAGTGGGTTTGCAGAATACTAACTTG
>ERZ1673738.1104-NODE-1104-length-43002-cov-7.319627_pt1 | contig 43002 bp, 31 predicted proteins | sample MGYA00580198_ERZ1673738 | MGnify/ENA primary metagenome ERZ1673738 (study PRJEB41218, sample SAMN15661784) | gut metagenome | host: Homo sapiens | place: Canada: London | collected 2015-08-20/2019-03-30 | study: EMG produced TPA metagenomics assembly of...
GGAGTTCTTTTCTACTCCGACAATTGCTTGTCACCTATACATGGTATCTTTCCAGTATGCGATTGATCTCTTCAATATCGTTTTGAATTTGTTTTTTCAGTTCTTCCGGATTTGCGAACCGTCTTTCCGGACGGAGGAAGGAAACCAGCTCCGCCTGAAGATATTTTCCGTAAAGGCTTCCGCGAAATCCGTCCAGCAGATGCAGTTCCAGCCGCCGGTCGATTCTGCCGTATTCCGCGCGGAAAGTCGGGGAGACCCCGAGATTCATCGCCGCAGGATACCGCATCCCGTCCACATGCGCAAAACCGGCGTAAACACCGTTCGGTGGAAGAATCCCCGCCATCATGTGAAGATTCGCGGTCGGTGAATCCAGCTTCCGCGTCGCGTTGTGATACCCCTCCTCCACAGTCCCGAACAGAGAATAGTTCCGCCCCAGCATGAACGCCGCGAGATCAAGATTCCCCTCCGCCAAAGCTTTCCGGATTGCCGTACTGCTGATGATCATGCCTTCCGGAGTCCGCAGTTCATCAACGGGAACAAACGCAAATCCCTTTTCCCTCGCTTTTCTTTCCAGAAAAACGGAATCCCCGCTCGCCCCTGCCCCGAACCGCCATTTCTGCCCGACACAAAGCCCCTTGACTTCAACGCCCCCTGAGAAAAGGCAGGACTCAATGAACTCGTCCGGAGCCTGTGCCGCAAACTCTTTGGTAAAATGGATTGAAATTACCGCCTCCGCACCGCATTGTCCCAACATCCGGATTTTTTCTTCCGCCGGCAATAGAAGCTGAGGCGCGGAACGCGAATTCACCAGTTCCCGCGGATGCGGATAAAAAGTCATGGCAACCGGAACGGCATGATACATCTTCGCCACATTCAGAAGTTCCGTCAAAAGCTTCCGATGCCCCAGATGCACTCCGTCAAAAACACCGACCGCCACTGCAACAGAAGAAATTCCGTAATTGGAAAGTTCCTCAATCGAACTCACTTCCAGAACTTTGCCGCCCGCCATTGTTTTTCATTCACTCCGTCATTTTTCTTATATAAAATAAGGTAATATAATAAAAATGACGGATTTTGCAAGCGTCAAAAATCCGTCATTTTCATAATATATTTACAATAAGTAAATTATGAATGTCAATTTTTCATTTTTCTGCCGATCTGATGATAATAGGCATCATGGTATCTCTGGAGCTTCTCCCGTTTTTCCCCCTCTCTCTTCTCCAGGTAAGTGCCGCCGAGACAGAAACAGGCAAATCCGCCGGATGCCGCCGCCCATGCCGCCGCATCGGTCATGTCGAAATCTCCTTTTTCCCTGCCTTCCGCAAACTGCCTGACAAGAGAGGAAACAAAACCGCCAGCGAAATTGTCGCCGCATCCCGTGGTATCGCCGCGAAGTAACGGGTCAGCGGCAAGATCCTCGTCCACAAGCGCCGAAACAGGGTAAGGAGTCAAAGGAGTCTTCCTGAAAACGCGTCCGTCAGACCACACATAAAAATCTTTGGCACCATGAGTTATGACAAATGACGAAACACCCGAAGAACTCAGGAAACCGGAAATTTCCGTCAGATCGCTCTTCCCGGACAAGCGAACCGCCTCCTCCCAGTCAACGATCAGCAGGTCAATATATTTGTAGGATTCCGTTCCATCCCCCATCGGCCATGGTTTATCGGGGTTGCGCATCTCATTGATGAAATCGAAAACCGTCGAGACGACATTGATCTTCCCCGCTTCATGAGAGCGCTTCAGCAATACGGAAAGCTTCTCATGGAACGAGGGTACCAGAGCCGTCGCGCCGAACCAGATGATATCCGCCTCATAAAAGGCATCCGGCAACTGTTCCGGCGTATAAGTGTAACATGCTCCGATCGTATTGATGAAAGTGCGCTCTCCTTTTCCATCGTGCGCGCGCGGGTCGGAAAGCACATCCGTACTGGGGGAGGCTCCCGGCAGAGTCACATAATTGGAGGCGTCCAAAGGAGTCTTTGCAATAATGGAACGGAGAAAATCCGCAGTTCCGTCATTTCCCGTCGCTCCGTAAAACTTGAAAGTGACGGGCAGATCGGAAAGTATCTGGGACGCATTGATCGCACCGACAATCGCCGGTCCTCCGAGATTCTCGGCATGGGGAGCGCGCCCCCCGGTCAGCGCCCGTTTCAGTTCCGGATAACTTTTCCCGGTGAATGCCTCCAGAGCATCGGCAAACACCAGTTTTCCCGGAGCAAGTCCGCCGTCCCCGTCTTTTTTTGAGGCACATGCGGTAAATGCGGGGGCTGTAAAATCAATGTCGGCATAGAGGATGTCGGCAAGGGAGCAGCCGGCAACGGAAACTGTCGTTTTTTTCATGAATCACCTGATTGTTTATGGTTTTCGGAGGTGTCCGGAAACACCGGCACGCTCCCTGGTTTTATTTGTAAAAGAGAAGCATATCCGGCGGTCAAGGAACTTTTCTCCATAATCCATGTCTCTGTACCTGCCGCCGCCCCGAATCTCCTGTTTATCCGGATAAGATACATCGGTTGTAGAATTTTGTAAAGTAATATTTCATATAAAAGAGAGGGAGGATTTGAGTTTTCAGTAAAAAAATCGAAAAAAATACCGGATTCGGATTGCGAAACCGGCAAATAGAGATTAAAGTCATTCTCCCCGGAGAAGACTTCCGTCTCCGGAAGAACAAATTATGGAGGAATTTTTTATGAGTGACGAAAAAAATATTTTTGATGAAAATAAAAATGGCGGAGCTCCCGAAGTAATCCATGCGGAAAGCGTGGAGAATGCCGGGCAGAATTCCGGTGAAGGCATTGCAGAGGCAATCGTGCCGGCGATTTCTCCGCCGGGCGTGATCGTGTTTCCGTTTGCATTGACACCGCTCGTTTTGGACAATGCGGAAATGATCTCGCTGGTCGAAAAGGCGGTAACGGGCGAAGATCGCCTGATCGCGATTTTCCCGGAAATGCCGGACCCCAACACCCCCGCCGCGGATATTCAGGGCATGGGGCTGAAAGTCAAGGACATGGAGCTGGACGGAAAGAAAGTCTCCACGGTCGGCGTTCTATGCCGTATCGTCAAAGTCCTGAAATTTCCGGACGGCACCGTGCGTATGCTCCTGCGCGGGCTCAATCGCGTGGAGTTCGTGGAACGCCTTTTCCTGAACAGCATCAAGCTTGCGAAAGTGCGCCGACTCACCCTTGAACCGGACAACAGCATCGAAACAGTCGCAATGGTGAGAAATGCGGTCAAACAGTTTCAGGAGATTGTTTCTTTCTCTCCGAATTTCCCGGAGGAGCTCAAGATCGCGATCATCAACCTGACCGACAACGTCAGGATCGCCGATCTGATCGCCGATACGATCAACATCAGTTATCCTGAAAAACTCGCAGTGCTGACCTTCCCGACACTTCAGGAACGGCTGCATCTGCTGACGATTCTGCTCAACCGCGAGGTGGAGGTTCTGCGTCTCGGCTCCGAGATTCAGTCCCAGGTCCACAATGCCATGAGCAAATCCCAGCGCGAGTTCTTCCTGCGCGAACAGCTCAAGACAATCAAGGAGGAGCTGGGCGAAGGCACGAAAAATCCGGACATCGTCGCAATTCAGGAACGGATCGGCAAACTCAACCTGCCGGAAAATGTCCTTGAGATCGTCAAAAAAGAGACCGAACGCCTGGAGATGATCCCGCAGGCGGCGGCGGAATACAACATTGCCTATACGTATATCGACTGGCTCCTTTCCGTGCCGTGGAACAATTTCACGGAAGACCGTCTCGACGTTGCCGAAGCGGGAAAAATCCTGGACCGCGACCATTACGGCTTGAAAGACGTGAAGGAAAGAATCCTGGAATTTCTTTCCGTGCTTCAGCTCAAGAAAGACCGGAAAGCCCCGATCATCTGTTTCGTCGGGCCTCCGGGCGTAGGCAAGACCTCTCTGGGCAAGTCAATCGCGGAAGCCATGGGCAGGAAATTCGTCAGGATGTCCCTCGGCGGCGTGCGCGACGAAGCGGAAATCCGCGGACACCGCAGAACCTATATCGGGGCTCTGCCGGGACGCATCATCCAGGGAATGAAAAAAGCAGGGAGTTCCAACCCGGTTTTCATGCTGGATGAGCTCGACAAACTCGGAAACGACTTCCGGGGCGATCCGGCTTCGGCGCTTCTCGAAGTGCTTGACCCGCAGCAGAACAACGCATTCAATGACCATTATCTCGAAGTCGATTACGATTTGAGTTCGGTCATGTTCATCGCCACGGCGAATATCATGGATACGATTCCGGGACCGCTGCTCGACCGCATGGAAATCGTGCGCCTGCCGGGTTACACGGCAATGGAAAAACGCCAGATTGCAAAACAGTTCCTGATTCCGCGCCAGATCGAGGAAAACGGGCTGACGGACAAGCATCTGGACTTCACGATGGAAGCGGTCGATGAAATCATTAATTATTATACGCGCGAAGCCGGAGTCCGGACTCTGGAACGGACCATCGGCGCGGTCTGCCGCAAACTCGCAAGAGAGATCGTGGAAGGCAAGCACGGCAACGGTGAAACGATCGTCGTGACGGAGCAGGAGGTCCGCCGTCTGCTCGGCGTGCGCAAGTTCTCGATGGACGAAGCCATGCGCAAGCCCGAAGTCGGAGTCGCCACCGGAATGGCATGGACCAGTGTAGGCGGGACGATTCTGCAGGTCGAAGCGGCAGCGATGCCGGGAAAAGGCGACCTGAAACTGACCGGTTCGCTGGGCGACGTCATGAAGGAAAGCGCTCTCGCCGCGTTTTCGCTCGTGAAAGGAAAAAGCGGAGAACTGGGCATTGACCCGGTGCTCTTCACCAATCACGACTTCCATATTCACGTGCCGGACGGCGCAACGCCGAAAGACGGTCCGTCCGCCGGCGTCACGCTGACCACGGCGCTGGTCTCGCTTCTGACGAACACTCCGGTACGCCCGGATATTGCCATGACGGGTGAAATCACCCTGCGCGGCAAAGTGACGGCAATCGGCGGCGTCAAGGAGAAGACGATCGGCGCAATGCGTTCAGGCATCCGGAACATCATTCTTCCGCTGGACAATAAAAAGGATGTGGACGATATTCCGGAGGAGGTCCGGGAAAAAGTCACGTTCCATTTCGTTTCCACGGTGCGCGAAGTGCTGGATCTCGTGCTGGAAAAGAAAACGGCATCCGCCCGAAAAACGGGAAAAAGAACCGTGAAGAAAAAAGCACAATAAAACGTATGCAGGGGAACCCTTTCAAAACAGGCTCCCCTGCTTTTTCATTTTACAGGACTATTTAAAAAGAGGTAAAAAAATGCTACTTCGCTTATCTGTCATCGCCATGATGTCACTGCTGAGTGCGGGACTCTCCGCAGCGCAGGCAACGGCAAAGGATCTGACCGCGGAACAATTCATGTCGATTGTCCGGAATCCCCCGGGACGCGATTCATGGGCGAAAATGGAAGGATATGCGATGCACAAACGCGAAGGCGCACGTCCGGTCAAGGCGCAGATCCGCATGGGAACCCTTTTCACGCCGGAACGCACTATTGCCCAGATCACATTCAATAAAAATGAAGTCTACAACATCGGGCAGACCTACGGGGAAAATCCGCAGTCCACCATGGAAAGCGGCGGATTTGCCCCCGGCAAGGCGCAGATCGGAATTTACGGGATCAATCCGGAAGACCTCACCATGAACTTCATTTACTGGAAACTTAAAGTCGAAAATCCCGCCGGTTCAGTCCGCGGGCAGGCTTGCCGCGTCTTCACGCTGATCGCCCCGAACGGCAAAGATGCAGTCATGGTCTATATCAGCACCGATTACTTTTTCCCGCTGCGCGCTGCATGGTACAAGGTCGCCCCGGACGGCAGGAGCCTTGAAAAGAAGCCGTTCCGCATTCTGGAGGTTTCCGGTTTCCGCAAGGAAAAAGATTTCTGGCTGGTCAGCAGACTGAATCTCACCGGCGGAGATGGAAACTGGAACACGGTCATCCGTTTTGACGAAACTTCCGCCGGACTGTCGAAAAACGGCATTCCGGAAGACGTTTTCAATGTTTCCGGCTAAAAAATATGAAGTCCTTGCAAGAAAAGGGACAAAAGACTTTGACATAATCGGAAAAAACTATATATTTCCATGAATAGGAATTGATATTTTTTACCGGATAAATCATGATATTTTATAAAAGGCGGAGTTAGAATGCGGTTTCAGTGTCCATTTTGCCGAGGAATTGTATCGGTTGACAATACAGATATGGGGACGGATGTACAGTGCGGTCATTGCGGAGAACGTGTCACCGTCCCGACCTCGAGAGTCGCAACAGGAGCCGTAATCGGTGATTTCATCATTCTGCGGGAACTCGGACGCGGCGGAATGGGAATCGTTTATCTGGCGCACCAGATCTCCCTGGACCGTCCCGCCGGACTTAAAATCCTTGCGGAAAACTACGCGAACAACGCCGAATTCGTCGTCGGGTTCATCAAAGAGGCACGCTCCGCAGCCAAGCTGAATCATCCCAATATCGTTCAAGCCTATGCCGTCGGCGAAGATGAAGGCATTTTCTATTTCGCAATGGAATATATCGACGGCGAAACCATGAAAAATGTGCTCAAACGGGAGCATGTCATACCGATTGACCAGGCGATTTCCATCATTCAGCAGATCAGCGAGGCGCTGGATTACGCATGGAAGGAACAGAAACTGATCCACCGCGACATCAAACCGGACAACATCATGCTCACGTCAAGCGGACGGGCAAAACTGGCGGACCTCGGCCTTGCCAAAGTCGCAGGTGAAATCGACGACAGCGAAGACGATGAGGTCATGGGAACGCCGCAGTATATCAGCCCCGAACACCTGACGGGGGCTCCCATGGACAGCCGGAGCGATATTTACAGTCTCGGCGCCACATTTTATCATTTCATCACCGGCCGTTTCCCGTATGAAGGCGCAACCGCCTCGGAAATCGCCCAGCAGCATCTTTTCGGCACTCTGATTCCGCCGAACGAGGTCAATCCGGATATTCCGGAAACCCTTTCGCGCATTGTCATGAAAATGATGGCGAAAGACCCTGCTCTCCGCTATCAGGACGCCGCGGAACTTGCCGATGACCTGCGTCTTGTGCGCCGGGGGCAGAACCCGGTTTCCGCTACGGAGACCGGCGCACTGCGCGTCATAAACTCCAACATGAATCTCCAGGGACAGGAATTTGCTCCGGCAGCGGAAGGGGAAGCCGAGAAGAAAACTCCTTTCAAGATGCCGCAGTTGAAGTTGAAATCCCAGAATGCGGCTCCCGCACCACAGCCAGCCCAGCAGTTCACGCAGACGGAAACCATCGCGGAAAACAAGAGTTTCACAGAAACCGCCAATGAAGTTGCGGCTCCCAAACTGCCGCCGAAGCCGGTCTCCTTGAAAATGCCGGAAAAACCGAAACCCGCGGAGCCTCCCAAGCCTGCTGCGCCCCCTGCGGAAAACGAGGCGGCGGAAAAGCTTAAAAAAGCACAGGAAATGGCAAAGAAGGCGGCGGCGAAAAACAAAGGGAAAAAGAAAAACGGCAAGGGCAAACCCGGCGAAGGAGAAAAGAAAAACGGCGCGGCCGTCATTATTCTTCTCGCAGTCGTACTTCTCGGCGCAGGCGGATTTTTCGGATACCAGTACCGAAAACAGATTACAGGGCTCTTTTATTCCGCTTATGATAAGACCGTCGGGAAAATATCCGGGAACAGCGATCAAAGCCCCTACATGGCGGACATTACGCAGACCCTGACTCTCATCGGGCGAGACTCCTCCGATACGGAAGGAATTATCCGGAAGGCGGAGGAATTTCTTGCCAAACACCCGGTCGCGGAAACCGATGAGGAAAAGGCGAAACTCGCCGAACTTCTACAGATTTATATCCCTCTTGACGAATCACGCTTTACCGCGGCACGCGATTCCGCCCATCAGAGTTATACGGACAAAGTCGCGGAAAAGGAACGTGCTCTTGCGGAGGCGGCGGAAGCAGAAAGAAAAAGAAAAGCCGAAGAAGCCGAACGTCAGCGCAAAGCCGCCGAGGAAAGGCGTCTCGCGGAGCAGAAACGGCAGCAGATACAGAAGGAAATCACCTCCTTCAAAAATAAATATGCATGGTTGAGGCTCGTGACACAGCGCAGTATCATAGAGTTCGGAAGAAAGAACGATGAAGCCGGAATGCTCAGAATATTTGAGAACAATGCAAAGGAAATCCAGTTGACAAAAGAGAAAAATGCAGAGATACGCAAGATGGCGAACAGTTTTGTCTGGTGGTCCAATCAACTCCGCAATTATATGCGCGGCGCATTCGAGATCAAGGATGCGCTTGAAAACGGCAATCCCGCAATCGTCGGCATTCCTGTTGAAATCAGGTTCAACCTCTGTAAAGTGAAATCCGTCAGCAACGGCGTGCTCACCGGGGAAACTACAGGCGGAAAGGAAATCGCAATTCCGGTCAAGGAAATGAATACCGGTTCGCGTCCATTCATGAATTTCGTGAAAAAAGTCGGAGAGAAACTCAATAAACCGGCATCCGTTCCGTTTTATTTCCTCTGGATCAAAGAATATAATGTGGCTCATGTCGTCGCCAACGAGGAGAACAACACCGTAAGAAACCTGGTGTCCTCCATCTTCAACACCTATCTTTCCAATGCGTTGAGACAGAAAAACATAGACAAGGAAGAACTTGAAAACGAATTCGGCAGGCTGCCGGAATACAAAAAGCTGGCGCCGAAAAAAAGAAAATAACGCCGCCGAAAGACGGATCATAGAATCTTAATACAGGGGGTATGGCTATGAATCCATTATTTGCCGCCGCGGGAATCACGGTAACGGGTCCGCTGATGACTGGAAAAATTCTTGAAAGCACACTTGCCGGATCATGGTTCGATGCAAACCCCAGGGTTCTGCACCGGCAGATTGCCGAATGGGTGAAACGTGCCGACACCGGCAAGTCCGGCAAAAAAACAATCGCATTGATACAGCCCCATGCAGGGTATGCCTATTCCGGTCCGACCGCCGCCTATGGCGCCAAAGCGGTCATGGGCGGCAGATACAGCCGTGTCATCATTCTGGGCCCGGCGCATCGCGTTTATATGGAAAACCGCATCTGCATTCCTTCTGAAGCCGACGGCATGAGCACTCCGCTCGGAACCCTTGCATTTGACAGGGAAGCGCTCGAAAAACTCCGTTCCCTGCCGTTCATTGCAACCGGCGACAAAATTCTGGCGCAGGAGCACAGTGTTCAGATTCAGCTTCCGTTTCTCCAATATGCGCTTGGAAACGACTTCAAACTTGTGCCCGTGGTTGTCGGGCAGCTTGATGACGCACATGCGTCAAAAGTCGCGGACGCCCTGAAAAAGATCACGGACAGCTCGACGCTGGTCGTCGTCAGTTCCGATTTCACGCATTACGGCAGGAACTTCGATTATGTCCCTTTCCGCACCGACATCGAAGCAAATCTGAAAAAACTGGATCTCGGGGCATTCGATAAAATCAAAACGAAAAATCCATCTGAGTTTACCTCCTACCTTCGCACTACAGGTGCAACGATCTGCGGAGAAGCTCCGATCCGCATTCTGCTGAATATGCTTCCCGGAAACGCCGGCGTCGAACTGCTCCATTATACGACATCCTCCGCGGAAAGCGGGGATTTTTCCCATTGCGTCAGCTATATTTCCGGCGCAGTCTGCGGGCAATGGGACTCCCTGCCGGGAAACGGGGCAGAGGATTTTCTCTCCGCCCAGGATAAAAAAACACTCCTTTCCATGGCGCGGCGATCCATTGAATATGTATTTGAACACCGGAAAGCTCCCCGCAGCGATATCTTCAAGGCGGAGGCAACGGACAACATGAAAAAGATCGCCGGATGTTTCGTCACGCTCAATCTGGGAAATGACCTGCGCGGCTGCATCGGTGAAATCGAGCCTGTCCGCCCGTTATACCAGGCGGTGACGGCGCGTGCCGTCGATTCGGCATTCCGCGATCCGCGTTTCCCGCAACTGTCGCCGGCGGAACTGAAACGCGTCACAATTGAAATTTCCGCCCTGACTCCCGCGAAGCCGGTAACATCTTATCAGGACATCGTCATCGGGAAACACGGCATGACAATCACGAAGGACGGACGTTCCGCCGTATTCCTGCCTCAAGTCGCACCGGAGCAGGGGTGGGATCTCGCAACGACATTGACTTACCTTTCACGCAAAGCCGGGCTCGCCTCCGATGCCTGGAAGTCGCCCGATGCGAAATTCACCGTATTTGAAGCAATCGTTTTCCATGAACGCAAATAACAGGAAACAATCCCGGTTTCCGGGATAACATTCAGAAGGAGAGACCATGAGCATCCAATGGACATTAGTTTTTCTCTGCACATGTGCGGCGGCTTTCGCTGCGGAGGAACAGGCGAAGCCGGAAATGCCGACGATTCCCGCACCGGTCACAAAGCTGGCTTTATTTAAAAACGGCATAGGCGCCGTGATCCGCAAAGCAAATCCGACGCCGACGCCTTTTCTCGTCAAAGACTCCATGACCCCGATCCACGGAACGTTGTGGTTCATGCCGTCTGACGGATTAAGCGTAAGGACAGTGAAACAGAGGGTCCGGGAGCCGAATACACAGCCGTTTCAGAACCTGACCGCCTCTTACGAGGGGCGCGCCGTTCAATTGACACTCAGCGGCAATTCCGAAACTCCATCGGAGATCATCGGAAAAGTCATCCGCCCGGTGAAAGAGACACCGCAAAAACAACGGGACGCCGGTTATAACAGCTTCCAGCCTTCCACGGAACGCTTCCTGACATTAAGCCTGAACAGTGGGGAGATTATTTCCATAGACACTTCCCGGATCATCAGTATCCGCGCCCTGAAAATCAATCAGACGCTCGAAATGGAGAAGGAGGCGCTCCTGATTACGCCGAAAGTAAAAAGCGCGGGACCGCTTGCAATCTGCTACCTGACGAAAGGAGCGGCATGGGCGCCATCCTACCGGCTGGAACTCGGCAAAGACTCCGCGATGCGTCTCAGCATGTCAACCGTCATTATGAATGAACTGGAGGATTTGAAAGATGTGGAAATGAACCTGATTTCAGGATATCCGAACATCAAGTTTGAAAATGCGGCCAGCCCCATGGCGTCCGGTATGACAATGGCGGAGTTTTTCCGGCAGCTCACAGGCAGCGGCGGTATGGCAAGTCCGGTTCTGGCACAGAGAATCATGTCCAACAAGGCTTTCGCCTCTGATGCCGCAATGGGCGCTGCCGTTACCGGGGCAACTCTTCCGCCAAGCGGAGAATCCGAAGATATTCATTACCGGAACATCGGCAAAATCAGCCTGAAAAAGGGAGAACGCCTCTATCTGCCGCTGGAGTCCGCTGAGTCAACCTATGAACGGATTGTGGAATGGACGATCAATGACCGGCGCGACAACTGGGGACGCCCGGTCAACTTCGGCAGTATGGAAAAATACAACGGAGAACTCTGGGACGCCGTCAGTTTCAGAAATCCTTTCAAATCACCGATCACCACGGCGCCGATTGAAATTACCGACGGGGGAAAATTCCTCGGACAGACGACTGTCGAATGGGTCAATCCCGGACAGAAGAACATCCTCAGAATCACCAAGGCAATGACGGTTACGGGACAGGTAACGGAAAATGAAATCGCAAAAACTTCTCTCAAGGAGGAAAAAGCATCTTCTTCTCCCGCAAAATCCGCAACCCGTGAAACTGTCCGGATCGGGGGCGACAATTACTGGAAACAGGAGATCGAAGGTGTTCTTGCGTTGAAAAATTACAGGAAAACGAATGCCAAAGCCGTGATTAAACTGCAATTTTCCGGCGATCTGGTCTCTGCCGAAGGCAACCCGTCGAAACAGCTTGTGCCGCAGGGCTACAACTCCGTCAATCCGCGTAACGAATTGACATGGGAAACAGTTGTGAAAGCGGATCGGGAACTGAAAATCCACTACCGGTATTCTGTTCTTGTCAGATACTAAACATTGTGGGGGGATTCTTATGCCTATACAAAGGGTGGTAGAATCCCCGTTTTCCATTTGTCAACCCCCGGAAAGGATTTTTTCTCAAAAAAAGTATCTGAAAGTTTCCGTTTTTACAATTGATATTTCCCTGTTCCGTGCAATATTTCCATATCTATGTTCAAACAAATTTCAATCTTAAAAACATAAGGGACTATGCGATGACTGCGGAGCAGGGAAAGTACGACATATCCAGCGAGATATGGTCAAAGAAGTATCGTTATCACGGCGGCGGGGATCTTCCGAAAGACAATACACCGGATGATACGTTCAAACGGGTGGCACATGCAATAGCTGCAAATGAAGCCGATCCCGCGAAATGGGAAAAAGAATTCTACGGCATCATGTCCGGATTCAAGTTCCTCCCCGGCGGACGCATCATCGCAAACGCGGGTACGAAGCGCACTGAAGTTACGATGTTCAACTGCTTCGTAATGAACAAGATCAATGACTCCATCGACGGTATTTTCGAAACAGTCAAGGAGTCCGCCCTCACCCAGAAACAGGGTGGCGGCGTCGGCTTCGACTTTTCCACGATCCGCCCCTCCGGCTCCAACATCAAAGGCTGCGAGGCGAGCGCCTCCGGCCCTCTGAGCTTCATGCAGGTGCTCGATTCCACCTGCCGCACCATCATGAGCGCGGGACAGCGCCGCGGCGCCCAGATGGGCGTCATGCGCTGCGACCACCCGGATATCGAAAACTTCATTACGGCGAAACGCAACAATGCCGCTCTCCAGATGTTCAACCTCTCCGTCGCCATCACGAACAAGTTCATCGAAGCGGTCAAAGCCGATGCCCCGTGGGACCTTATCTTCGACGGCAAGGTTTACAAAACCGTCAAGGCGCGCGATCTGTGGGAACTCATCATGCACTCCACCTATGATTTCGCGGAACCCGGATTCATCCTGATCGACCGCATCAACAAGATGAACAACCTCTATTACTGCGAACAGATCTGCGCAACCAATCCCTGCGGCGAACAGCCGCTTCCGCCTTACGGCGCATGCCTGCTCGGTTCCATCAACCTTTCAAAATTTGCGAAGAATCCTTTCACATCTTCCGCCGAGCTTGATAAAGAGGGAATCCGGCAGACCATCACAACAGCAGTCCGCATGCTGGACAATGTGATCGACCTCAGCAACTATCCTCTGGAGCAGCAGGAAGCCGAGGCAAAATCCAAACGCCGCATGGGAATCGGCATCACCGGGCTCGCCGACCTGTTCATCCAGCTCGGCATCCGGTATGGTTCGCCGGAATCCGTCGCAATGGCTTCCGAAATCATGAAAACAATCACTTACGCCGCTTACCGCGCAAGTATTGAAAATGCCAGAGAGAAAGGCGCATTCCCGCTGCTCGACAAGGAAAAATATCTTGAAGGAGCATTCATCTCCCAGCTTCCGCAGGATATCAAGGACGGCATCCGCCAGTACGGCATCCGCAACTCGCACCTGACCTCGATCGCTCCGACAGGCACAATCAGTTTGTTCGCGGGCAACGTCTCCAGCGGGCTCGAACCTGTTTTTGCATTCAAGTATACAAGAAAAATCCGCAACGGCAAGGAGGGCGACACCACGGACGCCGAAGTCGTGGATTACGCATACAGTGAATACCGCAAGCTCCGCGGCGCCGAGTTCGATCCCAAAAAACTCCCGGCTTATTTCGTCAGTTCTGCGGAAGTGACTCCCGAAGAACACCTGAATATCCAGGCGGCGCTCCAGCAGTATGTCGACAGTTCCATTTCCAAGACGATCAATATTCCATCGGATTATCCCTATGACGCCTTCAAGGACATCTACCTGAAAGCCTATGAAAAGGGGCTCAAGGGATGCACGACTTTCCGTCCCTCCGAACACATCACCGGAATTCTGGTCCGCGATGAGGACAAAAAGAAGAAGGAGGAAAAAAAGAAAGAGACTGTGGAACACCCGATCATCGTCCGTCCCCAGCCTCCGAAGCGTCCGCTTGAACTGGAAGGCACCACCTACAAAATCCGCACGCCGCTTGCCGCCGATGCGCTCTATGTGACAATCAACGATCTGATCGAGGAAGATGGCCGCCGCCGTCCGTATGAGATCTTCATCAATACGAAAAATCTTCAGTATTTCAGCTGGATCGTCGCCATGACACGCCTTATTTCGTCCGTCTTCCGCCATGATCCCGCCCCGCGCTTCCTTGTGGAAGAGCTCAAGAGCATTTACGATCCCAACGGCGGCTACTTCAGCGAAGGCACTTACATTCCGTCCCTCGCGGCCGATATCGGGCGCATCATCGAAAAGCACCTCGAAAAGCTCGGCATCATGCCTCACCACTACGAAAAGAAGGTGGAAAAGAAAGCCGAACCTGCAAAGGAGGAGATACAGAAAGTCGCAGCCCCGACAGCAGATCAGTTCAACGGAATGCTGATCTGCCCTGTCTGCAACGAACGAAAACTCATCATGCAGGAAAACTGTGTGAAATGCCTCGCATGCGGGCACAGCAAATGCGGATGAGTTCCGGAGAGGATGACATCTGATGCTTTACCTTCTGGCAAATCTGCGCGAGTGTTTCGGGCCGCTGCGTCTGTTTGAATACGTGACTTTCCGTTCGGGAGGCGCATTGATCACATCGATGCTGCTCGTGATCTTTCTCGGGCCGTGGACTATCCGCCGCCTGAAAAAGTTCTGCGTGCCGAAATCCGCGCGTCTCGAAGGGCTCGTCGCAGAACAGTTCGTGGATCACTCCAAGGACAAAACCCCGACGATGGGTGGGTTGCTGATCATTTTTTCGATCGTGTTTTCCACAATCTTCTGGGGTGATCTGTCGAACCGGATGGTGCTTGTCTTCCTGCTGGTCCTGCTGCCTCTTACGGCACTCGGTTTTTATGACGACTACATCAAAGTCAAATATGAGCGGAGTGTCCGCGACGGCGTTTCCGGCAAAGTGAAACTGCTGATTCAGATTCTTGTGAGTTTCGTGGCTCTTTACATTATCTATAAGATGCCGGATACGATGACCACCAAGTTTCTGATTCCGTTTTTCAAGGACCCGATCTGCCTGAAGCCGGCAGGCGAAACCATCCAGTTCTGGCTTCCGCCCCAACTGCTGCCTGACCCTCTGTTCACTTTCCCCGCCTCATGGGCTTTTCTCGCGGTCGGACTGATTTTTCTGGCGAACATTCTTCTCGTCACGTTCTTCAGCAATGCGGTAAACCTCACGGACGGCAAAGACGGCCTTGCGGCGGGATGCACGATCTTCTGTGTCCTTTCTTTTGCCGCGGTCGCTTATGTGCACGGGCATACGGTATTCGCAAAGTATCTTTCGGTTCCCTATATCCCGGAACTGGGTGAAATCAGCGTATTCGCCTCGGCAATGGCGGGGGCATGCATCGGTTTTCTGTGGTACAACTGCAAACCGGCGGCTGTATTCATGGGCGATACGGGAAGTCTGCCGCTGGGCGGAAGCATCGGGTTGATCGCGGTCCTGATGGGACAGCAGTTTCTGCTGATCGTGATCGGTTTTGTTTTCCTGATGGAAGGCGTATCCGTCATGATTCAGGTTGCAAGTTTCAGGCTGACCGGCAGGCGTGTTTTTCTCTGCACTCCGATTCACCACCACTTTGAACAGAAGGGCTGGTCGGAAACGCAGATCGTCATCCGCTTCTGGATCATAGCCGGAATTTGCGCCCTGATCGGTCTTGCGACCTTGAAATTGCGCTGAAAAATGAAAGAATAATTTTTTTGAGGCATTTTTTTGCTTGCATTTTTCCAAAAAAGCGATAGTGTAAGCTTAATTATTGGAAAAACCGGTATTTTTAACTTCTAAAAGGAACAGTAAAATGAGCGAGAAAAAAGAAATCTACGCAGATGGAATCGGCCAGATTCACTTCGCAGGCGGAATGGTCCGTTATGATTTTGTCACCCTTCAGCCGAAAGAAGACGGAATGGCTCCCGAATCCCAGTCCAATATCCGCATCATCATGCCCCCGCAGGGTTTTCTTGCCGCATTCAACTCCATGCAGCAGCTGATCGACAAACTTCTCGAAGCCGGTGTGCTTCAGAAGAACGAAAACGCCAAGAAGTAAAGGCAATTCACCGGACGGAATTCCGCCGTCCGGTTTTTCCGTCTTTACGGAAGGTTCAAAATATGCCGCCGGTTGTTGCGGGCGGTATATTTTGAGTTTTCTGTAAATTACATTTTAACAAATGGAGTAACCCTATGCTGAAGACGTATTTTTCAGTGGTCATAGCACTTGGTTTCGTAACCATACTTACTGTCACAGGCTGTAAAAGCGAAGAAGATTTCCGCATCGAACGCGCCAACAATGCCAGACTGCATTTTGAAATGGCGCAATTCAAAGAGCTGGCGCAGGATACCCGCCTGACTCTCCCCGAATGTATCCGCCTGGCACATGAAAACAATCTGGATGCCAAAGTCTACAAACTGGAAGAAGCCGTTGCCCGCGAAATGAGAACGGCTGAAGTCCTGGGAATGCTTCCTGAAATCAACATCAACAACAACTTTACCGGACGCTCCAATACACCGGCGTCCAGCAGCAAAGCATACAAAGCCGGCGGCGCCACCTACGGAGCCAGCACAAGTTCAGACCGCAACATCAACGCTTTCAATATCGACTTTGCACTGAGCGTCATGGACTTCGGACTTGCATTCTTCAATTCGCAACAGGCTCATGACCGTTATCTCATGCGCCAGCAGAGATCGGAGCGCGTTTCCCAGAATCTGACTCTGGACGTCGTCCGTGTCTACTTTCAGGTCGCAGCGGCGCAGCGGGCAATCAATATCACACGCGGTCTTCTGGATACCTGCCGTGACCGCTATACCCTGATCAAACGGCTCAGCGACGCCAAAAAGATCACACCGTTCCGCGCATTTGATGAAACCAGCCGGTTCATCGAAATGGAAAGAAGGCTGACCGGTTATATTCTTGACTATCAGAACGCCTGCATCGAACTCCGCTCCCTGCTCGGATACTATCCGACAGCCAACATTACGGTGGACGATTCCGTCCTTGCCAAAGTTCCGGAGTTCAAGTTCCCGGAAATGGAAGTCATGGAGCAGATTGCCCTTATGAAAAGACCGGAACTCTATGAAATTGACATGCAGAAACACATCAATGTGGTCGAATGCAGAAAAGTGCTCCTGTCGATGTTCCCGAGCGCAAGGCTCTTTGCCGATTACAACAACAATAATAACTCATTCCTTTACAAGCAGAACTGGTGGGAACTCGGCATCCAGTCCGCATTCAATTTGCTCAAGGTTCCGCAGAAAATCGGTGAATACATGAGTTATCAGGCGCAGGTGGAGGCGGAGCAGGTCCGTTCCTACGGACAGGCCATCACGGTTATGGCACAGGTGAGAATTGCCCATGCCGACATCCTTGCCAACAAGGAAATTCTCGATACGAACATCCGTACCTTTGAAAACTACAATACCCATTTGACAAACTCGCTGAAAAATCAGCAGATCACCGGTGATCTTCCCCGCCTTGAACTGGATCATATCCGTCTGACGACTGCGGAAAGCGACATTCAGCGCATCATGTCTCTCGGCAATTACTACGTTTCCTATTACCGTCTCTTGAACGCCATCGGCATTCGGAGCATGACGGACAATGATCTGAAAGCACTGACGGAAGAACTCAACGCCGCTCAGGGAGAAGCGAAAAAGGAAATCGCCAAGGCGGAACAGAAGTAAGAAAATCCAGAGTTTTTATTTTCAGCCTGCAACAGTGATTTATACTGTGCAGGCTTTTTTTCTGACTCCAGGCGGCAATAGAAAAGAGCATAAGACTTACGGTCCTATGCTCCTGAAATGCGGAATGACCTGTTGCGGCAGACAGCCGCGCCGTCACAAAAGATTTTCAGCGGCGAATTTGACAGCATTGTCAAAAATGACTTTGCCCTCGCCCCATTCGGGAAGTCTGCCTTCCAGTTTCTGAGACTGCCAGTCGGGTGCGTTGAACGGGGAAAGAAATGCCTCCGGATGCGGCATCAGACCGAAAATCCGTCCGGTGGAATCACAGATTCCGGCAATGTCATTGATCGAACCGTTCGGATTTTCCGGGAATCCCTTTGCTTTGGAACCATCCGCAGAGACATAACGCAACGCGACGAGGTTCTCGGACTCAATACGTGCAATAACCTCCTCGTCCGCGACAAATTTGCCTTCTCCGTGGCGAACAGGCAGGCGGAAAGTTTTGATCCCTTTCGTAAAGACGCAGGGCGATTTTTCATTGGCGCCGAGTGTTACCCAGTCATCACGGAAAACACCGGAATCGTTATGCGTCAACGCCGCCTGCTGCTCGAAATACCTGCCGTCCAGAGCCGGGGCAAGTCCGAGACGTGTCAGAGTCTGAAACCCGTTGCAGATGCCGATCACGAGCTTTCCCGCCTTGACAAATGCCTTGATATCCTCGCTGAGCCGGAATTTCAGGCGGTTTGCGAAGACCGTTCCGGAACCGAGATGATCCCCGAAAGAAAATCCGCCGATAAACGCAAGGATGTGAAACTCATCCAGTTTTCTTTTCCCGTTGAGCAGATCGTTCAGATGGACCTGTTCAGCAGTCGCGCCCGCGGATTCGAATGCGGCGGCGGTCTCTTTTTCGCAGTTGAGCCCTACGCCGGTAATGATTAAAGCCCTGACTTTAGAATAATCCGTCATATTACATTTCTCCAGTTAAATAAATATTACCTGTGAAATTTACCTTTCCAAGGGTGTTTTTGCAAATGCGGAACAGAAAAAAGCACTGAAAGTCCCGATTTCATAAGAAAAATCCTTTTTTCTTTGCAATGGGTATTGACAATCAGGGGGTTTTCGCTTATAATTAATATTACAGAAATTACAGTAATAACAGAAAGAGACAATATGCATTTGTCTAAAACAAGTCTTGTATTGGATGCATTGGAAAAGAAGATCCGCGCCGGACAGTTTACACCTGGTGAAAAACTGCCGTCAATGCGTGAACTGGCAAAGTCCTTTCAAGTCAGCACGATGGTCATGCAGCAGGTCGCAATTGCGCTTGAGAAAAAGAGTCTGTTGGTGAGAAGTTCCAAATGCGGTCTCTTTATTCCGCCGGAGATGGAACAGCCGAACCGCCCTGTAATCGGCGTCCTGACGACAATTGCGCCTCAATTCATGGATTTCTATTATGAAGGACTGTTTGCCAGTGTCAACGCCGTCGGGGGAGTCGTGATACCCGTGCTTATGGGACAGGAAAACGACATCAGGAATATGCTTGCGCAAAATCCCTCAAAGGTTCTGGTCGATCTTGAGGGTGCGTGTTATGAGCTGGATCAAGTCAATACGCTGTTGAGAAATGTTCCGGTTACATTTTTCAACCGTTATGAATGGATGACGCCGCTTCCGAAATCGGCAGTGCTCATCGACCGTGTGGCACAAACCGTAGATACTCTGCGCCATTTTGAAAATCACGGGCACAAGCGTATTCTGTTTGTGGGACACTACAGGAAACCACGGCCCTATAAGCAATATGAACTTGAAACTGCCGCAAAAATTGTCGGGCTGAAATTATGGACTCCGGAATTCCAATATGTCTGTTTCGATGAATTCGATACGAATCCGGCGCACATAGCAAAAATTTTCCGGGAAGAGCCGCCGACGGCTATTTTCTCCAGAAGTGACATCAACCTGTTTCATTTCATGCAGAAAATCCGCGCGTTCTATCCGGAATGCGGCGATGCCGAACTGATCGGATGCTACAACACAAAAAATTCCCAGATTCCGCAGCATGAATTTTCTTCCTACGATATGCAGTGGCACCATGCCTGGGATGTTGCAATCCGCAAAAAAACTCCCGGCATAGACTGGTGTGTTCCGAAATTGATTGTACGTGAAAAAACACAATTATATTAATAGGCAAACAAGAAAAGGGTACGGCAATGAAAGACAACAGGCAAACATGGAAACACAGAAGATCAGTAAATTTTACATTGATCGAACTTCTCATTGTAATTACAATCATTGCAATTCTGGCAGCAATGCTGCTACCTGCGTTGAACAAAGCAAAAGAAAAAGCTCGAGGAGCTTCCTGTGCAAATAAGTTGAAACAGCTTGCTTTAATGCAGTCCATGTATCTGGGAGACAATGACGACCGCTTTCAATGGGGACAGACTCAGGATGGACAGGCTCATTCCTGGGCCCACCGCCTGATGTTGTCTGGATATCTGAAGATGTCGGTGAAAGCAGAACCCATCCGCTGTGAAAGTCTGTTCCCCAAGCTCAGATACAGAGAAAATTTCCAGTCTTCTTTCAATGATGCCGGTGACTGGAGTATCCGTCAGACATATGCTGCTTCCGGCACTCTTTTCGGAGGCATGAAGACCAAAGGATATGCAGCAGATGTTGCCAGTTTGCCGGACAAATACGATCTGCCTGCGAAACTTACGGAAATCCGTTCCACTTCTTCTGCTTACATGATGTCTGACAGGGCAACCTGGTATGCCAATGTTGTTTCCGCATCTGCTGTTGTCTATTATCCCGGAACTCTGACCACTAATGCGGACCGCTTTTTCTTTCACCCGATCAACAACTATATTCACAGCAACGGTATCAATGTTGCATTTGTCGATGGACATGTTGAAATGAAAAAACCGGCCCAGCTCGAAAAGAAAGAGATGTTCCGCTGCAGAGAGTAATAAAACTTCAAAAATAACAAACTTCAGGATGAGTCAAATATGAAAAAGTTTACTTTACTGGCATGCGGTATCTGTGGGCTGCTGCATGCGGGGGATCCTATTGTCGAATGGAGTTTTGATGAATCCATTCATGCGGACCGCGGAGGAACCGGCATTGTACAGGATATCGCCTCAAAAAAAGGGGCGGCAGGTGTAAAAGCCACTGTCAGCGGCACAAAAAAGACGGACGGTTTTCTGGTTGATGGCATCCGCGGCAAGGCATACAGGATTCATCATGATTCTGATACCAAAGCTCCGGTTACACTTTCTTACACGCCCGTTCCTGCATTGAATTCCCCTGCCGGTGCAGTTTCTTTCTGGATCAAACCGGAATGGGATGGCAAAGAAAATGTCCGCAGAATATTTTACAGTGCAGACAGCGGCTCGCACCGTATCATCATCTTCCGTCTGCCCAAGATTCCCCACATAACGTTCTACTATGGAAAACTGAACGGACAGGGCGTAACAAGTCTTCCGGTTGATATTTCCAAGTGGAAAAAGGGGGAATGGCATCACATGGTTATGACATGGGATAAAAATTCCATGCATGTTTTTGTCGATGGTAAGAAATCGGTTCTTCCCATGAAAGCTGTTTTTATGGAACCGTTCAAAAAAGTGATGATCGGTGAAAACTGGGGCGATCAGTCCGGGCAGACTGTCATTGACGAACTTGCCGTTTACAACACAAAATTGAGTGATGCGGACGCCGGCGCCCTGTATAATGCCATGTCCCGTCAACTGATGAAAAAACAATCCAAAGCGCCTCTTACCGTAAAACTCAGTTCTTCAACTCCCGCTGCAGATGGAAAAGTTTCGGAAGGGGAATATGCTTTTTCCGCCTCCGGAATGAGAAATATCCGCGACAATACTGCATTTGCGGCACAGCAGAGCCGCTGTTTCCTGAGCTATGACAGTGAAAACCTTTACTGGGCAATGACCGGACCGGCAAATCAAATCCAGGCGCTCGGGAACAAACGTGATACGTTCAATCCGCTGGATGATTCTGTTGAATTCTGGCTCAAATTCCCGGAGGAAGAGGAGTTTTATCAGTTCCTGATCAATGCCAGCGGAAATATTTATGACAGAAGAGGAACAAACCTGAAATGGAATGCCGCCGGAATCAGGACCGCCAGCAGAATCAATGGCAATGTTTGGACTCTGGAATGTGTAATCCCATGGAAAAATTTCCCGTTCAAGGCTGTTCCCGGAAACAAGTTCCGCTTTGATTTCTGCCGTTCTTACATGAAAAGTGCGATGTTTACTGCGTTCGGAAGCTGTGCCCATGCTTATGGTATCATTCCGAATTTTGCAGAGGCTGAACTCGCTCCGGAGGCTCCGGTTCTCAACCTGGGATACTTCGGAAATCTTCCGAAAGGCGAGATCGACTGCAATGTCCTACTCCGTTCAAAACAGAATGACAACGTAAAGGTTTCTTTCAATGCCGGACGAGGACTTTATCCGCTTGACTACAACAGAATGTCCCGGCTTACCCCGGGGAAAAATGTACAGTTCTCTGTAAAAAATACGAATATTCCTCTGAATACAGTCATTGATATTCAGATTGAATCAGAGAAATCCGGAGTCCTTTACTCCAATTCATTCCCCTATGTGGAACATCAGGAAATAAAATTTGACACGCTTTATACCAATATCAAAGAGCAGAAACTTTATTTCCGCTTCCAGAACCTGAAACCCTTCGGAACTCAATATTCCTTTGCATTTAAAATCCTGGATAAAAACGGAAAATCTCTCCTGGAACAGCAGAAACAAATTCCGAATAATCTGATGAATACGGAAATTTCTTTTGATATTTCCTCCCTGCCGCATGGCGTTTTCAAACTGGAATATTCCGTTCTTGACTCGCAGGGAAATGTCATTCTGAAAGATTATGAACATTATGGAAAATACCGTGAAGATCAATGGAGAAACAATGACGGTTTGGAAGATACTATTCCGCCTCCGTGGACTCCGCTGAAAGCCTCTGCTGAGACATTTGAATGTTGGGGCAGAACGATTGTGTTTGGGAAAAACTCTTTTCTCCGTTCCGTCAAGTCTCAGGGATTGGAACTTCTTTCCGGTCCGGTGGATTTGATTTTGAATGGAAAAAAAGTCTCTTTTACTTCCAAGTTGATCAAAGAAGGCGTTTCTTTTAAGGAATATGAACTGCAGTCGATCGGTTGCACTCCGTCCTTGAAACTCCGCATCAGAGCTGAATTTGATGGTATCCTGTGGTGCAATCTTGTTTCCGGTGCAGGGAAAATCAATTCATTGAAACTTCAGATCCCGTTGAAACGGGAATATGCAGCAGGTTTTGATGATTGCAGTTCCATTTTTGAAAAAACAGATCTTTCTGCTATGGAAGAGGGAAGTTTAACGGTTGATTCCGTTTTGAAACCCTACTGGTGGTGCGGTAACGGAAAAATCGGTCTCATGGGAGGTCTGACTTCTCAGCGCGGTAGATATTTGAAAAATAAACCGCAATCCATGACTGTGAATATCCGGAAGGATACTGTCATGCTGGAGATGATGTTCGTCGATACTGCACTGAACGTCGAGACTTCCAGAACATTTTCCTTCTATTTCCAGCCGACACCTGTCAAACCGAAAAATCATTCGATGGCAAAAATCCGGAATGACCGTAATGCTTGGACATGGATCAGCGGAGTTTCCACTCATTTCGCTTATGGCAGGGATGGATTTTGGAAAGAGGATAATATCAGAAAATTCCGTGGTTATGAAGAGCGGGATCCGAACTGGACGAACATTTGGTATATGGCAACCAAAGGGGCTTCTCCCTATACTCCAGAATGGGGTTGGTTCAGTCATCTCTGGCATGATTGCCATCCGGGATTTGCGATTTATCAGGTAGATTCTGCGGTTAAAAACAAAGCTGCTCGTAATCGCGGTGTCTTTGCTTATGGCTGTATGAATTCCAAATCCTTCATGGAATTCAAATTTGATCTTGCAAAAGAACGTTTGAAACGATCGGAAATCGTCAATCTGTATTACGATCTTGCATGGCCGAAACCGTGTCACAACACCCAGCATGGATGTACCTATAAAGATGAGTTCGGATATACTCACCATGAGTATGATCTGCTTCCTCTCCGTGAATATTATTTGAGGACTTACCGCTGGATGAAGAAAAAGAATCCGGATTCTGTTATGACAGGACATATCATTTCCACAAGATTACCAAGCGATTCTTTCTTTGATATGCTTTGGCTTGGAGAAGCGTATGACCAAAAAATTGCAAAATCAGGCGGTTATTACGATATCTTAACACCGGAAGTCACAAGAATCTCTTATGCAGATCGTTCCAATGAAATGACCATTGCTCTGATCGCACAGTTCGGGCGGGCATTGCAGTTGTTCGCTCCTGACAGATTTGCGACATTCAACCCGAAATCTCCGAAAAGTCAGAAGGCTTTCAAACACTATTATGCCTACATCTTTTTGCATAATATGAATTCGTCGATGACCCATTATGACGAAGAATATCTGAAGGCTCAGGATAAACTCGGATGGGGAAACGGAAAGGTTCGTTTTTTCGGATATTGGGATTCAGATTCCCCTCTCAAAACTGTTCCGTCTGGAAAACGGTATCTCGCATCCGGTTATGCCGGGAATGGAAACTTCTTCGCAGTCGTTTTGAACGATACTGACAAACCCGTTGAATTGACTTTGAACATTGATTTCAAGCGGATTGGTCTCAAAACCGGAATGAAGGGCGTTGAAGTCATGACAGGAGAAAAATATCCATTTGCAAATGGAACCCAGAGATTAAAGCTTGGTGCAAGAGATGCCAGGATGATCATGTTCTCTGAAAAGTGATTGTTCCAGTATCAGATTGAGAAAATTTCTTTCTCAATCTGATATACTTGTGTTTTCAGAGAACAGTGCGATCTTACGGAGTAAGATGTTGAAAGAATTTTTTATTATGAAAGCAACACCCTTGAACGAAAAAATGCTTTTTTTGCATCTTCATTTCTTATCTCAGATTGAGTTTATTTTTGAACTTCATCCAAAGTCTTATTCCTAATCGTGGTAAATAAAATATTTCCGACCGGCTGACGCTGTCGGATATTCAACGGAACGATCCTTTTTTACAAAAGCCAGGACACCCCACTGGATCAATATTCCGGAATTGCCCAATGTAAGGGATATCGGCACAGGAAAACAGTTCATGCTGATACTTGCGTCCGCCAGGGGTACGTCTACCGGGGAAGTGCTTTCAACCATTTCTGCAAACTTACAACCAAGGGGAAAAGCGTTCTTCTGAATGAACTGAAAATCAAAACTGAAATCGACATGCGCAACCGCTCCGAAGCAAGTTCCCCCCCTGAAAGGGCAAATATCGTCTATTTTAATCTCCCGGCGGGAGTATACGGACAGTTTTTCAACAGCCAATATCAGGAATCTGTAAAAAAAATTTTTGAACTCCTTGCCGATACAGACAACTATCCAATATATTTGCACTGCGAAGGCGGCGCTGACCGAACCGGAGTTATTGTTATCTTCTGAATGCACTTCTCGGAGTTTCTGATGAAGATCTTTTGACTGATTTCGAGCTGACATCGTTCTCCATTTGAGAAGCCCGTTCAAGATACAGTGCAAATATGCAGAATTTTTTAGAAATACTCCGCATTTACGGAATTATCAAGGATTCAAGCTGCCGACTTGCAGAAAACTATCTCGCCACTATTGGCGTGACTTTCAAAACAATAACAACATTGCAGAAAAATCTGACAGAAAAAAATAAAATCCCGGATCGGTGTATCATAATTTTAACTGTTTTTCAAATGCTGCAAGTAAGACAGTAAACAAAAGATATTGGCAAACAGAAAAGTGGAGACGGCGGCGATAAGCCGGATTCTGTACCTCTTCCGAAGAAAAGGCGGCGACCATCTGTCTATGCGACCAGAACCCGGGATTCAAACGCCGCGAGCAACGGCTCATCCCCTATTTGGTCTTGCTCCGGGAGGGGCTTGCCTTGACGGAGGGAATTGCTTCCGCTCCCGGCGGGCTCTTACCCCGCCATTTCACCCTTGCCGGATCTGCATCCGGCGGTATGCTTTCTGCTGCGCTTTCCTTTCCGGGGCATATCGTCCCCGGCATCCCTTGATACAAGGGACTCCCCGCTCTATGGAGTCCGGACTTTCCTCCAGTCCAAAGGACCGGCGGCCGCCTGCCGCCGTCTCCGGCATCAATATACGCCCTGATACGCTAAAATCCAGCGGGAAAGGAGTTGTTTTTCGGCTTTTGTGCGTTATCTTAACACCTGTGGATGCGGTTGACCGGACTTTGGAACGGAACGCAGGGCTTTGCCCTTTCTTTTTCCAGGAATTCCGTCTGCCGCATCCGGGAACCGGGAAAGGAACAACGGCAGAATGAATGACGACAAGATTTTTGAAACGATTGATTTTTCTCTTGAGATCGAACGCCTGAAAGGCGGAAAGCTGATTGAAATTACGCCATGTATTGAAGTCACAACGGAAAAACCCGCAACGCTGATCGCCTCTTTTCTGGTGGACGGCATGGAACTGATCGAATCCGCACGCATCAGCCTCGCCAAAGGGCACAACCGGATTCCTCTGCGGGAAAAGGCAAGAATCGGAAACCCGAATCTTTGGAATGTCCATACGGACGGAAAACCGTCGCTTTATGAAATGAGCCTGATTTTCCATAAGAACGGACAGCCGCACTACCAAATTACGAAAATCGCGGGGATCCGTTTCCCGGAATTGAAAGACAGGAAAAATTTTCTGCTCAACGGAAATCCCGTCACATTCCGGCGCTGCGAGTTTGACCGGATTCCGGCGGAAAACGAGCTGGAGAAACTCTGCCGCGCCGAAGGATTCAATTTCACCATGCTGCGCGATACGCAGGAGGCGCTGGAGGAAATCCTGACCCTCTGCGACCGCCTCGGAATTGCCGCCGCAGTCGAACTGAGCGGAAACAGCAGGATAAACGCTCTGGAACTGCATCCGTCGATCTGCCTGTTCCATGCGCGGAAAGAAAGCGCCGGGCACCATGCTTACCGTAACGCGGCATCGCCGGTGCCCTTTCTCCTGACGGAAGAACTACCTGAACTGTAACTCCTATTCCGCGCGGGAATAAAGGGTTTTCATCGCCATGGAAAAAGCTTCCATCGTAAGCTCGGCGTCATAACCGGCACGATGGGGACGCGCCTCATCGATCTCCTGCCCGAGTCCGAGCGCCTGGCGCAGAAACTGAAGGCTGTAACTGGAAAGTCCGGGATAAGCCTTGCGGATCAGGACAATGCTGTCGTACGCGCCGGATTTCCACAAGGGCAGCCCGACACGCGCCAAACTCTCCTGCAGGAAACTGAGGTCAAATCTGGCGTTGTGCGCAATAAGCTTGGAACCGCGGGCAAACTCAAGGAACTGGTATCCGGCATCCGTGAACGACGGAGCGTTGGCGACCATGTTGTCGTCAATGCCGTGAACCCGCGTCACCTGATAAGGAATCGGCATGGAGGGGTTGACCAGAGTTTCGAAGCGGGTCTGCACTCCGTCCCTGTCGACCCGCACCGCCCCGATCTCAACGATCCGGTCGCGGACGGGGCTCATTCCGGTAGTCTCGACGTCAAATACCGTAAACGGCCCCATGACATGCCATGCGGATGCCATTCTTATCTGTCCCCGTAGCCGTCCGGATGTTTCTGAAGCCAGTTCCAGACAGACTGGATAATCGCTCCGGCATTCTCGAATTCCGGCTTCCATCCGAGCTCCTTTTTAGCGAGATCAGAACAGGCGATCAGGCGCGGCGGGTCTCCCGGACGGCGCGGAACAACGTCCGCCGGAATCGGATGTCCGGTCACTTTGCGCGCCGTGTCGAGAATCTCTTTCACGCTCAATCCGGCGCCGGTTCCCAGATTATAATGCCCGCTTCTCGGAGCATACAGCGCCTTTTCGTGCGCCTGCGCAAGGTCGAGAATATGAATATAGTCGCGGATGCAGGTTCCGTCCGGCGTATCGTAGTCATCGCCGAAGATCATGGCTTTCTCACGCTTGCCCTGTGCAACCTGAAGCAGAATCGGGATCAGATGGGACTCCGGATGGTGATCTTCACCGAAATTCTCGGTCGCACCGGCGGCATTGAAGTAACGGAGCGCCACATATTTCAACCCGTAAATCCTGCTGTACCATTTGAGGACTTTTTCAAAACAGAGCTTGGACTCGCCGTAAGGATTGATCGGGAGCTGTTCCGCGGTTTCACTGATCGGAATTTCCCTGGGTTCGCCGAAGGTCGCGGCGGTACTGGAAAACACAAACGCCTGAACCTTGCCTTCCACGGCGGCGTCGGCAAGATTGATCGCGTTGGCAAGGTTGTTGCGGAAATACTTTCCGGGGTCTTTCATGGATTCCCCCACCAGAGAAAACGCCGCAAAATGCATGACTGCGTCGAAACTGCCGTTCCTGAAGATTTCGATAAGCTTTTCACGGTCGGCAAGATCGCCGCGGATGAACGTCGCGCGTTTGTCAACCGCCTTCTCGTGACCGGTCACAAGAGAGTCGAATACAGTGACCTGATATCCTTTGTTAAGCATGTATTCCGTACATGCGCTTCCGATGTAGCCTGCGCCTCCGGCAATGAAAATGTTCTTCACGTTTGTCCTCCTTGTTTTTATATCACTATAACGCTTATGGCTTCAAGATGCAATCCGGATCATATCAGAAAATACAGAAAAACCGGAACCGTCACAATACATGCGATCGTCGAAAAAAAGACCGACTGCCCGGCGAAATCGGGACACCCTCCGTATTTGCGCACAATCAGCACCGAAGTGCAGGATGCAGGCATCAGGGAAACAATCAGCGCCACATGATAGACCAGCGGCTCCAGCGGCAGCAGCTTCAGCAGAAAGACAGTGAAAAAAGGAATGATGACGAGACGGGCAATCAGCGTATAAACGGCGTCGAACCTGTGAACCAGCATCCGGATTCCCGTCTTGTACATGGATGCGCCGATCAGCAGCAGGGACAGCGGGACGGCAAGCGTACCGAGTTTCTCGAAAATATTCATACCGAAAGCCGGCACCTGAATTCCTGAAAAAACAAAAATCAAAGCCAGGACAATGGCAGCCATATTCGTGGAGCAGACATTGCGGAACACACGCTTGAAATCGCGTCCTGCGAGCACTCCGACGCCGAAAGTCCAGAATCCGATGGTCGATCCGACGCTCAGCAGCATCAGCGCCGCAACCGCTTTCGTTCCGAACAGATTGCCGAGAACCACCAGCGGCAGGAAGATGTAATTGTTCGCGATTGCCAGGTGAATGAAAGTGCCGTTCCTGCGCGGCGATTTGTCGTGAAGTCCATAAACCAGCAGATAACCGCAGAGCGCACCGAACGCCATGATCCCGAGCCCGATCAGCGGAAGTTGCCAGATCATCCCGATGTCCTTTGCCGTAAAGTTCTTCACGACGCTGGAAAAAGTCAGGAACGGCAGAAGCATGTCGATGGAAAGCCTGCCGAGCTTGCCCAGGTCTTTGTCTTCGATCATCTTGAGATAATACGCCCATGCGCCGAACCCGAAAAAGATGAAGGTCTCAAGGATCGCGAGGATCACCTTCACCACCATATCCATACTCATAATTGCAGTCACTTCCGTAAAAATTGAAGCACGTAATATACTGCATCTTTTCCGTCATTCAACAAAATACGGATTGATTTCCGGGCAAATCGTGCTAAAATTAAGAGACATGAATCCGGAAAGTGAAGGACAGCAATGAATCAGCCCATGACAGATGACGATTCCATGAATCTCAGTAAATATTTGAGTTCCGCAGGTGTATGTTCGCGGCGCGGGGCAGCGGAACTGGTCGCAGGCGGAGCCGTCGCCGTCAACGGAACCACGGCGCAGAGCCCGGGACAGCGCGTAACGCGGAAAGACCGTGTCACTCTCCACGGCAAACCGGTGGCTCCCGTCCGGGAATACGTCTATATCATGCTTCATAAACCGCGCGGTTATGTCTGCACAATGGAAGATCCCCATGCAAAGAAGAAAGCAGTCGATCTGATTCCGCTTTCAAAAGAGATCCGCATTGTTTCCGTCGGGCGTCTCGACAAGGACAGCGAGGGTCTGCTTCTCTTTTCCAACGACGGGGATTTCATCGCCCGGCTGACACATCCCCGTTATGAGGTGCGTAAAATCTATCAGGTCAGCGTCGAAGGCGAGATCGACCCCGTTGCGCTCCATCGTCTGACGAATGACGGCATCCGCGACCGCGGCGATCTCCTGAAAGCGGAGCGCATTGAATACATTGCTCCGGGAAAATATGAATTCACGCTTCATGAAGGCAAGAACCGTGAAGTGCGCCGTATGCTGGAATACTGCGGCAAAGCGACACGTCGCCTGAAACGTGTCGCCGTTGGCCGGCTTGGACTCGGCAATCTCCCGCCGGGCAGATGGCGCCGCCTGACGCCGCAGGAGGTCCGCCTCGCCCTCGGAGAAAAGCCGGAAAGAATAAAATAACACTCTCCGGCTCTCTTTATGTCATTTGACTCCAATTAAAGCAAAATGGTTTCCCGGAATTAATGTATTCTGCAGATCGGACATCGTCATTGCTTTCCCGTTCCACAGATCATAATAACTGGAAACATTGGGAAGTGTATGCGCCAGTGCCAGTTTCCGGTTGTCTCTGCCGAGATTTCCGGCGACAATCAGATAACGGTACGGGCTTCCGGCGGGAAGTTCATACCAGCTGGCATAGACATTGGGAGAAGCAGATCTGACCGAAGAATCAAACCAATAACCGTGAAACTCCGCACCCGCTAATTTGATCTGGTCTTTGATGATCCACCAGCGGTCAACTGTTTTCTTTTCAATGCTGTCCGGAGTGATTCCGACATCATGCAGCAGACACGGAGTCATGGTGCGTATCGCCCATTCCGGATTGGTTAAAAAATCATTCCGCCGGGATTTGAGATGTACAAAATTTCCGGCAGCCCGTTCCGGCTGAGGCAGCAAAATCACGCTGATGCCGCGGATCATCGGACTCATTGTGGACTGCCAGGCCTCTCTCGTAACGCCTTCGCAATAGAAATAATCCGGATTTTTACCGAACCCGCCGTGAAATTCCTCCCCTGGCCAGACATGATCCGAGAAGTTATGCACGAACGGGACGATATCCGCGGCAGGAACATGATTGACCAGTGTCTTTCCGTATTTGCGGATCAGTTTGTATTCCCGCATCATGAACTCACGTTGTCCCAGCATGGTGGACGTCCGGTATTTCTGCCCGAAAGCATCCACTCCGCCGCAACCGTGGCGGACATTCTCACAGACCTTGCTGTGCGGACAGTCGTTATACATCCCGCCCAGCAGAGGATTGATCTTGAAAAGCCGTTCCAAATTATAAAGATGGGCATCGGTAATTCCGGTCTGTCCGCAGCAGGAGTAAATGGTTTGCGGCACACCGTCCTCCTTATATCCCCAGATCGTCGTCGGAAGCGTGACCCAGTCATTGAAGAAGTAGTCATATTCCGCTTCATTGGTCCCTACATGGAACGGCATTACGTAATTGATAAGCCGATACGGAATGTGCGACTTGGTTTTCCAACCCTTGCCGGACTTCGTATCCTGCTCTCTTTTTTCTTTTGATTTCCGGGTGTAATTCAGATAGCGTTCCATCCAGCGCGGTTTATGGCTGCTCGGCGTCAACCAGCGCTGATCAGTCTGATAATCGGCAAAGGTATGGTCGCCGCCTCCACCGAACTGCAGGTTCTGCATAGTCGGAACCTGATATCCTCCGTAGTTATGGTCGCGCCAGCCTTTGATCGGAGAACGCGAGGGCGTTCCCTGGAACACCATGGTGTACCATAGCCGGGTTTTGACCTCCACCGGACGTGAAATGATCTTCGCTGTCACGGATACTTCTTCCGCATCGCGGATGAGGATGATATTTTTTTCTCCGGGGTGGTTCGCCCAGTTTGCATTGGACTTCGGATGCCATGCCAATCCCTTTTCCAGACCGCTTGTCCACAGCAGATTATTACAGACATTTTGCACAGGGTTGAACTCACGTTCAATACGGTCGTTTTTCCAGACCTCCAACCCGTCATTGTAGTTCTGCTTGAACACATAGCGGGAATATTCGGCAGGAATTTTCCAGCTCAGCGTCAAAGCGGAAAGCTGTTCCGGAATCCGGACGGGAGTCATGTCCCAGTCAACCAGATACATTCCATCAAACCAGAGCTGCCCCTTCCATGTAAAAGTAAAGCCGCGCACCGCACCTTTGCCGGAGAGTTCGATATAATCAGGATATTGTTCCCCGACCTTGAAATCCGTCCATACCACTTTCGCACCGTCGGCAGTCAGCACAGGGGGAACGATCAGCATATCGCTGCCGCGCGAAACAATCTGGACCGGGAACGGTCCGCCGTCAAAACGATATTCCCGGTCCAGCACCCGGAATGTCCGGTCATTCGCCTTGACCACCGGCGTCCACGGCGGCGGGACGGTATGGTCAACGGAAACCTTCACCTCATAAGGAGTCATATCCGGAACCCGGAAGCGGATACGGTTGACCAGACTGTCCGAGCCGTCCAACTTCGCTTCAATCCAGTAATTCCCTTCCGTCAAACCGTCCGGCAGCGGCAGAAATACGCTGAATACGTTCTGACGGGCGGTGAAAGACTGCGTGCTGTACACTTTATCCTGCTTTTCAGACAACAGCCGAACGACTCCGGGTATACCCTGCTCCTGAATCCTTTTCAAAAGTTCTGCACCCGCATTGTTGGCATCCACAGAAACCGCGATACGCTTTTCCTGCGGACGGCAGTCGAATTGAAGTTCCAACGGATAATTGACATAATAATAAGTCTCATACTGATAAAGAGCACGCCCCGAAGCATCTACGGCGGAAACAGCCAGACGCTGGCGCCCGACCGGCAGAGAAACCTGCCACGGCATATCAGCCGGTTCCCCGTTATAGTCGGTCCTGCTGCCGTTCTCCAATTCATAAAATGCCTTGAATTTTACAGCGTTTGAAGAACGTTCCGCAGCCAGGTCCATCTGGCCGAGCGGCAGATTCCCCAGACTGCGGATACCGGCAAAAACCGGATCATTCCGGAACAGAATCTTCCCGAAAGATTTTGGAGAATCGTAATATCCCTCCGGTACAGCCCAGGCGAATGAACCCAGTTCGTCAAGATAACTGGAAATATAGAAATTCCCGGTCCAGTCGTCATTTCCGTTGAAACCGCCGATGTCCGCAAGCGGCAGTTCAAATTCCGCACTCCAGAAATCCCTGCCGCGAAATGCCGCCGCTTTTGCTCCGGCATTCCATGCGGGCTGCCCGTTTTTCTGGTCGAAAATTACACCGTTGGAATTGATAATGAACTGGTATTTAACTTTCCGGGCAGGCGAATACAGAAAAAATTCAAATGAGTCATCCTCCCACAAATTGCCGTCACGGACAGTATGTGCAAACCGTTTGGACGGCGCATCGCAGAAAAATGCGACATAAAGATTTTTCCCGTCATGTTTCAGGTGCGCCGCACCGTTGATTTTCTGTTTCCTGTTGATACTGACTCCGGTCATTTCACGCACAGGGACGGCGGCGGCATCTGACCACTCCGCAGGATTGATTTTCCCGTCCAGCGTCACCTCTCCGGCTGCTTTCGGCACACTGACGACCTGCTGCAAACGTTCAGAGCCGAACTTGGATGTGAAGTATTTAAGATATTCATCATTGATCTCTTTCGCACTCAATGGACGATTGTATATCCGCAGATTGTCATACGCGGTACGGTGATTCTTATCAGCCCCGTCGGATTTCTTCCCGAGACTCATCCAGCCCCATCCGGCGGGTTCCGGAAATGTCATCGCCGTATCGAATTTAAGCTCCGGATTACGCCATTCCACCGTTTTCGGCAGGACGCCATCCACATACAGCTTCATTCCGTTGCAATCCCAGACTGCATCCAGTTTGTGCCATTGGTTGTTTCCCCAGTCTTTTTCATCAATCAGCACTGCGGCGGTAAATGTTTTTTTCGTTCCCGGAGCCTTCTGATTTTCCAGATAAAAAAACAGATGATTGCTCCAGAAATACTTCTGAATATAAATTGTAAAATCCTTCTGTCCGGCTCCGAAAAATACTTCAATGAATTGATTGCCTGTCTTCCAATTCAGCGGCGCAACCCACAGCGATACCGTTCCCTGACGGGGATCCAGATTATCTTTCATATTATACTGGCATTCCTCAGTACGATCCATGGCCAGAGCATTGCCTTTGCCCGCCACTCCTTCCCACATGCGAAGCTGCAACCCGGGATTGGCGAATGTCGTACTTTTTGGATCTCCTTTTGCATAATCGGCAGTAACCGAATAACCGTCGAACGTCGCTTCGAACAGCAGAGCAGGATCACGGACAGGTTCCGAGGCAAAGACACCCGTCCATGCAATTACAACCCATAACAGGGAAACAGCATACTTTTTACCATATAGCGTCATTTTGCATTCATCTCCTTTTGGTAATTGGCGTTGATCTCCTCTGCGCTTAACGGGCGCCCGTAAATCCGCACATTGTCAAATGCCGTACGGCTGATTTTATTCTGTTCATCGCTTTTCTTGGCGATACTGATCCAGCCCCAAGCGGATGCGGGAAATTCCATCGACGCATCGAACTTTACTTCCGGCTTGCGCCATTCCACCGCTTTCGGCAGGACGCCGTCCACATACAATTTTATGCCATTGGCATCCCATACCGCGTCCAGCTTGTGCCACTTGCCTTCCGGCCAATCCTTTTCATCGACCAGTACCACAGCGGAATACGCCTTTTTCTGCCCCGGCGCCATCTGGTTCTGATAATAAAACATCAGGTGATTGCTCCAAAGATACTTTTGAACATACATGCTGAAGTCTTTTTGCCCGGCTCCGAAAAAAACTTCAATGAACTCATTGCCCGTTTTCCAGTTCAACGGCGCAACCCACATGGAAACAGTTCCCTGTTTCATGTCAAGATTATCTTTCATGTTATAAAGACAATCCACAGTCCGGTCAATCGACAGAGCGGTTCCTTTTTTTCCGACGCCTTCCATCGCGCGATTCGCCGCTTTCAGTCCGGCATTTGGAATTGTGAAACATTTGGGGTCGCCTTTCGCATAATCGGCAGTCAGCGTATCTTTCTCAAAGGTCGCTTCAAAAAGCAGCGAGGGATCCCTTGAGGTCTCCGAAGCAATTGCTCCGATACCGAAAAACAGAGTAGTGGCAACGGCAAAACAAATCTTCATTTTTCGTCTCCTTGATTTATTTATATAATTTATCATCAGTGGAATATGCAATTGGAAGAATCGTCTGAAATCTTGCCGAGGCAGCATGTCCGTCCAGATAAAGGATATTGGTGTTCCAGTTATGTCTGTCGTAACCAACGGAAAGATATTGCGGAGTAAGGTCGGTCCGGATATGATAAATATTGGGAAAACGCTGGTTGCTCTCCTTCCCATAAAGCACTCCACCGATACTGTAAGGCATGACAACACCATCCGTCAGTACTCCGCACTTTGAGCTCTCTCTGAAAAGACTCAGCTTGTTGGGCTTGATCAAGCCTGCGTCTCCATCCGCATATTTACCCAATAGAGAACCGTTGACAGTATAATTGCCAAGCCATGCAACAATCCCCGCCCCCTTGTCTCCCCAGCATTCCTTTCTGGCTGGACAGTACCAGGGATACTTTTTCTGATTTTCCTTGTTTGCCGCAGTTGTCACTGCAACTCCATAGTGATGCATGGTCAACTGAATCTGGAAAGTATGGGCCTGCCCATCCAGCAGAAAGTTGGAAATCGGAAGATAATCCTGAAAATCGGAAGTATACTCGGAAAGCATCAGGCCGATACTTTTCTGCTGGCTGAGGCATTTGATTGAAATTGCGGTTTGTTTCGCTTTGTTCAAAGCCGGCAGCAGCATTCCCGCCAGAATTGCAATAATCGCTATTACAATCAAGAGCTCTATCAGTGTAAAGCACCTCTTTTGATGATTCATAAATCCTTCTCCTCGCTTGTTTTATATTTCATTGTGGATTTCCCGATAATCAACGGTGCAAGGTATTTTTCACGTCTTAATTCTGAAACGGAAACTCCGTCGCAAATCAGACGGCAGGTATCACGAACAATATTCACCGCAAGCTCAAACATCGGAACTTTGACATATGTCAAAGAAGGAATTAAGCCTTGAAATGTCATGCCGGAAGCAATGGCGGCAACCTTGAGTTCCGTACCGATTTGAATTCCCAGTTCGGAACAGGCCTCATAAAGATTCATGACAAAATAAGTCTGGTTGCAAAAAATGAAGTCAGGAGTATGAAGTTTCAAGGCATTCTTCAACGCAAGATCCGGATCTTCCCTCGAACTGAGCTCAAACTGAAGTTCTTCCGGAGTTTCCAATCCATATCGCCGACAATATTGAAGGAAAAGCTGCGCTCTGTCACGAAAACTCTGTTTCTGATCCATTTCACTTTTGGGATCCCTGATATCGGTTAGGTCAAAATAAGAAACCGTCCCGATCTTTTTGCAACCGCATTCCGCCGCATGTTTTGCAAGCGTTTCCACGGCATGCCTCCGGTCATAATTAGCCTCAATCAGTCCGGGAACAGTTAAAATATCATCAGGGAATTGAAATACCGGTTTCTCCCGTGCCAATTCCAGTTGAAGCTCAAGAAGCTGCTTTCCGGCAAAAACAACGGCATCATATTTCCGAAGCTTTTTCACCTGACGCAACATACGGAGAACTTCCATATCTTTGTCCACATAAATAAAATCTGTCTGCGCTCCGTATTTTTCTCCTCCGTACAACAATCCCCGGTAGATTTCGGAGTTCAATGCCCAGCCTTCGGGATCCAGTATCTCACGGGAAATTGCGGCTTCAGGGAAAACAAAGGCTATTTTTGCAATCTTCTTTTCCTTTGCAAACTGATCATTCACAAAAATGCCGCTCGCCGGAACCGATACGACGAAACCGTCCGACTCAAGCTGCTTCAAGGCACGCTGGACCGTCAGGCTGCTCACCTTGAATTCCGCGGAAATCTTCCGCACGCTGTCGATCTTGCGTCCGGGTGTATAGTAAGCCGTCTCAATCCGCTGCTGAAGAATCTGCTTCAACTGCCGCGGCAATGCCACCGGGCTCTCTTTGTCCAGAATATCCGCCATAATTTCTCCTACTGTATCACTACAGTTATATATTATAAACATTTTTCAGGTTTTGTCAATAGGGAAATCATAAGAAAAATAATTTTTTCCGGAAATCGTCACAACGGATACTTCTGCCGGGAAGCAGAAGCTTTACAGAAAAAAGGGCGGATAAGGGTTCCGGTACTTTCCCGGAGTTTCACAGGCTTATCATGATGGGTACAGCCGACGGAAAACAGAAAGAAATGCCGGAGTTTCTTCTATTTTGTAATGACGGTATTCTCTTTCGCCAGTTCAATGACGCTTTCCGTATCTTTTTTCGGCTTGCTGCGGGTAAGCCAGCCGGAACGGTGAATCGTCAGAATCGAATAAGGACCGATCCAGGAAAGCGAGAGGAAGTTGAAAACTCCGTAGACGTAAGACCACAATGCGTCTTTTTTACTGTATTTGCTGGCATAGACAAACGCAGGCAGAGTGGACCAGATCAACGTCGCCATGATCGAAGCATAAAGAAAAGTCAGCGGAGAAACCACAAGGCAGTAAATCGTCGATGCAACGAACAGCATCGGCGTAAGCGTCCACAAGGTCTGCATGATCAGATTGATCTGCATTCCCAGAAGGTCCTCATCCGTAAAATCAATGCGCCTGAAGGCGAATTTGAACATCTCAAGATTCTCACGCACATTGCTCCGGGACCAGCGTATAAACATTTTACACAATCCTCCGTAGCACTTCGGAACCTCCGTATAAACAAAAGCACTCTTCTGAAAAACAACATGATATCCTTCGCGCAGAATGATATTCGAGATGGCGCGATCCTCTCCGATATTGGCGGGGCGCCCCATGAATTTCTGGTTGACCCACTCCTCCATGAACGGCATGATAACGCCCCTGCGGTAGGCGCTCAATGCCCCCGGAGTGCAGAATACGGAATGAATCATGCTCTGCGCGGAACGCAGAAACTCAAAACTGAAGACAAAGTTCACATCCAGCATTCTGGGGATAATCCCATCGGAAAAATTGAGGACGCGGATATTCCCGGCTACGCCTCCCGTTTTCGGATGGCCGATAAAAGGCGCAACGATCTTCCGGACCGTATCCGGCAGAACAATCGAATCGCTGTCGATCGTCACGACAATTTCCGCCTCCGAACTCAGAAATCCCTGGTAAAGGGCATTGCGTTTTCCGGCATTCTGCCTTAAATTGACGGCTCTGATTCTGCCATTCGATGATTTGACGGATTTGCTGATCCAGTCCCATGTATCGTCACAACTTCCGTCATTGACGGCGATAATCTCCATTTTTGACGGTGGGTAATCGCTTTTCAACAGACTGTCCAGCGTCAGAACCACTTGTTTCCCCTCATTATATGCCGGGACAATGACGGCGCAATGCGGCAGTTGATCATCCGTCACTTCATCAAACGGACGGTAATGGAAAGCAAGAATGATTTGCCATGCAAAATAAAAAAGATTTCCGGCAAGCAGAATGAAGCTGAAAATCAGGACATAAAGATCCAGCGTCTGGAGCCCGGAAACGAATGACTCGATCCATCCTGTCAATGTCAGGGAGGCAATGACGGCAAGAATCGTCAGACCGGTCAGCATTTTGACGGTGTTGTTCAGTTCGATTTTTCCGGTAATCTCCTCCGTGTCTTTTCCGGCGGATTCGATGTAGTGTTCGAGTCTGTCCGCCCACCGCTGAAGTATTTCAATCAGCTTACGGACAGAAACCAGAATAAAAAGCAGTAATAAATGTCTTTTCTTTTGACTTTTCGCCATTTTTGCACATCCGAAGTTTCCCATCATATATATAAAAGAAAATAATATAGCATGAAAGAGGCGGGAAACAAGCCGCCGTCTGTTTTTCACGGTTAAATTTTTCTGATATGATGCGCTATCGAAAACAGATATGCCTGCCGGAATTCTCCGGTAATCCCGCGCAGCATCTCATAATTACAAAAAAATTCAAATTTTATATCAGATGAGGGGTTGACAATCAGAAAAAAATCATTATAATTAATAGTATCAAATGGTATCGAGAAAAAGGTTTAAGGAAAACAGTGGACTCCGGTATATTCAAAAAAGACAAACTCTATGCAGAGCTGAAGCAGGAAATCATTTCGGGGAAATACGCTCCGGGGGCACGGCTTCCGAAGGAGTTGGAGTTCAGCCGGATGCTGGGAGTGGCAAAAGTCACTCTGCGTTCGGCACTGGAACGCCTTGAAGCGGAAAAGCTGATTGTTCGTTTGCCTCGGAAAGGAACTTTCATCCGAGAGGATCAGAAACCGAATCTGATCCTGATCGGAATCAACAGGAGAAATGCCGTGGAAATGCCGCATAACTATATCATCCCCGGAATCAGTGCGGAGGCATCTGAAATGGGGTATCGGACGGAGCAGTGCTTCGTCGAATATCTGCGGGAACTGAAACCTGAAAAGGCACTTGGAGTTCTTCGGGGCAAAAATCTGTGCGGTGTCCTTCTGGTAGTCTCAAATCTGAATGGAAATGAACCGGAGCTGAGCATCCTGAGACAGTTGAATCTTCCGGTTATCATTGTCCACGGCGATGAACAAGACAAGATTGCCGGCTTCCCCTTGTTGTTTTCCGACATCCGTAAGTCTTGGAAGGCCGGTTTGGAATATCTGGCACAGAAAGGATACCGGAACGTAAAACTCCTGATGATGAAAGGCAGAAACCGGGGATGGACTCCGGAAGAAAGCCGCGAATTATTCCGGGAATTAGGGTTGAAAGACACCGGGCGCCTTGTCTATGAAGCGGATCTGAACTGGGATTCCGTCCGCGGGGCAATGGATGAAATGCTTCCCGAATGCAATACGCAGACCGCGATTTACTGTTATTCCGATTTTTATGCAATGGAGGCAATGAAATATCTTCAGGAGAGAAAGATCCGGATTCCGGAAGAACTCGCGGTTATGGGATACTGTGGCTACCCCGGCGATACACTGCTGGACCCGCCGCTTTCCACCGTTGACCTGGAATATGCGGATATTGGGCGGATGGCTGTCCGCCTGCTGACATCGCCGTCCTGGCCGGAATCCCCGGAACATTCACTTCTGGCAACCCCCTACCGGGTTATAGAACGGGAATCCACATTCTGCAATCAATATCATTCAAACAACATATAGGAGGCATTATGAAAAACAAAAGGAACGAAGAATTCACCTTGATAGAACTGCTCATCGTTGTGGCAATAATAGCAATTTTAGCAGCCCTTCTTCTCCCGGCATTGAATCAGGCGCGAAAACGGGCCTATACCGCGGCCTGTCTCTCAAATCTCAAACAACTTGGAATCGGGATGACTGGTTACACGTCTGATTATCAGGATTATTGTGTTCCTTTTCAAACTGATGCCATGTACGGTTCCGTTCCCGAACAGTGGTTGCATATAATGATCAAGAATGATTATATAAATGGTGCAACATTGCTCTGCCCGGCAAGAGAAGGTGAAGCAATATCTTCTTACCACAGGAACAACCGGGAACTGTTGCGAAAAATGTCCAGTAAGAGTTACAACTTTACAACAGAGGCAGCCCGAGTCCCGGATTATGGATACAATAGCGAAGGACTTGGGAAAACCCGTGCACGCGTAAGCACTTTTACAGGAACAACTCCTTTCCCAGTAAAGATCAGTGCAGTAAAGCAACCGTCAAGAAAAATAATGAACGCAGACGGTTTGGTTGTCGTAAAAACGAACCCTACGCAGTTGGGAGAATACGGGAGAGCACAACTCTTCTGGGCGGCCCCCACCGCCAATACAGCTGGTCCTGATCCACGCCATGAAGGTGCCTGCAACTTTTTATTTGCCGCAGGAAATGCCGGAATACTCAAAGCCCCTTGTAAAGGTCCAATGGGTATGGATTTTATTTATAACCTCACTAAGTGGCCAAACAAGCCTAATAATATGTGGACTGCCGGAGACACGGTACCTTATTAATATAACCAGTTAAAACCGATATGAAAGGAATATTTATGAAATTTTTCTCAGTTGGATTATTTGTATTGACAACCTCATTGTTGTCTGCTCTTGAACCAATGTACTACTGGAATTTCGACCGCATCAATCCGAAAACAGGATTCCCCCTCAGCAATAACGGAATCCAGTATTACAATGCACAGGTGATTGAAAGGGGCGGAATCAACAACACAAACGGAATTCTCTGCAACGGGAAAAAACGCAATCACATTGTCCTGCCTCTCGACTACAAAGAGTGGACGGTCGAATTGAAATTCAAGCTTGACCGTGCGGATTCAAATGTCTTCCGTCATCTTTTTGCATACGAACACACTTCATGGAACCGTGCCCGTTTTCTTCTTTATATCGATAAAAACGGAAGATTAACTGGTGATTTCTTCCAAATGAAAATGCCGGAAAAAACAGTTGCAAAACAATTCATATTTTCTTCGGAAAAACGTCCCTGGCAGCCGGAAAAATGGTATACGGTCCGCGTTGCGTCAAAATCAGGCGGTCCCGCGAGAATCTGGCTGGACGGAGAGATGGTTGCGGGCAAAGACAATGCGCTTGCGCTTTCCGATTTAAACGACGGCAAAAATTACAAATGGTTTCCGCAGGTGTCATTAGGCTGCAATCCACGAGATCCGGGGAAACCGTCCACACCGCTTTTCGGTGTTGTGGACGATCTGAAAATCTGGAAAAGTTACGAAGAACCGCTCGCTCCATCCGTTTCCTCTGGAAATAATGAGATGCAGAATTATGTCATGATTACCGAAGAAAAGAAAGAGTGGAGCACACCTTTTCAGAATCTTGACAGAGAAACAAGCCAGCTGGGTAATTATCATAAGGCGGACGATAAATTCATGAAGAACGCCTCGCGTGCGGCACTCCGATATGAGAACAGCACTCTTCATGTCTATTTTCAATGCCCTGTTCCCGAGGATATGAAGATAGAGCCCCAGTCTGAAGATTCTTTGTGGAAGGAGTGTGTGGAATTCTTTTTCCGTCCCGATCTTGAATCACCGGTCTATTACCAGTTTGCCGCCGGAGCCAATGGTAAGTTCGAAGCAATGCGTTTTTCCGCAACGGGGAATCAGGACAAGGCATTTCAGAGCAAAGCCGTCTGCAATGTTTCACGCGCCGGAAACGGTTATTCCGTTGAGATGCAGATTCCCGGATCGGAAATCGGGCTGGACAAATTTGAACCGGGAATGGCGGCTTCCGCCAATTTTACACGGACAGGCGCATCCTGCGGAGGACTTTCCACTTGGGCGCCGGTCGGTTCCAGTTTCCACAATTCGGAACGGTTCGGCAAACTGATCTTCGGTTCCCGCAAGGCGTATTTCTCCCGTTGCCTGACGGAAATGAAAAAGGTATTTGCACGTCAAAATTCAACAGGAAAGCCGAAAGCTGCAATGGAAAAACAATTTGACGAAGTGGAAAAGCTCAACAATATCTCCGGGGACAATCCCGCCTGTTTCAACAAACTGGAAAATCAACTGGAAAATCTCCGGAACTCCATGACTGCCATGCGCTTTGCAGGATGTTCCGCACTGATCTGGAAACCGGATGTCTGGGGAAATGACATCGAAGTTTCCATGGTCACGCGCCCGCTGGAAAAGATCAGCCTCGTTTCCGCAAGAAACAGCAGAGTTCTCTATGGATTCGCAGTATCCAATCTCACAGACAAACCGTTTCTCGGACAGATCAAACTTTTTCCGGGAAAATATCCCTCCAAAACAAATGAAAATTCCTTTTCGTATGATTCGGCTTTCCATGAACTTTTCAGCAGGATCAGGATGCAGGAAGGAATCCCCCAGATGACCGTATCCGGGACAACGCTCTACGACGCCATGGTTCCCCTGCCTCTGAACACGCTGCTGCGGATTCCGCCGAAAAGCACCGTTCCGCTCTGGATGGAGCTTTCCACCGCCGACCTGCCGGCGGGAAATTATACGGGAACTCTCGTTCTGAAACCCGCCGTTCAGGGGTTCGCTCTGGAAAAAGTGCCCTTTGAAGTTGAAGTGCTGACGCCTGATCTCGGGAAAATATTTGTCAAAAATTTCAATTACACTTATTTTGGACGCTCTTATACATTTCATGAAGATCTTCAGATGAGTTGTGCGAAATGAGCGGATAAAGCTTGCCAGGGAAAAAAGCTATCATCGG
>ERZ1673738.1114-NODE-1114-length-42765-cov-8.706415_pt1 | contig 42765 bp, 33 predicted proteins | sample MGYA00580198_ERZ1673738 | MGnify/ENA primary metagenome ERZ1673738 (study PRJEB41218, sample SAMN15661784) | gut metagenome | host: Homo sapiens | place: Canada: London | collected 2015-08-20/2019-03-30 | study: EMG produced TPA metagenomics assembly of...
AGGCTTGATGGGATTCGATTCTTGCTCGGCATCCGCATAAATCGGTTTATCACCGTAAAAATAAATAGTGATAAGAAATGCGATGCCTAAAAAAATTATAACACTTAATTTTCAATTTATCAATTAAATAATCGAGAAAAATATACAAACAAATGTTTGATTTATAAAAATAAATATGATATAATTTCATATATCATATTCGCAGGTGACGAAAATGGCAAAAACAGACGAAAGAATCAATAATGTTTTTTCTTATATCGAAGGTTATATCAACAATTACGGCTACCCGCCGTCCGTCCGCGAAATATGTCGCGATTTATCAATCAAATCCACGGCTACGTGCCATTGTTATCTAAAAAAACTCGAAGATCGGGGTTTGATAACCGTCGGCGGAAACAAGAAAAGAGCCATTATGCTCACAAAACCGAAAGCGGATTGCATTTCCGTACCTCTTGTCGGTTCGATAGCAGCCGGCGCGCCCATTCTCGCGGTGGAAAATCTTGAAGAATACTACCCTTTGTCGAGAGATTTCGAATCCTCGGCGGAAACTTTTATGCTCAACGTGAGAGGCGACAGCATGAAAGAAATCGGCATTTTCAACGGCGACAAAGTGATTATCCGCAAACAGGAAACCGCCGAAAACGGCGAAATAATCGCCGCGCTCGTAGACGATTCGGCAACCGTTAAAAGATTTTTTAAACGCGACGGCAAATTTATTCTTCACCCCGAAAACGCCGCTTACGACGATATAATCGTTGACAACGTGAGCGTTCTCGGTAAGGTTATAGGGCTTATAAGGAAATACTGATGGAATATCTTGTTATAGATACGGAAAGTTGCACGGGAAAGGACGATGACGGGAGTTTATGTTCTATAGGATACTGCATCTGCAACGAAAAACTTAAAATAACCGAACGCGAGGACGTGCTCTTTAATCCGATGCCGAAAAGATTCTCCGTGGGAGATAAAAGCAACGCCAGGAGAACCGGGGTTACGTTTGCATACGAAATCGAAGATTTCAGAAAAGCGCCGAGATTCAACGAGAGATACGACTTCGTGAAATCTCTTTTTAAAAACAGAACCGTCATCGGATTCGCGATGGTCAACGACGTTAAATATCTTAACGACGCCTGCGATAAATACGGTTTGCCGCGGATTGAATTCAAATTTATTGACACTCAGTTTATATACCAACTTTTTCACCCCGAGGCAAATTCCGTCGGTTTGAAAACGCTCGGCGAAAAATATAACCTGGCGTACACCGAACACCGTTCGGACGACGACGCGGCTGTTTCCGTTATGCTTCTCAAAACATTTCTCGACGAGGAAAAAATGACGCTTGACGGGGCTCTTGAAAAGTTTGGCGCGCATATGGGTGTGAACGACGCGGAGGGATACCATATGAATTATTCCGACGCGCTCAACACCGAACAATTCGGACTGAAAAGAAGCAAGAAAATTCAATCTCTTTTGTTCTGCGAATTTACTTCTCGCTTACCCGCAAAACGAGGTCGCGGCAAAATCTGTTTTTCATATAAGGTCGAAAAACTCGACGTCAACTATACGCGGACGTTGATACGGCTACTCGTTGAAAAAGGTTATTCGTTCACACGCGACGCCGACGCTTGCTCCGTGTTTGTAATCAACGATCAGAACGATAACGACAAACGCAAACTTCTCGTAGATCAAATCAAAAAGCGGAAAATCACGATAATGACGTTGAAAGAATTTGAAAATTTCGTCGGTTATGAAAGAAATCTGTTTTTTAACGATAAGGTTTTTCTCGCCGGATATTACGAAACGAAATTGTGAAAATAAAAACAAAATAAAAGTTCTCAGGGCAACCCAAGAACTTTTTTTGTTTGACATAAAACATTTAAGAATTTAAGAAATTATCTATGATTTTGAATTTTTTTTCAATCTTGTCGTTATCTGTGAAATCAATCGGATAAAGATTCTGAAATCTCTTAAAAAAAGTGATTTGCCTTTTAGCGTAACGGCGCGTATTCATCTTTATCTGTTCTGTCGGTATTTCCGTTCCGCTCAGAATCGCCTCTGCGGTTTCCTTGTACCCTATGCCTTGCATACATTGATCTTCGAGCGTAACGCCGCTTTCGAGCAGACTTCTGACTTCGCTCGTCAACCCGCATGACATCATATTGTCAACTCTCGCATTGATTCTCTCATAAAGAATTTCTCTCGGCAGCGTTGGCATGAGCGCGATAAAATCATACCTTGGAACCATCTCGTCTTTTATGTCCGATTTTTTAACGCCGGTCGCATCGAAAATTTCAAGAGCCCTGATAACTCTGACGAGATCGTTCGGGTGCAACTTCGCGGCGGTTTCCGGGTCTTTTTCTTTCAGAATCGAATAAACGAATTCTCTGCCCTTTTCTTCTGCCGCACGCTCGTACTTTCGCCTTATTCCGATATCGCCTTTCGATAAGCCGTAACTCATACGGTACAAAACGGAGTTGACGTAAAACCCTGTTCCGCCGCAAATTATCGGGATTTTACCACGACCTGAAATATCTTCGACGGCGGGAACAGCCAACTCTTCATAATCACCCACGGAAAACGAATCCTTAGGCGACGCGACGTCGATAAGATAATGCGGAACGCCCTTTTTCTCCTCTTCCGAAGGTTTTGCCGAGCCGATATCCAATCCTTTATAAACGGAAACAGAATCCGCCGATACGATTTCGCCGCCGAATTTAAGCGCGATTTCGACGGCAAGCGCGCTTTTGCCCGAAGCCGTAGGTCCGCAAACTACGATGATTTTTTTCTTTTGTTCGGAGTTTAAACGATTCTCTTGAACCATTTGTCGATCTCCGTTCTCGATATTTTAACCGTCACCGGTCTGCCGTGCGGGCAACGCAACGCCGTGTTGTATTTCATCGCTTTAAGCAATGCGTCAATTTCGTCCTCACTGAGTATTTTCCCCGATTTGATAGCCGCTTTGCAGGCTTTCATCGCGATTTTATCGTGAATAAGTTCGGGCATGGTTTCCTTTTTGAAACTTATATCCGACAGTAAATCATCGAAAAAAGATTTTAAATCCATATCGAACAACAGTACAGGCACGGAATATACTGCAAATTCGTTTACGTCGTATTCGGAAATATCGAACCCCGCCTTTCTCAGTTCGGGGAATTTGCCGATAATGAACTCCGATTCGCTTTCGTTAACGCGGAAAATATAAGGCACGAGCATCGTCTGTTCGGCAACGTTACCGCTTTTATATTCTTCGATAAACTTGTCGTATAAAAGTCTTTCATGCGCGGCATGCTGGTCGATAAAATAAATATCGTTTCCCTTTTCGAGAATAAGATAGGTTGCGAGAACCTGACCTATTACCTTGAATTCCGGCTCGACTTTCAACTCTTCCTGCCGCGCTTTTTCCGCTTCTTCGGCGGCTTTTTTAGCCTCCATTTCCGCTATGTATTTTTTGTTTTCGGCAAAAATATCGTCGATTTTATTGCCGCCGAGATCCCGAGGCTCGTCGTCGTGACTATCCGCCACACCGAACGCCTTTTCAAACTCTCCCTCTTTTTCGGCGGATTTGCTCTTGTTATATCTGCCCCAGATCGTCTGATCGAGCAACTCTTCGTTAAACCCGGACACAAACGGTCTGTCGCAATGCGCTTCGCCGATTTCATCCGGCGTAATCGGTTTTTGCGGAATAATAGGTCTTGAACCCTCGTCGATAGGAACATAGTTGTTTGGTTTGACAATTTCGAGCGCGGCAGCCGAACCGTCCAGAACCTTTGTAACGACAGAATAAAGCGTTGAATAGATAACCTGATTATCGATAAATCTTACGTCCGTTTTGTTCGGATGAACGTTTACGTCGACCGTTTCCGGCGACATATCGATTTTCAGCACGTAAAATGGATACTGCCTTTTCATAAGATACGCGGCGTAGGCGTTGTGCATCGACGACTGAATAGTATTGTTTACAACGTATCTGCCGTTTAAAATAACCGTCTGATACGTTCTGTTGGGCTTCGTGAAATAATTCTTACCGATAAAACCGCTTATTTTTATGCCGTTTTTTTCGGTTTCTATCGGAATACAGTCCGTTATGGTATTATAACCGTAAATCTCTATTATAGCCTCGTCAAGCCCTCCGCCGAACGATTGAAGCATAACTTTTCCGTCCGAAGTATACTTGAAAGCAATGTCCGGATGAGAAAGAATAAGCCTCGTTATAATGTTGGTTATATCCGTTTCTTCACTCTTGCTCGCTTTTAAAAATTTAGCGCGCGCGGGCGTGTTGAAAAAAAGATTTTCGACGGATACGGTAGTTCCCGTATCGGACGGATAAACGTCCGCGTCGCCGATAACGCCGCCCTCGCAGACAATGATATTGCCCATTTCGTCGTCTTTGGTTTTTGAAAGAATCGTCGCCTTTGACACGGATCCGATTGACGCGAGAGCCTCCCCGCGAAAACCGAGCGTGAGAATTTTATCGAGATCTTCGACGGCGCTGATTTTACTCGTAGCATGCGGAAGAAACGCTTTCGGCAGATCTTCGCGTGAAATGCCGCAACCGTTGTCGCTGACGCGCATAAGTCTTTTTCCGCCGTCCTCAATGGTAACGTCGATATCCGTCGCTCCGGCGTCTATTGCGTTCTCGATAAGTTCTTTGATTACCGAATACGGACGTTCGACGACTTCGCCCGCCGCAATCCTGTTATAAATCTTTTTATCCAGAATGTTTATTTTTGCCATATATATTATCCGTTGAGTTTATTTTTTAAATCGAATAAAAGTTTTAACGCATCAAAAGGCGTTATTTCGTTAACGTTTGTTTCGGCAAGAATTTTTTCTACTTCCGACGGCCCGTTTACAAATTCCTCCGCAATATCGAATCGGTATCGTCCGGCTCGGAATTTTGCGGTCTTTTGGCAAGGTCGTTCTTTTCGAGTTTTTTAAGAATCGATTTCGCCCTGTCCGTTACCGTTTTGGGTACGCCGGCAAGCGACGCGACTTCGATACCGAAACTCCTGTTCGCGCTTCCTCTGGCGATTTTTCTTAAGAATACGATTTTACCGTTTTGTTCTCTTACGGTGATTTTGTAATTCTTTACGCCGTCGATAACGCCTTCAAGTTCGGAAAGTTCGTGATAGTGCGTTGCGAAAAGAGTTTTTGCTTTTGTCTTTTCGGCAAGGAACTCCACAACCGCCCAGGCTATCGACAAACCGTCGTAAGTGCTCGTTCCTCTTCCGACTTCATCGAGAACAAGCAGACTTCGGCTGGTTGCGTTTATCAGAATAGACGCGACTTCGGTCATTTCGACCATGAACGTACTCTGATTGAAAATAAGGTTATCGCTCGCCCCTACTCTCGTGAATATCCTGTCAATAATCGGTATTCTCGCCGATTTACACGGCACGAAACTTCCCATATGCGCCATAACGGCTATAAGGGCGTTCTGCCGCATATACGTACTTTTACCCGCCATATTCGGACCTGTTATTATCAAAACTCTGTTTTCGTCGCAATCGAGATAAGTATCGTTTGAAACAAACGGCTCGTTCGATACCGCTTCAACGACGGGGTGTCTGCCGCCGACGATATCCATAGGTTCGTCCGACTTAACTATTTCCGGGCGGGTGTAACCGTTGCGTTTGGCAACGTTCGCAAGCGACGCGAGCGCGTCCAGACAAGCGATCGATTTTGAAGTGCGTTGAATTTTTCTGACGTTTTCGGCAAGAACCTGCTTTATCTTCGCGAAGATATCCGCTTCGATACGAATCGATTGCTCGTTGCTCGACAAAATATCCGTTTCGAGTTTCTTCAGATCTTCGGTTATATATCTTTCCGCGCCCGCAAGGGTTTGCTTACGTATGTAATTGTACGGTACGAGATTTTTGAATGAATTCGTGACCTCGATATAATACCCGAATACTCTGTTAAAGTTTATTTTCAGGTTTTTGATTCCCGTTGCCTCGCGCTCCTTCGCTTCCATTTCTTTGAGAAGCGTCGAGGAGTTCTCTTTTATCGAACGCAATCTGTCGAGTTCCGAATCGAATCCCTTTTTAATATAACCTCCGTCCTTAGTAATCGAAGATGCCGAAGGATCGATCGCGTTGCGAAGAAGAGATGCGAGTTCCCCGAAATCGCCGATATTATCGTTTATATCGTTCAGAATCCGGGAAGAAACGCCGAAAAGTTGAAGTTTGACGTTCGGAAGAGCCGACAAAGAATCCCCGAGCGTAAGACAATCTTTCGGGTTAATGTTTCCGTTGGATATTTTTCCGGCGATTCTTTCGGTGTCGCGTATAAACTTCAGTTGTTCGGTAACGCCACTCCGAAGCAATGGATTTTTGAAAAACTCCTCCACGCCGTCGAGCCTGTAATTGATTTTATCGATATCCTGCAAAGGCGTTTTTACCCAACTGCCGAGCATTCTCGCGCCCATGGGCGTCTGAGTTTTGTCGAGAACCCACAAAAGCGAGCCGTAACGCTTGCCTTCCCCCATACTCTTTACGAGTTCGAGATTTCTGAGCGCGGAATAGTCAAGCCCCATAATATCGGAGTTCTTTTCCGGTTTTATGCCGTTGATATTTATAAGCGCGCGCTTTTGCGTTTCTTTAAGGTATGCGATAAGCGCGCCCGAAGCCGTAATAAGAACTACGTCGTTTTCGTCGATGCCGAACGCCTTGAAGGAGATGACGCCGAATTGCTCTTTTAATGCAATCTCTGCGTTGCGAAAAAGGAAATTATCGTCGGCATATTTTCTCGGCCGGGGAATAACCCTGTGTTTAACTACCGGTAAATCGTCCGAAACAGCCGCAAGTTTTTCGTTGCATATGATTTCCGACGGATTGATACGCGTTAAATTATCGGATAATTCGTTCAAAACGTCGGCGGTTTCGCATTTTTTCGCATAAAATTCTCCCGTGGTTATGTCGCACCAGGATAATGCCGAACCCTTTTCGCCGTAATAAGCGCAGGCGATAAAGTTGTTTTCTTTTTCGTCGATCAGGCTTTCTTCCGTAACGGTACCCGCCGTGACGATTTTTATTACGTCGCGTTCGACAAGTCCTTTAGCCTGCGAAGGATCCTCGAGTTGCTCGCAAATCGCAACCTTTTCGCCCTGCCCCACGAGTTTGGAAATATATTCGTCTGCCGCGTGATACGGTATACCGCACATCGGCGCTTTTTCATCAAGACCGCAATCCCTGCCCGTAAGCGTGAGATCGAGCATTTTTGAAACGCGCACGGCGTCGTCGAAAAACATCTCGTAAAAATCCCCCAGACGATAAAACACGACGCAATCGGGATATTTTTCTTTTATTTTGTTGTAATGCACCATCATCGGTGACAAGGTTTTTCCTTTAGCCATTCAACGCCTCATTCGTAAATTTTCTTAATCGTTCCGAGAAGCGACATTCCGCCCGTGGATGTAATTTCAACGTCTGCGAATTTTCCGACGACGTTCACCGCGCTCTGACAATACGCCATTCTGCCTTTTTCGTCGCGCCCGATATAAGTTTTCTTCTTTTCGTCGTAATCCTCGAAAAGTATTTCGACCGTTTTGCCTATATACGATAAAGAATCCTTGCGGTTTCTTTCGTTCTGCGCATCGACAAGCCGCATGATTCTGTCTTTTTTCGTGCCCGCGTCGATCTGCCCTTCCATGGCGGCGGCTTTCGTTCCCTCTCTCGGAGAATAGACAAACGTGAACGCGCCGTAGAAGCCGACTTCGTTGACAAGACTAAGCGTATCTATGAATTCTTCTTCCGTTTCAGTGGGAAAACCCACGATTATGTCGGTCGTTATCGCGCAATCCGGAATTAATTTACGGATCGTCGCGATTTCGCCGAGATACTGCTCTCTCGTATATCTGCGGTTCATCTCTTTCAGAATCCTGTCCGATCCCGACTGAACCGGCAAATGAATAGCCTTGCATGCGTGCGGGTTATTTTTTATCGCGACGACGACTTCTTCCGTAAGATCCTTAGGGTGATTCGACATAAATCTCAGACGGAATTTGCCGTCGATTTTTCCGATTTCGTCAAGAAGCATTGCGAAATTTACTTTATCGCCAAGATCTTTTCCGTAAGAATTTACGTTCTGTCCGAGCAAGGTTATTTCCTTATAACCGTCGGCAAGAAGGCTTTTTATTTCCGTAATTATGTTTTCCGGCTGTCTGCTGCGTTCCCTGCCTCTGACGTAAGGAACGACGCAATAAGAACAAAAATTGTTGCAACCGTACATAATGTTAACCCACGCGTTGGGAAAACTCGAACGAAGAGGTTTGATTCCTTCGACTATTTCGCTGTTTTTTTCGAGTATTTCCACGAGGCGTTTTTTCGAATCGATTTTCTTTTGCAGAAGTTCGCCGAATTTATCTATGTTATACGTTCCGATAATCATATCTACGTAAGGATAAGACTTCAGAAGTTTTTCGGAAAAATTGCCCTGCTGCGTCATGCAGCCGCAAACCGCGATGACAAGTTGCGGATTTTCGCTTTTGAGTTTTTTCAACATTCCAATATTGCCGAAAGCGTGTTGTTCGGCGTTTTCTCTCACGCAACAGGTGTTGAAAACAATAACGTCCGCGTCCTCGGGCTTTTTACACTCGGCGTACCCCATTCCGCCGAGAATTCCCGCAATCTTTTCGGATTCGTGAACGTTCATCTGACATCCGTACGTATGTATAATATAGTTCTTACTCATAATAAAGTATTATACAGCAAATATCTTTTTTTTTCAAGTATTTTAAACGTCAGGTTATACATAATATTACCGTGAAAACTTTAAAAATCATTTCGTCAATCATCGCGGCGGTATTTATCGTTGCGGCAACCGTCGTTGCGGCTGTTTTCGTCGCTTATTTCATATTAACCTCTGACGTTAAACTCGATGAGGAAAAACTCGCTATCCGGACACCCGCCTGCGTTATTTATTCCGACGACGGCAGCATTATCGAGGAAAGCGTGCAAACGAATTACGTCGAGATGGATAAAATTCCCGATATAACGAAAAAGGCGTTTATCGCGACCGAAGATAAAAGGTTTTATAATCACGGCGGCATCGACTTTAAAGGCATACTTCGCGCAGGCGCGCGAAATATTTTTTCGGGGAAACTTAAAGAGGGCGGCTCGACGATAAGTCAGCAATTGGTGAAAAACGCATACCTCTCCGGAGAAAAAACTCTGACGCGAAAGTTTAAAGAAATCAAACTCGCAAGGCTTCTCGAAAAAAGATACTCAAAGGACAAAATACTCGAAATATATCTGAACACGATTTACTTCGGAAAGGGGATTTACGGAATATCCGACGCGGCGAAACGATATCTCGGCAAGGACGTTTCGGATATCGACGCGAGCGAATCGGCTATACTCGCGGGCGTTATAAAATCGCCGAGAAAGTATAATCCCGTCGATAATTTTAAAAATTCACAGTCGCGGAAAAACCTGATTCTGAAACTTATGCGAGAACAGAATTATCTGACGGACGTTGAATATAATATCTCAAAAAATAAAGATATAATCATCGATTTTAAAACTGATTACGAAACGCATAACGAACTGATAGACACAATAAAAAAGTCCGCTTGCTCAAAATTAGGTTTTGAAAACGATGCGGAACTGAACGGTTACAAAATACACACATCTATAAGCAAACCTGCTCTTTCTTATATCGGTAAGCCGAGCGATTACTCTATCGATTGCGATTATACCGTCATCATTGCCGAGGTCGCGAAAAAGAAAATAATCGCTTACGATTCGTCCGTCGGCGACCTGAAAAGATGTCCCGCATCAGCCGCAAAGCCATGGCTTATTTACGCTCCTGCCTTAGAGGAAAAACTGATTTCCGAAGCGACGAAAATATCCGATGAGAAAATAAATTACGGCGGATACTCCCCTTCCAATGCCGACGGAAAATATCACGGCTATGTAAGCGCGAAAGAGGCTTTGTCCAAAAGTTATAACGTTCCGTCGGTGAAACTCGCCGACGCGCTCGGCATAGACAAAATAAAAAAATACGCAAAATTGCTTAACGTTGAGTTTGAAAACGACGATTTATCCGTCGGACTCGGAAATCTTTCGGGCGGGATAACCATTTCGTCGTTTCTCTCCTGCTACACTCCTTTTATAAACAACGGTAAATATTACGAACCCGATTCCGTCGAAAAAATAATCGATCCGAAAGGAAAAGTCGTCTACTCTTCGCGCGTAGACGAAAGACAGGTTTTTTCCGATTCCACTGCGTTTATCATAAACGACATGCTAAAAGAAACCGTTAAAAAAGGTACGGCAAAAAAACTTTCCTCTTTTCCGTTTGCGATTTGCGCCAAAACCGGGACGAACGGAACGAAACAAGGCAACGTCGACGCATACTGCGTTGCTTACACAACGGAACACATAATCGCCGTCCGCCTCGGAAATGCCGACAGCAAAAAAATGGACAACACGATTTCGGGCGGAAATTATCCGACGCTTATGGTTAAAGATATTCTCGAAAATCTTTATAAAACTCACAGTCCGAAAGATTTCACCACGCCCGATTCCGTTCGTGAAATTTTTATCGCAAAAGACGAGTATGAAAAAAATCACAAGATCGCCGTAACGGGAAAAGACGATAAAAATTCGTTATCGTTTTATTTTTCCGCAGACAATTTACCGACGGAAAAATACGAGCCCAAAGAAATTTCGCCTGACATAAAAGATTATAAAATCTCTTATAAAAACGGAGAAATTACGATTTCGGTCACAACGAATGAAAGTTGCGGATTTTACATTCTCGACGACAAAATGAACGTTATATTCAAATCGGAAAAATCTGCCGACTATATAATTTCAAATCTTGAAGCGGATACAGAATACCTGTTTTATGTTCAACCTTATCTGACAAGCGACGGCGGTAAAGAAATAAAAGGAGAGTTAAAAAAACTTCCGACCGTTAAAACGGACGGAAGAAATAAACCGATTGTCGATTCCCCCTGGTGGGAAGAATAACGTAAAAATAACGCCGACGCAAATCAGACGCCGGCGTTAAAAATTATAATTCGATTACTTCGACTTCGTTCATCGCAGAACGGACAAGTTCTTCAACGTCGAGTTTCGATTCCTCTTTCAGCACTTTATCCATTCTCGGTTTGATAACCGGAAATTTGGGAAGAAATACCGTGCAACAATCTTCGTAAGGCAAAATCGAAGTTTCATAGGTATCGATTTTGTTGGCTATTTCAATCGTTTCAAGTTTATCAAACGCAATAAGCGGTCTGAAAACGGGCATTTTCACAACCGAGTTTGACGAGGTAATGCTCTCCGTTGTCTGGCTGGCAACCTGCCCTAAACTTTCGCCTGTGATAATCGCCTGACCGCCGTGAATTTCGGCAAGTCGTTCGGTTATACGCATCATAAATCTGCGCATCATCGTGATCATAAATTCTTCGGAACATTTCTGATGAATCTCTTCCTGAATATGAGTGAATTTAACAACGTACAGAGTCATTCCCGAAGAATATTCAGCCAACTTTTTACCGAGAGTGATAACCTTTTCTTTTGCCGCCTCGCCGGTATAAGGATAACTGTGAAAATGCACCGCGGCAAGTTTCATTCCGCGCTTACACATCATATATCCCGCAACAGGGCTGTCGATTCCGCCGGAGAGCATCAGAAATCCTTTACCCGACGAACCGACGGGCATACCGCCGACACCTTTGATAACACCCGAATAAACGAGCGTTTCGCCGTTTTCCCTTATGTCTATATGGACGACAAAAGCCGGTTTTTTAACGTCAACTTTGAACTTGCCCGGATAAGTTTCGAGAACCCTCCCGCCGACCTCCGCGGAAAGTTCGACGGAGTGCATCGGGAAAGTTTTATCCGCTCTGTTTGTTTCGACTTTAAAAGTACCGCTTTTTCCGTCGCAGATTTTTATCGCCGCTTCGGCAATTTTGTCTACGTCGCTCTCAACGCACAACGCCTCGCTCAAAGTATGAATTCCGCTGACTTTAAGAAGTTTCGACACGATAAGTTCGTAATCGTTCTCGTCAAAATCCTCTATGAGATATCTCATCTGAAGTTTTACGATGTTGAATTTAACGTCTGCAAGCGCTTTTTTAATATTCGATTCGAGAAGGTTTACAAAATAAAATCTGTTTTTCCCTTTAAGGAAAATTTCGCACACTCTTACGATAATTACTTTTTTCATATGTTTCTATCCATTACGCCTTTTAATTTTTTTACGCACTCGTTGATTTTTTCCGCGGTATACAACGCGTCGCTTTCGGTTGTTTCGCTTGAAAAACTGATTCTTAACGCGCCGTCGAGAACGTTCGCTCCATACCCGCAATTTTTTAAAACTCTGCTGTGGCGTTGCCTTGACGAACAAGCAGATCCCGTTCCGACGATTATCCCGAATTCCTCGAGCATGTGCATTATAACCTCTCCGCGAAGCCCTACGGCCGAAAAAGACAAAATATACGGCGAAGAGTTTTCTCCGCTTATAATTCTGATAAAACGCGAATCGAGATTATCGGTTAAAACACGTTTAATCTTCCGCGTTTTTTCAAGGTTTTCCGAAATCGCGGAGTTGTGTTTTTCCGCAACGCGTCCAAAGTCGATTATACCGAGAACGTTTTCCGTACCGCTTCTTCTGCCGCCTTCCTGACCACCGCCGAAAACAAGAGGCGTAACGGCAAGATTCTTCTTTTTAAACAAAACCCCTACGCCTTTAAGCCCGCCTATTTTATGCGCGCTTACGGAATAAGCGTCGATTTTATCGTTTAATCTGTATGGGATTTTCCCGTAAGCCTGTACGCCGTCGCTATGGAAGATAACCGACGGGTTTTTCTTTTTGACGAGTTCCGCAATGGCGTTGATATCGTTTATCGCGCCCGTTTCGTTGTTAACGTGAACGACGGACACAAAAGTCGTTTTCTCGTCTACACGGCTCAAAAGATCGTTAACGTTAACGCTTCCGTCGTCGTTAAGATTTGCAAACCGAGGCTCAACGCCTCTTTTTTTCAGTTCGCAGAAACTTTCGTAAACGGCGGAATGTTCTCCGCTCGTCGTAACGGCGTTTCCGCGTTTCGCGAAAGAGAAAATCGCGGTGTTATCCGCTTCGCTTCCGCAAGAAACGAAAACCGATTCAAAAGACGAGGGAAAACCTTTCAGAATTTCCTCCCTGATTTCGTTTATCCGTTTTTTAACGGCAAGACCGCCGGCATAAAGAGCCGACGGATTCCAGAAATTTTCTTCGTAATATTTTACGGCTTCGGCGAGAACTTCCTCGTCGGGTTTCGTCGTTGCCGCATTATCGAGATAAATCATTATTTATAGTCCTTTTCGATTATCTTTCTCCCCGCAAAATTAACGAGATTGATAAGATAATCTTCCTTACATTCGAGAATCACGAGTTGATTTACGCCGTCCTGAGCGAGATAAACGTAATACCCTTCCGAAATATATTTATTCGGCGTTGCGTAAATCTTTTTAAGTTTCGGCATCGCGTAAAGTTTTTCAAACGATTCGCTTCCGACTTTTCCGACCTGAATGACCTCGTTATAATCGAAAACCATCATTTTTTTTCTGAATTTGTAATGGATAACTTTTATGATTCTCGTCTGCCCCGTAACGAACACGAGGTCAACGCAGTAATAAATTTTTCTGCGCAAAAACCAGAACGCAACGCCCGAAAGCGTGAGAAAAATAATGCTTATCCAATCGGGCGTAAAAAATAGTATAACGATAAAATCCAGAATTCCGAAAATCCAGATCAGAACGGTATATATAATAAATATAACCTTTTGAAATTTTAAGTTAACCGGATTTGCCGATTCCTCGTATAAAACCTCTTTCATAAACACTCCCGAACGTCCGGCCGAGGGGCAATCTGACGACTGCCGGCGACCGATATTATAACCGATATTGTAAATTATAGCACAAATAAATTGAAAAATCAATTATTTGAGTTTGACAAACGTAACGCCTCTTTCGCCCTCGCCGTATTTGCCGAAGCGGAAACTTTCGACGTTTTTATTGCGTTTTAAAGCGTCGTGAATGGCGGTGCTGAGTATCTTCAATCCTTTTCCGTGAATAATTTTAACCTCTTCGAGGTTATTGACGACCGCCTGATCGATAAACTGCTCTATTTCCGGCAGCGCTTCCATAACGCTCTCTCCGATAACGTTTATTTCCGTCACAGGTCTGACCGCTTCTCTCTTGAGCGCGACGGACGTTTTCGGAACGGTTCTGTGAGAAACGAAGAACAAATCGGTCATCTTTGCTTTCAGCCTTATCGCGCCCATAAACACTTCGCACTCTTTCTTTTTGGGGTTTATCGAAGCGACTTCGCAAAGCGTTTCAGTCGGTTTATAATAAACCTTATCGCCGGTTTTAAGCGTTTCCGGGTTGACGGGGCTGTAATTTACGATTTTTTCCTCCGCGTCTTCGAGTGAATATTTTTTATCTTCGAGTTTATTTCTTAAGGTTCTCGCTTTGATAAGGTCGCCGCTGTCGAGTTCGGCTTTATCGAACAAAATTTTGATTTCATCGATAATTTCGTCCGCCTCGTCGAGTTTTTCGTTGACGATACGTCTGCTTTCCGATTTTGCCTTCTGATAGAATTTTTCTTTTTCCTCGTTGAGTTTATTCCTTTCGGTTTCGATCTCTTTGAGTTTTAAAGATTCGTCCTCTTTGATTTTTTCGAGTTCTTCCTTTATATCTTCGGCTGCTCTGCGTGATTTTTCGGCTTCTTTGAGAACGTTCTCGAACGAAACTTTATCGCCTTTCAGAAGCGAGAACGCCCTTTCGACAATCGCCTTGTCAAGTCCGAGCATCGAGGAAATTTCTATCGCGTTGGACGAACCCGGGATGCCGAGATTGATTTTGTAAAGCGGCGCGAATGTTTCGGGATCGAACTCCATAGACGCGTTGAGAATCCTGTCGTCGGTGTAGGCGTATTCTTTTAACGCGGAATAATGCGTTGTGATAATTCCGAAACTACTCTTTTCGAGCAATTTTTCGATAACCGCCCTCGCTATCGCGCTGCCCTCTTCAGGGTCTGTTCCCGCGCCGATTTCGTCGATCAGAACAAGCGATTCGGAATCGACGTTGTTTGTAATTTCGATTATATTTCTGATATGCGAAGAAAACGTAGACAAATTCTGCTCTATACTCTGCTCGTCGCCCACGTCGCAGAAAACGTTGGCGAAATAAGATATTTCCGTTCCTTCGGACGCAGTGACGAAAAATCCGCTCATCGACATAAGCGCAAAAAGCCCCGTCAGTTTGAGAGTGACCGTTTTACCGCCGGTGTTTGGTCCCGTTATCAACAGGTAGTTATACTTATCGCCGAAAGAAAGGTTTATCGGAACAACCTTGTCTTTATCAATAAGCGGATGCCTGCCGTTAATTATTACCGTTTTGCCCGAACGGTTGATTTTCGGTCGATGAGATCTGGTTTTATAAGCGTAAATCGCCCTTGCGTAAAATCCGTCCACATCGACGATTATTTCTTCGTTCGTTTCGAGTCTGGAAGCGATAACGCCGACTTTTTGCGAAAGTTCGGCAAGGATTCGTTCGACTTCGAGTTGCTCTTCGATTGTTGCGGTTTTTAACGCGTTGTTAAGTTCGAGAACGGCGGTCGGCTCGATAAACACGGTCGAACCGGTGGACGACTGATCGTGAACGAAACCGCCTATCTGACCTCTGTATTCGCTTTTGACGGGTAAAACGTACCTGTCGCCGCGCATTGTGATTATATTTTCCTGCAGATATTTATTGTTACCGCTCCGGATAAACGAAAGCAGTTTTTCTCTGATCTGCTCGTTGATTCTCTTTATGCTTTTTCTCAGCGAACTTAGTTTTTCGGAAGCATTGTCGCTCATCGCGTCTTCGCTGAGAATTTTTTCGCGGATTTCGTTTTCGAGATACAAATCGACGTAAATACCCGACGTTTCCTGTTTTATATACGGCGCGTCCGCTTTGGAATCGCCTACCGACGAGTAAAGAATTCTCCCGCTCTTCAAAAGTCTCGCGCAACGAAGAAGTTCGCCCATGGAAAGCGTCGCGCCTTTTTTAACGCGTTCGAGAACGTCGCCCATATCGTCGTAAAACTCGATAGAACTCGCTCCGTGATTGAAAAGCAAATCGTAGGCTTCGCTCGTTTTGTCGAGAAGAAGTTGAGCGTCCGAAAAATCTCCGCCCGGAATAAACTTCTCAAAGTTTTGTTTCGTTTCGTATAACACGCAGAACTCTGACGCGATTTTTAAAACCTTGTCGAATTCAAGCGCTTTAACCACTCTTGGCGTGATCATAAAACACCTCTTTTCAGATTTCCGTTTGTGAAACTATATTCTTTTTCAAGGTTGCCGCCATTGAAAAAATCATAAGTTTGCTTTTCGGAAAAGCCTGTAAAATTATAGAAATTGTAATTGATTTTGTCGCTTTTTATCAAATCTCCGTTATACAGTTCGAAACGGCACCTTCCTCCGAGTTTATATCTTGACAGAACAAACTTATGCCCGGTTTCGTCGGTTACGGAAAACGCGTTGCCTCTTTTACATTGCCCGCATTTTTTACCGAACGGACAATATAAAAACTCGGCGAGTTTGATTCTTCCAAAGGAAAAAACATAACCGCGGGATTTGATTTCGCCTATCTCTTTAAGGCTTAATTCTTTTGAATAAATTATATCTTTAACTCCGAGTTTGCTTAGTTCGGAAAAATCAACCGAATTAAAAGAATTTAAACCCGTTCCGGCGATAATTTTTTTGCCCGTTTCGCGCCGGAGAGTAATCCCGCAAAGTCCGTCGGCATAAATGCCGTCAAACATATAGAGAATCTTTTTTATCGCCGCTTCGTCGCTCCCGGATAAAAAAGCGGGGACGAACAAAAACTTGTCCGCATTTATTTTATCAAGGATAACGGCAATCGATTTTACGTCGTCATATGAATCCGGTCTTAAAACGAACGCGTGATTATCCGGTACGAACGCCGCGCCGTCGGACATTATAATCCCCTTGTAAGACAAACCGTAATCTTCAATAAAATCATAGTTGTAGTCGGCGTTTTTTACGGTTTTTACGTCTTGCGAAAAAATCTTTTCGTATAGTTCGCATCTCAATTTATTAAGTTGAGATTTAACGATAAACGGCTCGCCGATAATGGTGACGGAGGGAATTATAACGAACGGATACTTATCCGTTTTCAAAAGATTCCTGCAAACTTCTTCGTTTGTAAGCGGACTCGACTTCGCTTTTTCGAGAACGTTTTCGCCGACTACTTTTATACCGTTCGCTTCGAGATACGGCTTTTCACCCTCTGAAAAATAAGCAACCACGCTAACGGCTTTTCGCTTTGGTTCCGCGTTAAGAAGTTCCTCCGACAACGCGGCGTCGCGCGTGATCATCACAACGTCGTTCACCCTTACGTCGCCTTTACAATCGAGTTCCTTACCATTCCGCAAGCAAACGGCATTCCCCGTTTCAAATCCGTTTCTGAGAATTTTAAATCCGTCGCCGCAACGCGCGGGCTTTAAACCGTCGAAAATAAGTTTTCCTCCGTACGCGCGTTTTACAAGGCCGAAATATTCTCCGCAATGATTCTGAATCTTGTCCGATAAAATACCGCCGTTAAAACCGAAAACGTACCCCTCGGTGTAATCCCCTCTGTTATACGTCCGTTTTATCTCCGACAAATCAAACGAAAGCCCGTCGATTGCCTTTCTGTATACCCCGACCGCCGCGGCAACGTATTCCGGAGTACGCATTCTGCCCTCGATTTTTATGCTTTTAACGCCGAGTTTAATTATATCGCCTATTCTGTCTGCAAGATTCAAATCGGACAAAGAGAAAGAATATTTCCCCTCTCCCGTTTTGGTTTCGATTACGTACTTTTTTCTGCAAGGCTGCTTGCAAAGTCCGCGGTTACCGCTGTTGCCGCCGATAAACGAACTCATATAGCAATGCCCCGAAAAAGAACTGCAAAGCGCGCCGTGAACGAAAATTTCCGTGTCGATATTTTCGGCGATCGACTTTATTTCTCTCTCTTCCGTTTCCCTTGCGAGAATTACTCTCGAAAATCCGTATTCTTCGGCGATTTTCACCCCGGCGAGATTATTTACCCCCGCCTGCGTGCTTAAATGAAGTTCGCAATCGGGCAAAACTCCTTTCAGAATTTTCCCCGAAAAAACGTCCTGCACGATAAGCGCGTCCGCGCCCGCCTCATAAGCGGTTTTCGCGGCGGCTATGAAATCTTCGAGTTCGCTATCCTTAATCAAAGTGTTAAGCGCGACGTATACCTTTACACCGACGGCATGCGCGTACGAAACATAAAAGCGAATATTATCCCTCGTGAAATTTCCGGCGTTCTTTCGCGCCGAAAAAGAATCAAGACCGAGATAAACGGCATCCGCGCCGTTATTTATCGCCGCAAAAAAACATTCTTCGTTTCCTGCGGGAGCAAGTAATTCTATCATAACTACATTTTATCAAATATGATGAATTTTGAAAAGAAAAAACGGAAGAAAATCTTCCGTTTTTAAAAGTTTTTAAGGTTTTATTTCGCTTTTGCCTATCGTTATGGGCGTCACGACCACGTTTGGCACTTTTCCGACGATGAGATTATCGAAAACAAGAACGGTGATTTTATCGTTTATCGTTTTTGTTTTCGTTTTTGTAACCACGTTGACAACGCAGTTTATGTTGAGATAAAGCGAATGTCTTGTCTGATTTATTCCCGCCTGCGCGAACTCCGAAATAAAATCGCATTTTACCGACGCGACCGATATAACTTTCATTCTCACTTTCGCTCCGAAACCGCTTATAAGTCTTATGCCCGTAAAAGCCCCCAAAGGCACTTCGACGCCTTTTTCAATTTTCTCGGACAAATAATCGTAAGCCTTTGTCGCCGCCGTCGCGGCGAGTTTGTTTACGGCGTAACTGTCGGTTATAATCATACCGACGTTCCCGGACGAATCGGTTTTAATGTCGACCAAATCCGAATAGCGGTATTTTTCTTCCACTATAATATCCACGGCGTGATATGAAGCCGACGAAATTATCGAATCGAACGTCTTTTCCGCCAAACTCACCACTATTCTGTCGGACGAGAAATAAATCGAAACGACCGTTATGACGAACGCCGTAAAAAAACACAGAAATTTTAAAACCCTTTTCTTCTTTTTTTTCATATTAAATTATATGAATATAAGAATGGTTTTAGCGATGACGCACCTGAAAAAATTTACGATTCAGTTCTTTTTCGATTTCGCGCGGAATACGAGCGCGTTGAAATAACCGAACACAACGGCGGCAGTTACGCCCGCCGAAGCAGAAGCAAGACCGCCTGTGAACGCGCCGAATAAGCCGTGTTTTGCCCCCTTTATCGCGCCGTTTGCAAGCAGATAACCGAATCCGCTTATCGGTACGGTTGCGCCTGCGCCTGCAAAATCCACGATATACTGATACAATCCGAACGCTTGCAGAACAACTCCCGCAAGCATAAAATAAACCAGAATTTTACCCGAAGTTATCTTCGTGTAATTTATGAGCAACTGAGCAATCGTACATATACCCCCGCCCACAACGAACGCCTTAAGATACATCAACAACATTTCCCGCATTAATTCAGCCCTCCGCTTCAACGCTTATCGCATGGGCGACGGCGGGTATCGATTCGCCCTGCTGAGTTGAAAGCGTCGATAAAAGCGCGCCCGTTGCGACAAACAATACTCTTTTGATTTCTTTCTTAAGCATCTTCTTATAAATATAAGAATTGAACACCACCGCGCTGCATCCGGCGCCGCTACCGCCCTGAAACTCCTCCTCGTCGATATTATAAATCAACTCACCGCAATCGACGTGATTTCTGTCTATATCGACGCATTTTTCAAAGCAGATTTTTTTGACTATTCTCGAACCGAGCGCGCCGAGATCGCCGGTTATCACAAGGTCGTAATAATCGGAATCTCTGCCCGATTCCCTGAAATGCCTTACGATAGTATCAGCCGCGGCGGGAGCCATCGCCGCCCCCATATTGTTCGCATCCGTAACGCCGAAATCGATTACTCTCCCGAAGGTCACGGACGTAATTTCAGGATAGTTTCCCCTTTTCGACGATATAATTCCCGCGCCTGCGCCCGTTACCGTCCATTGCGACTGCGGCGGACGAATAGCGCCGAGTTCGAGCGGATAACGATATTGTCTTTCCGCCGTAGAAAAATGACTGCCCGTTGCGGCGATGACGTTATTCAGATATCCGCCGTCGACAAGCGCCGCTCCGAGAGCATACGCTTCCGCCATAGTCGAACACGCGTTGTATACCCCGATATACGGCACGTCGAACTTCCTCGCTGCGAAACTTGACGATATAATCTGATTGAGTAAATCTCCCGATAAAATCGCTCCCACGTCGCTTTCTTTTAAGCGCGCGTTTTTCATTACGTTTTTTATGACGAAAGTAAGCATTTCACATTCTGCTTTTTCATAGGTTTTCTCACCCATCGTGTCGTCGTAAAAAATTTTATCTATCTGTTTTCCCAGTCGGCTTTCGCCCTCTTTCGGTCCGGCAACGGTTGAAGTCGCGATTATAGACGGTTTATTTTTCAGAATAACGGTCGATATCATAACATTGTTTTGCGCAAAAGAAAAAAAATAATACAAAAAAAGGTTGCTTGAGCAACCTTTTCGCGCCACAGAAATATTACTGTTTTTTTATGAAGTTTTTATCGATAAATTCGATATAATCGACGTATTTCATAGGCTTCGCGAAATAAAACCCCTGAATAACGTCGCAACTGAGTTCGTCAAGTTTATATAAATCCTCTCGGGTTTCAACGCCCTCCTGAGTGACCTTAACGCCCATTTGATTAACCAGATCGATAACGCTTTTCAGAAGAACGAGATCTCTTTCCTCGGACAATCCTTTCGATAAAAAGAATTTATCGAGTTTGATTTCGTCCATTTCGATAGTTTTCAGAATGTTATAAGAAGAATAACCCGTGCCGAAGTCGTCTATCGAACATAAGAACCCGTTTTCGTGCAATTTCGTAACGATTTCCGACAAGAACTGATAATTTTCATAAGCAAAACTTTCGGTGAATTCGAGCGTTATAAAATTGTCTTTTATGTTGAACTTGTTCTTGATACGGATATAGTAATCCGTGAAATCGGGTTGCGTTGCCGTAACGCGCGAAACGTTGACGGAAATCGGGTAACAAATCTTTCGATTCGCGATTCTGTCCGCTATATTTTCGCACGCCTTATAAAGGACGAACTTATCGATATTTGCGATAAAACCGTTTTCCTCGAATACGGGCAGGAATTCATTCGGCCCGCGGTAACTTTCGATTTTCGGATCGTACCAACGGATAAGGATTTCGCTTCCGTCCATATTTTTCGTTTTGAGATTATATTTCGGCTGATAGAAAAGGTGGAATTCGCTATTTTCGAGCGCGCTTTCCATTCTGCTCTCTATTTCGGCTTTTCTGATATAATTTTCACGTTTTAAATCTTCGTAAAAATCGATACTGAACGAACCGGTATGCACGGTTGCCGTTTCCTTGACGATTTTCAGTTTTTCGAGCATATTTCTGACCGACGCTCTTTCGCTCTGTTCTGCTTCGTAAACGGAACAGGATACTCCGATATTATATTTACCGTTCGCATCGTTGACCGAATAAGACGAAATTCTTAAATAAATCGCGTTGAGCCTTTCGGTGAAATTCTGCCTTTCTTTAAAATGAAGCAGGATCAGAAATTCGCCCTCGCCGCCGTAAGCAAAAGTTTCCTCCAACAAAAGAGCCTGCCGTATCGTCGCCGCAACGAATTTGCTGAACTTCTGAGTTTCGGTATCTCCGAATTTCTTCAGGATATATGTGAAATTGTTTATCCGAAAGGAAACGAAAGCAAAACTCGTGCCTGAATGTCTTTTTAAAATATCGTGCGCGTCTTTCCCGAATTTTTTCGGCGTGGAACAATTCAGAACAGGATCAATCATTTCAAGACGGAAAATCTCTCTTTTCTTAATTCTTCTCGAAATAATCATCGAAGCGACGAGCACAATCATGAGAAGTCCCGTTCCGATAAGAGAACTCCAGACCGACTCCTTTATGTTGTAACCTTCGACGTAAACGTTGCTGATTCTGAACGCGCCGATAAGAGAAATTCCGCCGCGATCCGAGCCGAAAGCATTGATCGTAAGGACGTATTTATCCACGTCGTTCATAAAAATAAAAGAGGCGACTCCTTTGCCGTTCAGAGCGGCAGCAGTTTTGTCAAGAGTGTTCCTGTCGGTAAATATTTTATTCAGAATACCTTTTCCGACCGGCGTCGTTCCGATATCGAACCTGTCGGAATTGACCACTCTGTCGATGATAATGCCGTCGTTTTTTACAAGAAGAGTAAAATCGGCGCGGGAAAAGCAATCCGTTTCCGCGTTACCGTCTTTGCCGGCAAATTCGGAAATCGAAAAGGAAGCGCCGTCAAACAGAACGATAAACGCGTCTGCGTACTCGCATTTAACCGTTTTTGCCGCAACCGCCGTCACTCGGACGTTGTTTTCATACTGAAACATATTGGAAAAACGCGTCGTTTGCGTTTCGGCAAGTTCGTTGATTTCGGGATAATCATTCACGAGACTGCCGTCGTATTTGATTATTTTCCCGTCTTTGGAATAAAACATTTCAACGGCGTTTTCGTTGGCGTTGAGTTCGCCCGTGGTTTTTATGCTTTTGACCGTTTCCGAAAAACGCTCTTTCGTGTCTGCTTCGGAAACTTTTCTCGCGTAATATTCCGTTTCGTCAATCATCTTGTTGAACTGACTTTCGATATACTGCGATTGCTCCTCGGAGTAAAACTCGGCGCGCTTAATCGCCTGATCTTCTATCGTTGAGGACAGAAAAGTTCCGAGCGTGATGATGTGAACGAAAAAACACGTGCAGATTATCACGATCAGAGAAAAGGCGATTTCACCGATATGTTCTTTTATAAACTTTATCATTTTTCTTCTCTGTCCTTTTCCTGTAATTTTTTTACTTCTTCCTCGACGCGTTTTTCAATTTCGCGTTCTTTGTCCCGTTTCATTTTATCCTCGTCGCGCAAAGCGTTTATCATATCCGGAAAATAAATCAACGCGCATGAACCGAAGAAAACCACAAATATAAGAATAAGCCCCGCATACGATGAGAAAATTCTGCCGAATAACGTAAAAATGCCGAGCGAGCGATTATAAACGGCAACTATATCGTCTTTGGAAACAACCCATTCGTCGATTACGGCAGCAGCATCGCCTTTGGTTATATATCCGCCGTTTTCGATTCTATCGATTCTGTGCGTGATAAGTTGACCGTTTATCCGCGGGTCGGCGCTCTTGCAGACGAACACTATAACGTCGCCGACGCCGAGTTCTTTTCCGTCGTATTTTTTAACGGCGATATAACTCTTCGCCTCGATCGCCGGCTCCATGCTTCCCGTTTCAACCCACAAGATCGCATTGCCGAAAATAAACGTCGGTCGATTGTTTTTGCGGTTCAGAAAACTCACGGTAAAATACGCCGCCACAAGACAGACGATAATAGCAAAAACAACGATTTTTACTATCTTTTTGAAAGTTTTTACGAATGACATAATTGTATATTATCACCGAACGAAACAAACGTTGATCATTGTTTCGCCCATTATAATTTTACTCTTCAGACCTGGATTCTTCCGCGTCTTTCATAAACCCGGACGTATCGTCGATTCCGTATTCCGTAGGTTTGGAATAATCGCTGTCCGGGCGAATCATTTCGTCGATCGAGTCTGCAATCTGCTCTTTCCTGTCGACGTTTCTCGCCTCCGACGATGTAATCGCCGCTTCGTCGATACCGATTTCGTCTGCGGAACGCTCCGCTTCGGATACGGCAAGTTTCCGGGCAATTTCGGCGCTCTCTTCGGTAGACGGATTTTTCGCAGAGCCAAAGAAAGTCCTTTCCGTCGGGTTCTCCCCGAACGGAACTGCGCCGGATTTTCTCCAGACGGGAATAATAAATCCCTTGAGAATAAGATCCTCGTTCGATTCCAACGGATAATCCTCGGCGAATATAACGCGAGGTTTCTTCGCTAAGGCGAAGTCATTTTCCGATGCGTATCTGTTGACGAGTTCGATTGCGTATCTCGCTCCCCTGTTGCTCCTTATTTTAAGACAGACGGGCGTATCGACGAATCTCTTTTTATCCGAAACGTCAAGAGCGCGATATTTTTCGTCGACTTCTGCATATTTAAGCGGAAGATAAATTTTTAGCGTTTTCCCTACGACGTTCATACGCGCGATAATCATTCTTCCGCGATTGAACGTGGCGAATCTGCGGCTTATACGCATTTTAACACGGTCGAATTTCAACAGTTCGTTTGAAACAGCCGCAAAACGGTCTTTGAGTTCTTCGCTCGAAAGTCTGAGCCTTGCGGAGAACGTTCTGACGTATTTTCTGACGAGATTTCTGCCCGAAAGCATATCGTCCGGCATAATTTCGTCCGCGATAAGCGCGACTTTTAAAGCCGTTTCCACGTCGTCATCGAAAGAACGATCTTCTTCGTCTGAAAAATCTTCGTTATAAACGCTTTCGCTTCTGATTTTTTCAACCGAATAATATTCCGGACGAACCTCGGACGAATAATTTTCCTCGTCGAGCGATTTCTCGTTGATATTGCGTTTAAAAACAAGGTATTGCATCGCCGCGGAAGCGTAAAGTTGCTTTACGTAGTCCTCCGAAGCGTCTTTTATTATTTCGTTTACGGTGATGCCGTAACCCGCGTCCTCGTAACTTTCGATAAACTCCCAAAGCGCAAGACATTCGCGGAAATATTTGTTTTTCAAAATCGCGTTCGTTCTCATAATCGGCGGCCGAACGTAATTTCTGTCCATAGATTTTACAAAAGACGAATTGAAATAACCCGTGACGATTGCGTTAAGCCTCTCGACTCTGCTCCAGAGTCCGCTCGAAAACAAAGTGTTTTTAACGTCCGCGTCGAAATTTCTTTCGGAATACTCGACGCTGATTTTAATTTTCCCTTTGCCCTCGCCGCTCGTAAATTCGTTTTCGAATTCCATCGATTGCAGTCTTTCGTCCACGCCGTGTGCCTTAGCAATTTTATAACGCTTCGTCACAAACATATAAAGACGGTTTAAGAGCGTGTTAAGAAACCTATTTTCGTAGGTAAGAAGCGAATCCTCACGGAAAACGTTGAGCATTTTGGTGGGCTTGATCTCGCCGTCATCGCCCGGAATGATATAATCGGTGTGGCGGGAAAGGTGCGTTATCGACCTGCCGCTTATTCGTTTAGTCAATTCGATCGGCAGAACCTCTTCCGTTTCGGCGATATATCTGTTGGGATTGCGGATGAGTTCGTCGAGCGAATTAACGCAATCTTCAACGGCTCTCACCCATATTTCGTCAATCGAGCGAAGCAGAAGTTTTTCGGAAACTCTGACAGTTCCCGCGCCCTCGGAAAGCGAAGTTAAAATATCGTTATAAATTCCGTGGCGGGAAATCAGATCGTCCGTTGATTTGAGCGTGTCGGCATAAACGCCGAGTTTTTCGGGCGAAAAAGTGAAATCGAGGTCGGGCGTTCCGTCGGGCGTTCCGCCGCGAACGGTATCGTCGGAATTATCCTCCCCCGCGCCTCTGTTTTTTTGCGAATTTCTGACGATGCGGATAAGTCCGCGCGTAATGAGATTGTTGAACGTGTCCGTTCTGAAGTTAGCCGGATTGACTGCGGGCGTGGGAACGGTTTTGATTTTCAAACCTGCCGCGAGCGCGGTTTCGTCGATAAGTTTCAATGCGTGGCGTTTCGCGCCGTCGCTCCTGATTTTAAAAAGCGAGGGCGTTGCGGCTCGTTTTTTGATTGAACCGACGTTTTTTGCCTTATATCTGCCCTCGACGTTGCCGACGGGATCGCTCGCAAGATAAAGACAAAGCGTTTTGCCGGTAATGGCGATAAACGCAAAGCGGTTCTTGCCGAAAGAAAACGAAACGCCCGACCAGCCGGTTTTGGTTTTAATTCTTTCGTATTTTAAGATTTCGGTTGCGATTTCCGCGTAATATTCTTTGATTTTCGGATCGGAAAGAATGAGTTTAGCCGAAAAAGAACGGTCGAAACGCAATTTTTGCGTCCAATCGGAAAAAGCGGCCGAAGACTTAGCCTCCGCCGCGTTTGCGTTTCCGGAATTGTTTCCAGAATTGTTTCCGATATCGTTTCCGGTATCGTTTCCGGTATCGTTTCCGGTATCGTTTCCGAAATCGTTTTCGAAATTATTTTCGTAGTCCATTTTTCAACCTCTTTTCCGAAAAGCGTAACCTGCCGCGCCCGCGAAAAATAGCGAACGCGTAAACGTCAAAAAGCAAAACAAAATGCAGAAATCAATACATTTTCTGCAGCATTTGCAGATAAGCGATACTGTCTTTCATCGCGCCTTTGCCGAACAAACCGTCCATATAGGAAATAAGCGGACGGATTTCGTCGCGGATAAGCGAAAGATTAAGACTTTCAAACTTACGGAATACTTTTGTTGCAAGGATATAATCGACGCCTTCGATTTCCGTGCCGCCGCAGGCGACGTAAACGGGAACGAAATTTTTGAGTTGCTTCATGATACGGTTACCGAAAGCCACTCTGAATTTCTCGATGACGTAATTGTCGAGTTTCGCGATTTTCTCAAGAATTTCCTCGCTGACGGGGTTCTCTTCTATAGCGTCCGCGTATAAAGCCTCGACCGCGGAATAAGAAACTCTCTTCGCGGGGGTTTTGGGCGCATCGAAAGGAACGCCTTTGCTGTCGAGATTGACGACGAAAGCACGGTCGTAAACCTTGTCGGATACGGAGAAAGTGGAATCGTCGTTGTTTATCGTGCCGATATACCACACGTTCTGCGGAATCGAAAGATTGCCGTTGACGAGTTTCGTCGGATCGTTCGGCCAGGACGAGGGAACGAGTTCGATTTTCCATTCCTTCGGATCGGGCATTTCGAGAATGGAGAGCATTTCCGCAAAGTAATACTCTACTCTCGCGATGTTCATTTCGTCGAGAATGATGATATTTAAGTCATCGGTATAAGCCGATTCGTAAATCCTTTTGAGAACCTCGGTTTCATTGAATTTCTTTGTAAATTCGTTGAAATAACCGAACAATTCGTTTCTGTCCCTCCAACTCGGCTGAACGGAAGCGATAGTCGCGTCGTTTTTGAAGAATTTGCCCATAACGTAAGGCAACGAAGTTTTACCTGTTCCGGAAATACCTTGCAGAATAATAAGTTTCGTTGTGGCAAGCCCGGCTATCGTAAGACGAATCGTCCTTATGTCGTAATACAAACCGTTGTTTGAACAAGCGAAGTTTCTAAGATCCTCGCAGAGCGAACGGAGCGAAACGTTGTTGTTATAAGCCGGCGGCTCGAAATAAACGTATTTCTGATCGACCGCGGCAAGACGTTGAAATCTTGCGTCGTCGTCCGGCTTCTCTTCTCCGTCGGCGGCAGCGGCGGCTTGTTGCATTTCTTCCTGAAGCAACTTTTTCATATGTTCGTAGGAAAGCCCTGCCTGAGTGATTTTGAGTTGCATAACTCTTTCTTTCTCGTTGTTGAGCCTTACCACTTCTCTGTTAAGGTCGGTTATTTCTTCGAGCAGATCTTCGTTGCTTAAAAGCGCCTTTTTGTATCTGATACGCTTTTTTACGGCGAGAACGATAAGACAGAATATCGCAATCCATACCGCAACGATAAGGATAAACGACAATATTGATAAAATCCAGTCCAGAACGCCGAAATTCGCGCCTTCGTTCGACCATAATTTGAGATAATACGGAAAATTGAAGATCTGAACGATACCGTAGAATATTCCTTTAAAAACCATCAGAAAGCCGTCCAGCATATTGCCGAAGAAACTTTTGAACCAGTTTAAAAATCCGTATAAAAATCCATTCATAAGTCACAGTTTATCCTTGATATAGTTAGCCTCGCGGCGTTTGCTTTTTCGGCGAGCCGCGCGGCGGAAGTTTCGTGTTTAAGTTTACAGGCGATTTCAGTTGTCCGCGTTGTCCGCGTCGTTACCTTGAACGCTATCCTGAACGCTATCTTGAACGGCGCTCGCAGATTCCTGCTGACGGCGGAGATACTCTTCGATAGCGCGCTGTTTGATAAGTTCTTCGTCCTCTGCCGTGATAACCTTTTTACCCTCGTTTTTAACGGTAAGCAAGGTTTTGATGAATACGAAGAGTTCGTAAGCGAAGAACAGGAACAACGGCAAAATAATACAAAGCCCGAAACCGAGTTTAGAACTTAAAAAAGTTAAAACGTTGCCGATTCCGACAAGCCTTCTGCCCGAATAAACGGCTACGATATCGCCGAAATAAACGGGATTTGCGTCGTTCGTGAGATTGTTATCGCCCTTGGTGATATAACCCGTTACGTTGCCTTCTCCGTCCTTAACGAGGTCAACGATACGGTGGGTGTTGAGTTCGCCTTTGTCTATCTTTCCGTCGTTGTTCACGTCGAATCTGAAAGATATAACGTCGCCGATTCCGAGTTTTGTTTTCGCGTCAGAATCCTTGCCGATATATTTTGCGATGATAAGGTCGCCCTTGTTGAAGCCGGAAGGTTTATCCGCGGCAATGCCGTCGGGTTTTTTACCTTCCATTGAAGTTGAAAGGACGGTGAGATAGCATTTTCCGCCGACAATAGGCACGTTTTCGCCGTCCTTGTCGACGGATACGGCTACCACAGTTACGAAAATCGAGAAAATGACGAACAGCCACAAAACGACGTTCACCACTATATCGATTATTTTTTTTGTTTTTGATTTGTTATTTTGGTTTTCCATTCCCACATTCCTCATTAAAAACAAAGAACACTGCGGCGCGGTGCAACGCCCCTTATCCTTTATTATGTAATAGTTTTAAAAAATAATCTGAGTAACCGAACGCTTTCGGCGGGATTTTCCCGCCGAAAGGCTCGATATGTATACGTTTAAAAATTAGTTAGCCGCGGTAGCAGACAAAGTAAATTCAATTTTTCCCGTAATATTAACTGCATTGTCGGAATACACATGTTCACTAGTACCATCAATGTAGTAATAAGCGGTTACAATTGCGCTTTCCATTCCAGTAGCACCTGTAAGTGTTTTACCGGTAAGCGAGTTTCCGCTTGCCGTAAAGGTTATCACATTATCCCCACAAACTAAAACCAAAACAAGACCTTTATCCGCGGGAATATTAACCGAAGTAACATTTAAATTTGCAAATTTGGAAGCACCCGAATTTTTATACACACCAACGGTAAATGTTTCGCTTGCAATATACTTACCAAGATTACCATCCGAAACCTGTGTAGCAGTGTTAGCTTTTGCGGAAGATACAGTGTTCTTGTCAGAATAAGCATAATACCATTTGGTATTATCCGTCATATCTGCCGCTGAAGTAATGTCTGTATGTGTTCCTGTACCTTCTCCGGTAACAGTACCATGGTCAACGGGAAGTAATTCTGTTTTGGTTGTAGTACCAGAGGTTGCCGTTGTTTTAGAATGAGTTTCGTCATATGTCGAACCATATTTGATAGTAAGGAACAACTCATCAGATTTTGCAGCAACTTCCATACCGGTAGCGGTGACGGTGTTGTTCATAGAGAACCATGCAAAAGTCGTCGAGCCAAGCATTACGGCGCTTACGAGCAACATGCAGAGCGCAGGGATAAGTTTTTTAAACTTTTTCATTGTTTTTCTCCTTTTAAAATAGAGTTTTGTTTTTATATCTTCCGCAACTGCACCGTTACGGATAAGACCTTATGTAAAAAAATAATATATTAACGGCTTTTTTCTTGACCGATTTAATCCCAACCGCGGCTGACTTTATCCACCCTGTCGCGGGAATGGAAGCCTCTTCGGGAAGATAAAGAAAAGCCGCGTTTGGCATTTTTCTTATTTTTGGTTTTCGGCGTTTATTCGTTCTCGTCCGAACCGCCGAGAATTTCCATAACCATATCGATTTTTAACTGACCGCCGAGAATATCGTCCACACAATCGGGATCGTCGCCCTCGAGCCAGATTACGACGGTTATTTTTGCAACGTCGCCCGAAGCGAAATTGTCAACGTCCTTTTTAACGATAAGGTTTTCGCTCTCGAAATTAGTCATAAGGCGATTTTCCTTATCAGTTTCCGGCTCGCCGTTTCCGCCCGTTTTCGGCTTTGCGTAATCGACGAAATCTCCGCTGTAATTAAATTCGTCCGTGGCGGACTTGTAAAAATCTTCGTTATAATAAACTCTTATTCTCGCGGCAGCGTCTATCCCCGAGGTTGCCTTGGAAATGATAATGCTGTAACGATAATTACAGGTTTCCTCGCCCGAGTTTTTAAGATAGAACGTATAAGCAAGGTAATTTTCGCCGTTGTGCGCGCCGTCTACGTCGTTTACGTCCTTCGGAATGTTCTTGTATGAAATGTTCGTTATGTCGTTTGCCGCCGCGGCGTTAAGCCTTGACGTGGTGCGTTTGAAACTCGCCGTTTCGGAAAGCGTCAACGAATATTTTCTGTCGGCAAAATCCTTGACGGATATCGTGAAACTGCCGTAACGGTTGAACAAAAGCGAGAAAATATAAACAAGCACGAGAAGCATTACGATTACGCCTATCACCGGCGGAATTACCCTCTGCCACTTTTTTATTTTCCGAACTTCCTCGCCGTTTTTAGCGATGCTCGAAAACGGTTGTTTATTCTCCGTCATTGTTCTCTCCATCTCCCGCGGAAATCAACTCGTCGAACGTCATAAGGCTCGCCTTTGTTTCGATTCTGCCGCTATACGTTTCGGCGGGAATAAACCCTAAGCAATCTCTCGTTCTGAATTCTCTCAATTCGTCGTCGCCGACAACTCCGTCCGCAACGATATTGCCGCCGAGGCTCTTCGCAACGTTGAGAATGGGAGCGACCGCTCCGCTCTTCTCTCTGTCCGTCACAAGCCTTGTAAGTTTTTCGTCCGTGAAAAGCACGTCCGGGCAAGCCGCGAGAAGTTTCTCGATAGAAAATCCGTCGCCGCCGTAACCGCTCACCGCGATTTTAACGCCCGCCGCGCGGATATCGTCAAAAACAGTTTTCAACTTCGCGCCGTCGGTCTGCATCAACTCGCTGTCGAACTCAAGGCAGATTTTTTCGGGCTTGAAAAGTCCGTTTTCCGCCTCCGCAAACGTTTGAAGCGTGGTTTTAAGGAGCGAATACAAATCGTCCGAATAGACGAGGCTCACGGGGCATTTAACCGTTATAAACCTGAATTTTATTTTCTTTTCCGCCATTGCGGTGGAAATAAGCGCGGTTTTTTTGAGAACCCTCATCGTGAAGTCCGCCAAAACCTTTTCGCTGACGTTCGCGCCGAGATAATCGCCCGGAGCAAGCACGCCCGCGACCACGCTGTTTACCTTTGCGTAACCTCTGTAAGCAAGCGGTTCGCCGACGTCGCAATCGAGAACAGGCTCGAAAAACATTTCGATAGGTTTCACGCCGCTTAAAAGGGAGCGTCTGACGTACATATTAAATTTTTCGGTATCTGCGCCCGATATTCCGTTATTCACGTTATGTACCTCGTTGCTCCGTTGAAGTTTTGTTTTCCCCGTTCGGGAACGGTTGGTTTTCGACAATAAAAAAAGGTCGCAAAATAGTTAAACTAAATTGCAACCTGGCTGACTTTTTTATCCGTAAAGTCCCAATGGCTTTGCGTCGCCGCCTCACAGCGGTTTTGCCAAAGATATTAAGTTGAAAACGCCCTATTCAGAACTTTCCGACGTTTTTCTGTTTGTATTTTAACATACCTTTTCCGATATGTCAACGATTTTACACAAAAAATTCGTAATTTTTATTTGCGCCGAAAAATCTGCGTTTTGCTGCGATTTATTCAACGTTGATGGACATATATTCCGTCATATCCGTAGTTCCGTTCAGAACAAGGTCGCGACAACACTTATTCATCTCAACCATTCCGTTTTCAACGGCGTAACGGCGGATTTCGTCGGCTTTCGTGTCGGCGGTTATCTTGTTTTTGAGCGCGTTGTTGAGATAAAGTATCTCGTGAACGCCCGCTCTGCCCTTATAGCCCGTCTGGTTGCAGAACTGACAACCCACGCTTCTGAAAATCGTGGCAGGCTCTGCGATATCGAGAAGTTGCATCTCCTCTTCCGTCGTTTTGGAACGTTTTTTGCAAACCGGGCAAAGCCTTTTGACAAGCCTTTGAGAGATTACGCCGACAAGCGAATCCTTAAGAAGATAACTACTTACGCCCATATCTACAAGACGAGTTACCGCGCCGGGCGCGTCGTTGGTATGCAGCGTGCTGAACACCAAGTGCCCCGTGATTGCCGCTCTGATAGCGATTTCAGCCGTTTCCTCGTCACGGATTTCTCCGATCATTATGACGTCCGGGTCCTGACGGAGAATACTTCTCAGTGCCGACGCGAACGTCATATTCGCTTTCGCGTTGACCTGAACCTGATTTACGCCGTAAAGTGTGTACTCGACAGGGTCTTCGACGGTGACGATGTTCACTTCGGGCGTATTCTTTTCCTTAAGGAAGGAATAAAGCGTAGTGGATTTTCCGCAACCCGTCGGTCCGGTAAGCAAAACTATGCCGTGCGGGTGGCTGAGGATTTTATCGATAACCTCGTTTTCCGCAGGCGTGAAACCGAGTTCCTGACGGGTAAATCTGAACGACGTTTTATCGAGAATACGGATAACGAACTTTTCGCCGTAAACCGTCGGGAGCGACGATACACGGAAATCGTACTCCGTGCCGTTGACGATAAGATTGATTCTTCCGTCTTGCGGAACTCTTCTCTCCGCTATGTTCAAGCCGGCAAGAATTTTAATTCTCGCGCAGATTGCGGGGTAAGATTCGATCGGGAAATCCGCTCTTTCCTGCAAGTCGCCGTCGATACGATAGCGGACTTTAACGATTTTTTCGTAAGGCTCAATGTGAATATCACTCGCTCGGAAAGGAATCGCTTCTTTGATAATAGAATCGACAAGTTTAACCGACGGCGCGTTGATTATATCGTCCGTACTTGTGACGGAATTTGAATTATCCGTCGCCCCCGCGTCGCGAAGAAGTTGCTTATCTCTCTCCGTCTGAAGAGTTTCGAGCGCGCTCGTCGTGGAACGGACGGCAAGAATAGAATCCATCAGAACGTCGATTTGTGTGGGCGGAACGAGAATATACTCTATCTGCCCCGCATAAAACGTCGAAAGCATCGACATATTATTGAAATCGAGAGGTCTGCCGACGGCAACGAGAAGAACGCCCGCGTCCGTTTCAAACAGCGGAACGGCTTTTATCTTTTTCAGAAAATTAAGGTTAAACCTGTCCGCGAGATCGTCGTCGATATCGAACATGTCGATTTCGGCGTAAGCCATGTTGTAGAACTCGCCGAGCGCGGGAAGCGCCTGCACCTCGGTGGCATAGTTCTTGACCTGCATGTACTTCTCTACGGTCATGTTAAGACGTTCGCAATCGGCAAGCGAAACGTCGCGTTGCTTCTTTTTGATTATCTTTTTGTAGATGTAATATTGAATTATCTCGTAATTTATATTCATATTAAACCCTTTGACGCAATTACATCGCCTTTGTCATAATTGTAAGTATGGGAGAATAAATCGCCATGAACGTTCCGCCGATTACGATACCCATTACGCAAAGCATCACGGGCTGAAGAATTCCCGTCGCTTTTAAAAGCGAACTTTCCACCTGAGAGTCGAAGAACCTCATTGTTCTGTTAAGAATCTCCTCAACTCCGCCCGTCTTTTCGCCCGTCGATATCATCTGAATGAGTATCTGCGGGAATATTTTGTACTGGTCCATCGCAAACGTAAGCGACGCGCCCTGACGGATATCGTCGACGATAAATCTGAACTTCTTTTCGGCGTATCTGTTGCCGAGAAGGTGTTGAACGACTTCGAGAGCGTCCGCCATATTCATTCCGCTCGACAAAAGCAAACCGAGAGATTTAACGAATTTACTTGCGACCATGTTTATCTGAACGTCGCGGATTATCGGCAGATTATATTTCAGATAATCGGATATATCTTTTCCTTTTTGCGTTTTCAGCCCGAAAAAGATTAGCGCTATCAATCCGACAAGGACATACACGAGATTCAGGCCGTATTGCAGTACCCAATCGCTCATATCGAACAACACAAGCGTTATTATATTGAAATCTTCTCTTGCGATATCCATTTGCGATAAGGTGTCCTTAAACATAGGCACGACCAGAACGAGCATCAGAACGGCAACGGCAATAATCAGAACGCCCATGAATATAGGGTAAGCGAGCGCGCCGGTTATCTTCTTTTTGAGTTCGATTTCGTTGTCGTAATAATCCGCAAGCGAAATAAGAACTTTTTCGAGGTTACCCGAAATCTCGCCGACGTAAATCATACTGCGGAAAAACTCGGGGAATATCTTCTTATGCTTCTCCATCGCCTGCGAAAGGAGTAAACCCACCTTAACGTCGTCGTAAATAATGAAAAGCAACGCTTTAAAATATCCCGAAAACTTCTGTTGTTTAAGTTGGTTTAAACTCTCGAGAATGGAAATACCCGAGTTAAGCATTATCGCGAACTGTCGGCAGAACGTGGTTAGTTCCTTGATTTCGATTTTACCGCTTACGCTGAAAAACGGGTTCGGCGTTTCGTTTTTAATCGGTTTGCAGGAGATCAGATAAAGGTTCTGCTGCGAAAGCAATTGTCTTAAATTGTCCTCGTTTTCCGCCACGAAAATCCCGGTAAAACGTTTCTTTTCGATATTGACGGCAACGTATTTGTATTTTTTCATATTTTTCCTTAATCGAGTGCCGAGCATTTTCGGATATAGCCGAAAACACTCTTAACGGCGCAAGCGTAAGCCTGCGACAACCGCCGTCGGGCTTTTTATATGTCGGTTTTTTATATGTCGTGCTTTTTATATGTCGGTTTTTTTATATGTCGGGCTTTTAATATTTTAAAACAATGCGAATTTTAAAACAATGCGAGATATGAGTTGACGACGATTTCTCCGACAAACGCCGCGACGAGAATACCGAAAGCCAGAAACGGCGCGAACGGATATTCCTTCTGCTTCTCTTCGCTTTTATTTTTCGCCTGAATAATTACTAGAATCACCGAAGCGAGAATCGTCGATACGAGCGTCGCGAAAAACGCCGATTTGATTCCGAGAAACAACCCGCACGCCGCGGTAAATTTAACGTCGCCGAAACCGAGCCCCTCGCGTTTTAAAATCCATTTCGAGATAAAGTACGCTCCGCCGAAAAAAACGAGGCAAAACCCCAGCCCTACGAGCCGCGAAATCCAGCCTACGTACCCGCCGAAAACAGCCGAATAAACGCACGCGAGCGCGCCTATAACGAGAATGGTCACGTTGAGCGAATCGGGAATATACCCCGTTTCGAAATCGATAAACGCGACGGCGATGACCGGCACGGAAAACGCCATGCAAAAAACGGAGTAAGCAAACCCGATAATCGGCGACAGAAGCGCGAATCCGAGAAAAACCAACGCCGTAATCGATTCGACGATCACGTATCTCGGATTGATTTTCGAGCCGCAGAAACGGCACTTTCCGCGAAGCGCGACGTACGAAATAATCGGAACGTTATCTCTTTTTAGAATTTTCTTTCCGCACGTCGTGCAATGCGACGCGCCCTTGACGAGACTTTCGCCGGCAGGCAATCTGTAAATCAGAACGTTCGCAAAACTGCCGAAACACGCGCCGAAAATGGCGGAGAGAACGCAAAAACAGACGTAAAGATACAATTCCATCAGCCTTTGTCCTCCCCGTAAATGTATTTGACCGTCATTCCGTTGCGCTGTTTGATATAGAGCCTGACGCGCGCCCCCTGATAAACCGTCACCTCAAAAATATTCGCGTTCGTACCGTCCTCGGTGTCGCTTTTAACTTCGAGCATAAAGCCGTTATTCAGCGCGTAATCGCTCGCCGTAGCGTAATAACCCGCGGCTATATACTCTTCAATCTGATAAAAAGCGGCGTCCTGAACGTATTTGCTGTTGACTTTTTGCGAAAGCGACGAAGTTGACTGAAGCATGCTGACCGCCGCACCGATAAGCGTAACGACGAAAGTCATAATCATAACCGTGTACACGAGAATGAATCCGCGGCTATTCTTTTTCAACTCGTCCGCCGAATCTTTGGCAGGTTTTTTCGCTCGGCGACCTCTAAGACAACTAAAACCGCTAAGACCGCTAAAACCGCTAAGACGGTTATTAAGTTTTTTTGAAAATAACGTTCTCATAAGTCGTACCTGCTGTAAAATTTACCGCCGTCGAACAATACGCTGCCCTTAAAGTTGAAAACGACGCACCCGAAACTTTTATCAATCGTTATCACAAGCGTAAAATATTTCTGTCTGTAAGCCGATTCGGGGATATTCTCGCCGGCGCCGTAAGTAGCGATTATTTGCCTGTTAAAGTCGGAATCATAGCCGATAAGTACGGTATAACTGCCCGTTTCTGGCGCAACGATACTATTAACGCCCCCTGCGTCACCGCTCCCCGAGCCAAAGAAAAATTCGTTTGCGTTTTTCGCGAACCCAGCCGAGCCTTCCACCTTGTAACATTCCAGAAAGTTCGCGGCTTCGTTGGTGAAAAATCTTTGGTTATCGGTTTTTTTCAGCGTTGTGGAAACAAAAAGCATCGACGAAACCGCCATAGCGAAAACGATCGTTATAACCGTCATCGAAATAACGGTTTCCAGAAGCGAAAACCCTTTGCTCGCGCCACGGATCTCTGTTTTTGAGTTATTGTGCGATATATTTCGTTTGGAATTGCAAAAACGTATTCTCATTTCCGATTCCTCCCGAAGGCGATAAGCAAAACGTAAGGCGATTCGTATTCGTTGTAAAAAATCGAAACTTTAACCGCGCTTTCGCCTTTCATAAAAGTAATACGGTCAACGGTTTTAAGCAACAGTTTGTCGTACTTGTCGCTGTAAATAACAGATCGTTGCGTCTTGTCGAACCACATAACCGCCGTAGGCTTAAAACCGACCGAAACGTCCGTCGCGGCGGGAAAAATCGCAAGATAATTCCCCTCGCTCGCGATTTTATACGTTCCCTCGTCCGTGTTGTCGGGTTCGACTGCGGCGATATCGTAAACCAAGCCGTCGCTCGTATATTCTTCGTATTTGTTCAACCGATTTTTAATGCTTATTTCCGCAAAATAAAGGTCGGAGTAAATTCTCCCTTCCCGCTCGTTTTTCTCCGCGCTCTTGATTATAGTCACCATAAGCGCGGTGATCAACGAGATAACCATAAGCAAAAGCATCATCGCGATGACCATTTCGAGCAAGGTAAATCCCTTTTTTCGGTTGGTTTTTAGATTAAATTTCATTTTAAACGCTGTATTTTTAACATGTTATACGTTATTGTTTTTGTTGAATTGATTCATAAACAGCGCGCCGAACAAATCGAGATGTTCCGAAAGTTCCACGTTGTCCTCTTTTTCCGGCTCGAAAAATCTGAATTCGAAGCCGTTGTCGTCGTCCTCTTTGTTCGTTTCGTCGATGATATACGCGTAATCTTTCGGCATATTCACGAGCGCGTATTGCGGAACGGTGTAAATTCCGCCCTGCTCGATCTGCATTTTCATCAGCATAACGTGCTTGACGAAAAGACGGAAATTCTCCACGCGTACTCCCTCGATCGTTTCCGGGACGGGGCGTTGCATATACGCCGGCAATTTTTTTATTTTTCTTTGGTATGCCTTAACTTTAACCGGCTCGGGTTTTGCCTCCGGCTTTGCTTCGGGTTTCGCTTCCTGCGCGGCGGTTTCCGGCTTCGCTTCGGTTGAAGTTGCCGCCGCTTCCGCGCTTCCGTTATCGGAAGTATTCGCCGAAGAATTATTCGTCGAAGAATTATTCGTCGCGTTTGCGTTTTCGGCGGAATTTTCCGTTATAACCGCGCCGCTTGCGTTTGCGTTTTCGCTCAGAACCGCATTTTTGTCCTTTTCCGCTCTGATAGCCTCGGCGGAATCGATAACGTTTGCTAAGTCGCTGTTGTCGATTTTGTTTATCTCTTCGGAGTGTTTGTCGATTTCGTTAACGACGAGCGCGTTCTCTTCGATGATAGCCGCGTCGTCCTCGTCCTCTTCAATCTGCTCCGTCATTTTCTTCTTTTTAGCCTTTTCGGTTGCGTTGATAACGGCAATTTGCGCAATGTCGTTAAAAACTATATTGTTTTCGATCATAACCTTTTCATAGGCGAAAACGTTATAACCGAATTTAAGTTGCTTCCACCCCACCGTCTGCCCGCCGGACACGGCAATAACTCTCGCCGATTCGGGTGAAATGTCGAGCATGATGAACGACTGCTTTTTGTTCTTCGGGCGGAGCGCGAGAGCCGCGTTCACCGTTGCGTTGGCGGCAAAAGTAGCGTTCTTGACGTAAAGTTTAAGTTCGTTCAGCGACTTGTAAACCCTGTTCAGAAGTGACTTGCTCGCCATAATAACTTCAAAAGTCGTGTTCGTTTTGTTGGACGAAACAATCGCTTTGTTAAACTTGTAGTCGTTATAAAAGAAATACAGGTCCTTGAGCGAAGTTTCGAGGGCGGTTTCCATTTTTGCGCGCTGGAGCGTGGGTACGTTGAAAACGTCCGCGCCGATAACGCCGTCCGGCAAAACAAGGTGAACCGCGAACGATTGGTCAAAACTCTGTTTGGACATATATTCGGGCAAACCCTCCGCAAGAATTTTCTCCCATTCTCCGCGGATAAAATAGTCCTGATTAACGCTCACAAAGTCAACTTTGACGGAATGAGTATCCCTGCTTAACACGCGCATAATTTTGAGGTTATAATTGATCGTGTCGAAGCCGATTATTAAGTTAAGTTGTTTTCTCCCGGGAAAAATGTCCATTATTCTGCCTTTATCCTTATTACTCTATTATTTTGGAATAATTTGTTTAAAATATTTAAGGGCGCGGCGCACAACGCGCCGCGCCCAAAAGTGCTAAGTGTGTTTTATTGTAATGTTAGATTGTTTTTAAAAGAACAATTTTACCTTTAAGTGTATAAGTTGTAGATGAAACTGATGTTACCGGAGAAGTAGTTCCGTCTAATACAACCGTACCGTCCGTTTTCCACTTATTATCACCAACTTCAGACAAACCATCACATTTAACCTTTACAGGGGAAGTAACTCCATCCAGTGTTAATTCAACATGACTTGTAGTATTCTCTGTTTTTACTTCGACTTTTGTGCATTTAACCATTTCGAGTTTACCTTTATTATACGAGAATACATAATTAACGTTTTCTGTTTTATAGGTGTTAGAATAGTCGCCAGCAACATTAACTTCCGATTTAAACAAAATAATATATCCGTCAGGGAGATCTGCAGATTGATTGTTCGATGCCTGGTTAGTGGTGTACTGAGTAATAGCGTTGCTTACTTCGGATTTTGCCGCACTGTCGTTAGCGTTGGAGATAACGTTACCGAACGTGGGGATCAGAACCGCGGAAAGAATAGCGATAACTGCTATTACGATAACAAGTTCTACGAGCGTAAAACCTTTTTTAAGTTTCTTTTTCATTTTAGTAATTTCCTTATTATTTTTTTGTGAATAAGTCTTATTCATAGCCGCCGAGCAAGTCGGCGGCTACAAACACCCCTTCACCCCTATAAAACCTTAATTATTTGTTATTTACGCCGCAAGGTTTACAGCAGTACCATAAACGCCGATTGCAACAGCAACACCTTTCTGATAAGCAACTACAACGACTTTTGCTTCCTTTACGTTGATAGACTTACAAACAGTTCCGCAGTAGTAAACAAGAACACCGTTTTCATTAACTATAAGGTCAGAACCATAAGTTGCTTTATCGGTAGTTTTGTTAACGGTATCGTCGGATTTAATCTTCAACAAGGTATGAGTTAATTTACCGGTAGCGTCAATAGTTCCGGCGACCGCAGGCTGAACGTATCTGAACGCACCGCCATTACCATTGCCGTAATCCATGCTTCCGACTGCGTAAATCTTATAATCGTCAGCAACAACGCCTTCAACATGGCATTGAAGTTCGGTTCCTTCAACTTTATCAAACGTTACAGCCTTAAGACCAACGTCAACAAGATCGGCTGCCGCTTTTCCGGTAATTCCGTCAATTTCGGTTACACCGGCTAAGCAAACGTAACCGCAATTATAAATAGCGTCCGTCTTACCAAGTCCTGCAGTTTTAATAATCTTCGCGCTATCTGCAACAGTACATCCGGTAAATGCTAATAAAGCTTTATCTGTAGTTTTATTTGCAAAGAATGCTGCAGCGCCTTTTTCATACGAACCTTCGATAAGACCCGCAAACTTGCAGTTAACAAACTTAATCGTATTAGCAGCAAAATCGGACTGAGCAGAAGCAAATCCGGCAACATAGTTAGTTGCATAAGCGTTAAGAATCTGAAGTTCGCTTTCACAATTTGTAAACGTTGCAGATTTCAAAGGAGCTTGATTATCTGTTTCTGGCAACTTTCTTCCAAAGAAACTTACAAAAGGCGAAATGTTGGAGTTTCCGGAGTTAGCCGCATTTACGTAACCGGTCAACTTAACGTTCGTAAATTCAAGAACGCCGTTTGCGCCGTTAGCTGTTACAAGACCCATGGTAGCCGACTTACCGGTGGAAGCAAAATCAAACGTGATATTTTTCAAAGCGAATTTTTCGCCATCGCGAGCAACTCTTCCGAAGATTTCGTTATATTTGTTGATTGCCTTTCCGTCGGGAGTCTTAACTTCGCTGATTCCGCTCACGGTGTAACCTGCGCCGTCGATTTCGCCGACCCAAGCTTCCGCACTCGTAGCTTTCTGACCATTATTAGCCATTCTGAGCGCTACGCCCGTCAAATCGATAGATCTGCCGAGTTTGTAGTAGTTGAAAGACTTCTGATCAAGCATGTTCTGGAATTGACCGGCAGTGTTTACGATATACGGATCTTCAGACTTACCTGTACCGTCGGCAAACTTTCCATCGGTAACTTTGTAAGAGAACGAAAGAGTAAGTTTTTCATATACTACAGTTGCGGTTCTCGTTCCGACAGTTTTCGTCGTAAAGTTATCGATTTTAATTTCACTGTCATGCTCACCATTAGGATATTCAATAGTAATATCTTGGTTGTTAGAGGTAAGATGAACCTTAAGTTTGAAAGACGGCGTTTTAGTTTCATTTAACGAATATTCTTTAGCGGGTTCTTCAAGCCATTCGATTGTTCCAACGTTATTAAACAAAGAACAACCCGAGATAGCAAAAGCAGCCAACGCAAGAACTAACGTTAAACAGATTGCCCAAATTTTCTTTTTCATAATAATCTCCTTATTATTTCTTTGTGTTAAAAACACTTTTAACCTTTTTTATTTATCTTATCCGGGATATTTGACAATCATAATTTTGCCATCTTTATCCCTGATTACGATACGATTAACCGTTACGGTGTTGACAAAATAATCAGCTTTTTTCGTTTTGCCATCTTTATCTATGGTCGGATTCCCTAATATGTTATGAGTACCGAAATCAACGACATAATAATTGCCGATTTTTGTTTTGCTACCGTTTGCTCCGCCCCACGTCACAAAGTTTACGTCGGTGGCAACCGATTCATGAGAAAACACCTTGAATTCCGTTCCGATTTCGCTCTTTTCTTTTGTATAGTATCTCGTCGTATCATTATAATACACTTCGATCGTGAAATCTTCGTTTTTATAACTTTGAAGATTAAGCGTACCGTCCGGTAACTTAACGGTTAGCGAACCCGCACGTTTACTATCTTCACTATTGTCATTAATCTCGAAATATTGAGGAACGATGTTTTCGCCGCTCTTATTCACAGAATCAAAATTCTTATTAAAGAAACGATAGTAGTAATCGAAAGAAGTTATATGTCCTACGCCGAAATTAAACGATTTTCCGTATATAACGTTATTTATTTCATACTCGAGATAAACAGAAGTGGAATAAACGTTGTTATATGCTTTTTGCGTAATTCTGACCGATCTTACCTGATTATCTGCAGTTATACCGACTTTTTTCAAAAACTCGCTGACGTTAACCGAAAAAGACGAAGTATTATATTTATATTGAACTTTCTCTGTTTTGTCGCCCACCGTAACATTCGCATTTTTGAAAAACTCTTCGTTTACCGTTTGATGCGTAACTTGTCCGTTGGGAAGTTTGATAGAAACAAGAGTATCTTTACTGCCCGCCGTCGTATCATTGCCCTTGGTTACCGTTGACCAATCAATAATAGCATTACCGTCGGCATCAGCCTTCACCCAATTCAAAAACTCACTTGAAGAAATCGTCGAAGATATAATTTTATTTCCGCCTCCCGAAACAGCAGAGCCACCGCCCGCGCTGACAACGGAAGAAATATTCTTGCCACCGCCGGTTACGGTGCTGACCCTGTTCGTTCCCGAAGAAACACTCGACGACAACTGACTGTCTATCGATACGTTACCTGATATAACTATGTTTATGCCTTTGTTTGAGAATTTATCATAAAACTGCGCGACTAATTCGATAGTATTCGTCGAAGCGATTTCTATAACACAATTTACGTTAAGAACTGCGCCTTCCAAATCTTTCGTGTTATCCGCGAACTTACGGATATTACCGGTTATTTCATTACCGCCGGTTTCAGTAAACGAACCTAAATTAGGCGAAACGATAACATTAGAAATATCGGCTACCTTTGTATTTTCATCCTTATTGACAAAGGTCGCGTCGGTCATAAAATGGCCCACGTTA
>ERZ1673738.1124-NODE-1124-length-42642-cov-6.068918_pt1 | contig 42642 bp, 33 predicted proteins | sample MGYA00580198_ERZ1673738 | MGnify/ENA primary metagenome ERZ1673738 (study PRJEB41218, sample SAMN15661784) | gut metagenome | host: Homo sapiens | place: Canada: London | collected 2015-08-20/2019-03-30 | study: EMG produced TPA metagenomics assembly of...
GAACGTCGTTTAACGCATAATTAGCCGCCGTCATACTCGCAAAAATGCATAGTAAAAAATCATTGAAAAAGTAAGTATTATGTTGACTTTTGCATATAATTGATGTAGAATTATTAAGCAAAGTTGCAAAAGACTGTTTATTTTGCAATATTTACAAAGGTTGTGTTTTGCCGTCCCGAGGCAAAATCAAATAAAGGAGAACAAACAAAATGAAAAACAGAAAGGCAAAAAAGGGCTTTACGATCATCGAACTTGTAATCGTAATTGCTGTCATCGGTATTTTGGCAGGCGTTCTGATTCCTACATTCAGCAATGTAATTGCTAACGCAAACAAGACCGCCGCTATGGAAGAAGCGAAGAATGCTTACACCGCATACCTTGCTGACAATGCAGCAAATATTACAATGAATGGTTCTACGTTTGTAATTGAAAGCAAAGATTTTTATTTCCAAGTAACTAACGGTCAGTTTGCTGCTGAGGCTGTTGCTAAACCTGAAAACGGAAATGTTGTTATTGTTGAAAAGGGCGCATTTAAACTTGAATCTATTGCTATCAACGCAACAACTGGTGTAATTGAAGCTAAAGGCACGATTACAACAAAGTAATTTTTCTTGTCATTTTTATTAAGAGTCCATTTTCTTTGTGGACTCTTTTTTTATGCGTATGTAATTTTTTTAGGGAGGGGAATTCTACTGTTCATTGTGCTGGATTTTTTTGTTTTATGTCAATTTGAAATGTGCTTATTTGTGTAAAACGCGGCTGAAAAATGCTCGTATGTCTATTGGTATTCTGATATTCGCCAACATTAAACCTTGGCTGCAACAAATAACCGAACGCGAATATCACACAACCCGTCTAAATAATATTGAACGCATTTACTATTTTGCGCAAAAATTTTTTGTAACAAAAAAACACATACGTATGCAAAAATCAAGTACTTTTTAGCATGATAACTGCAAAATTTGTATCTGTAATAGATAGCGGCAATCAAAGAATATAATTTGAAATGTAGTTTTAGATTATTTAACATAGGTTAATTTCTTTTTAGTATTTATTGGTAATTTTGAAAGTTATACTATCAGGTACTATCAATAAAATTACTACTTTAGTAAAAAAATAAAGAATTTATTGACAAACCCTATTTAATAGGGTATAATTATTTCGGTAGTGAGGCTAACATATGAAAAGAACTTTTGTTGAATTGCCGATATTTCAAAAAAGATGGGATGAATTGGGACTGAATGATAAGGATTTGCGTAATTTGCAGGAAAAACTGTTGGACGATCCTAAAATCGGTGCTGTGATGCAGGGTACAGGGGGCGTAAGAAAAATGCGCTTTGCTTTCGAACATCACGGGAAAAGCGGCGGTGTGAGAGTGATATATGTGGATTTTGAGGTGTACGAAAAAATTTATCTTATCACCGCATATACTAAAAGCAAAAAGGAAAATCTTACCAAAGAGGAAAGAAACGAAATTCATGACCTGATTGATATTCTGACGAAACAATTGGAAGAAGACGGCAAACAAAAATAATTATTACAGTAAAAAAGGAGGTTGCTAAAATGGCTTTATTTGATGACATTAAACTTGGTTTACAACAAGCAATCGAATACGAAAAAGGTAACCTGAAAGCTAACAAAACTACGTTGATGATTTTACCTACAGAAAGTTTTTCTGCTCAGGAAATAAAAAAAATACGTAATGATACGGGAATGACGCAAGCGTTATTTGCTAAGTATCTTGGGGTTTCCATCAAGACGGTAGAAGCCTGGGAATCCGGACGAAATCATCCGGACGGAGCCGCCTGCCGAATGTTGGCATTGACTCGCAGTAATCCGGATTTTCCGACGGCTTCCGGTATTGTTGTTTTTTAACGAAAATAATTGAGCCATGTCGGCACTAAAATTGTATACCTGCATAAAAAGGGCACTGCGGACTAATCCGCAATGCCTTTTTGTGGTTCTGTGTCAAATGTTGTGGTGCAAGAAAAATCTCGCACTGTAAAATAATTTGCTAATTGCTTTTTGCCGCTTGTCCGCAATAGCGGTGTTTGACGGCGGCGGCGCAACTGCCTGAGCGGGTAATTATTACGCCTTGTTTGCGCTGCCCAGTACTTCGATAATCTTGCGCTTTACTTCTTCCTTCATCATTGTGCGTGCGTCGCCGAGATATTGACGGGGGTCGAAGTGGTCGGGATGTTCCGCAAAGTGCTTACGTACGGCAGCGGTGAAGCTGAGGCGCAGGTCGCTGTCGATGTTGATTTTGCAAACAGCCATTGCGGCAGCCTTTTTCAGTTCGCTTTCGGGGATACCGATTGCGTCGGGCATATGTCCGCCGAATTGGTTTACAAGGGCAACTTTGTCTTGCGGTACGCTGCTTGCGCCGTGAAGAACGATGGGGAATCCGGGCAAACGTTTGCCGACTTCTTCAAGGATGTCCAGGCGAAGTTTGGGGTCCTGACCGGGCTTGAATTTGTATGCGCCGTGGCTTGTGCCGATTGCGATTGCAAGGCTGTCAATGCCGGTTGCGGACACAAAGTCCTGCACTTCGTCGGGGCTTGTAAACAGTGCGTCGTCGGCTTCTACGTGTACGTCGTCTTCAACGCCTGCAAGTTTGCCAAGTTCCGCCTCGACAACTACGCCGTGGTCGTGAGCGTATTCCACAACTTTACGCGTGATGGCGATGTTTTCGTCCCAGGGTTTGCTGCTTGCATCGATCATGACGGAAGTAAAGCCGTCGTCGATGCTTTGCTTGCAGATTTCGAAGTCTGCGCCATGGTCAAGGTGCATTACAATGGGGATGTCGCTGGTTTCAACAGCGGCTGCCACAAGGTGACGAAGGTACACGGGGTTTGCGTACTTTCTTGCGCCTGCGGACACCTGCAAAATTACGGGCGACTTGCACTCGTTGGCTGCTTCCACAATGGCTTGAACCATTTCCATATTGTTCACGTTAAATGCGCCGATGGCGTAACCGCCTTCATATGCTTTTTTGAACATCTCTTTACTTGTTACAAGTGGCATAGTAGTTACCTCCGAATTATAGATAAGTTTTATGCGGCGCAAAACGAAATTTATAAAAATTTGCTTATTCTTTTGTTGCCAAAGATTTTGCGCTATGCTATAATACATAAGGTATTTTACCACAGTACTTTGTTTATGTAAAGCAAGTACAAAAAGCAAAATAGAAAATCTTTTGGAGGTATACTCACATGGCTAAACAAAATGTAAGAGTAGCAATCAACGGATTCGGCCGTATCGGTCGTCTGGCATTCCGTCAGATGTTTGGCGCGGAAGGTTACGAAATCGTAGCAATCAACGACCTTACCAGCCCCAAGATGCTTGCACATCTGTTGAAGTATGACACGGCTCAGGGCAACTACGTTGCAATGGGTCACACCGTTACTCACAAGGACGCCGTTCTTGCAGAAGACGGAAAGACGGTTGTTACCCCCGGCAGCATCACTGTTGACGGCAAGGAAATCACCATCTATGCAGAACCTAAGGCAGCAAATCTTCCCTGGGGCGAACTGAAGGTAGACGTAGTGCTGGAATGCACAGGTTTCTACTGCAGCAAGGACAAGGCTCAGGCTCACATCGACGCCGGCGCACGCAAGGTTGTTATTTCCGCACCCGCAGGAAAGGACCTTCCCACAATTGTTTACGGCGTAAACGAAAACACACTGACGCCTGCCGACACGATCATCAGCGCAGCAAGCTGCACAACAAACTGCCTTGCACCCATGGCTAAGGCTCTTAACGAGTATGCCCCCATCGTCAGCGGTATCATGACCACCGTTCACGCTTACACGGGCGACCAGATGGTTCTTGACGGACCTCACCGCAAGGGCGACCTTCGTCGTGCTCGCGCTGCCGCTCAGAACATCGTTCCCAACACGACCGGCGCTGCAAAGGCTATCGGACTTGTCATCCCCGAACTTAACGGCAAACTTATCGGTTCCGCACAACGCGTACCCGTTTGCACCGGCAGCACGACAATTCTTGTTGCTGTTGTAAAGGGCAAGGACGTAACGGTTGACGGCATCAACGAATACATGAAGAAGAGCGAAACGCAAAGTTTCGGCTACAACGACGAAATGATCGTTTCTTCCGACGTTATCGGTATGCGTTACGGCAGTCTGTTTGACGCTACTCAGACGATGGTTGCCAAGATCGACGACGACACATATCAGGTGCAGGTTGTTTCCTGGTACGACAACGAAAACAGCTACACTTCTCAGATGGTACGTACAATCAAGTACTTCTCCGAACTGAAGTAATTACCTGTCGATTGATTTTCAGGGGGACGTTTTGTAACGTCCCCTTTTTTGTTTATGTGAGTTTTGCCAAGGAATATTAACGGGAAGTTTTTACGAAAAACCCTTTTTTGCAAAAGGCGTTTTCCCGTACCCCTTTCCGAAAATTTTGTGGTAAGAGTAGTGTATAAGACTATTTTGTAAGGAAATAAAAAAAATATTTTAGAAAAAATAAAAAAAATAGGGGAAATTCGCAAAGTTTTTGCGGATATTATGTTGTAAGACTTTGGTAGTCAATACTGTCGACAGCGGCGAGCCGGTGTAAAAATTCGGCTTGAGGCGACAACTCGGACTTGATTTCAATTCTACAAAGGAGGTTTACCGTGGACGTACTGGAATTTGCAAACAAAGTAAAAGCAGCCAACGACATTGTTGACGTAATAGGTTCCTATCTCGAACTGCGCAGGTCGGGCTCCAACTTCACTGCCAGATGTCCTTTTCACGGCGAAAAGACGGCAAGTTTCGTAGTAAGCAAAAACTTGCAGATTTTCAAGTGCTTCGGCTGCGGCGAAAGCGGCGACGTGGTAAAGTTCCTTATGAAGTACGAGTCCATGACCTGGTGGGACGCGGTGGAATTTCTTGCCAAGCGCGCAGGCATACCGATACCCGAGCGCGACGGTTACAACGCCGACGAAGCCGCCGAAAAGAAGCGCAGGCGTGACCTGTATCTCAAAATCTGCCGCGAAACGGCGGTGTTTTACTACAAGTCGTTGCGTTCCCCGCTCGGCACGGAAGCCCTTGACTACATGCACAAGCGCGGCTTCACCGACGAAACAATGCGCAAATTCGGCATCGGCTACGCCCCCGGGCGCAAAGGATACGGCGGAGATGAGCCCCTTGCGGCACACCTTACCAAGTGTGGTTTCAAACTTGACGATTGCGTAGGCGCAGGCGTGCTTATGCACACCGACAACGGCTACTTCGATCCGCTTGCCCGCAGGCTTATCGTGCCTATTTTCAACATGCAGGGCAAGGTTATCGCTTTCGGCGGTCGCGGCATTGCCGAGCGTGAAATAAGCCGCGGTAAATACAAAAATACAAACGACACGTTGCTGTTTAACAAACGTCACAATCTGTACGCGATAAACATCGCCAAGGAGGAAAAACAGAAGTCGGCACTGCCCAACCTTGTAATCGTCGAGGGGTACATGGACGTGATTTCCATGTATCAGGCAGGATTCCGCAGGGCTGTCGCAAGCATGGGGACAAGCCTTACCAAGGAACAGGCACAATGGATAAGCCGTCTTACCGACACCGTGTATGTTTGTTACGACGGCGACGCGGCAGGACAGCAAGCAACCGTGCGCGGAATGGACATGCTGGACACAGCAGGTTTGCATGTGATGGTTATGTCAATCCCCGACAACCTTGACCCCGACGAATACATACAAAAATACGGCAGCGACGCCTTTGAAAAACTGATCGACAAGGCTTTGCCCCTGCCCGATTACAAACTGAAACTGCTTGACGGCGAGTTTCCGATAAAAAGTACCGACAGTGCCAAGCGTAACGACGCATTGCCCAAGTACATGTCGGGCGCGCTGGACATGCTGAAACAACTGGACGAGGAACGCCGCCAACGCTACATAACGGAAGTGAGCAACCGCACCGGTTACAGCGAGGACTACATTGTGCGCAGACTTGCCGGCGAAGCCGTCGCCGACGAACAGACGGACGAGCCGACCGCACCCAAGCAAACGCCCGAGCAAATTGCCAAGTATTTTGTACTGGCGGCACTGCTTAACGGCGAAAGCTACGCCGACATCAAGGACAAGCCGCTGACAAACGGGGACGAATTTCTGGACAAGATGTTCGATTACGTGCTGAAAACCATTGCCGAAGGTCAACGCCCGAGGTTGGACATGGTGTACACGCTGTGCCCCGACGCCACCGAACAACAGTTGAAACCGCTACTTGACACCGATTTCGACAAAACAAGACACGCAAAAAACGCAAAATACTTTGAAGAGTGCGTAAAAGTAATAAAAACGGAAAAACTGCGTACCGAAAGGGAAGAGTTGCTTGACAAAATAAAGCAGCACCCCGAGGACGCTGCGCTGTTGCAACGGCTGGCGACGGTCAGCAACGAGATAAATTCGCTGAAATAAGGAGCCTTTTACAAATGGAAGTAACACAAACATTTTTGCAAACGTTGCTTGACGATGTTAAAAACAACGGAAACAACCGCATTACCTTTGACGAGTTGGAAGCAAAACTTGAAAAACTTACCCTGACGGCGGAACAAAACGCGGAACTGTACCGCTATCTTGAGGAAAACGGCGTCAAAATCGTCGACACTTTCGACAAGGACAACAGCGCGCTGTACAAAAGTATCGGCGACGTGGCGGTGGACGACCCCGTAAAAATGTACCTCAAGGACATCGGCAAAGTGCCCCTTCTCAGCACCGAAGAAGAAGCGGAACTTGCCAAGCGCATGCTGGACGGCGACGAAGACGCCAAGCAAAAGCTGTCCGAGGCAAACCTGCGCCTTGTTGTAAGCATTGCCAAGCGTTACGTCGGTCGCGGAATGCTGTTTCTTGACCTTATTCAGGAAGGCAACCTGGGACTGATGAAAGCGGTGGAAAAGTTTGACTACACCAAGGGTTTCAAATTCAGTACATACGCGACGTGGTGGATTCGTCAGGCAATCACACGCGCCATCGCCGACCAGGCAAGGACAATCCGTATCCCCGTCCATATGGTGGAAACAATCAACCGTCAGGTGCGTGCGCAACGTGCCCTTTTGCAGGAATTGGGTCGCGAACCTACGCCCGAAGAAATCGGCGAATACATGGGTATTCCTGCCGAAAAGGTGGTGGAAATCCAAAAGATTGCGCAGGATCCCGTAAGCCTTGAAACGCCCATCGGCGAGGAAGAGGACAGCCACCTTGTGGACTTCATCGAGGACACCAAGACCATTGCCCCGGGCGATATGGCGGCGCAAAGCATGCTTCGCGAGCAACTTATTGCCGCGCTGCACAAACTTACCCCGCGCGAAGAAAAGGTAATACGCCTCCGTTACGGTCTGGACGACGGCAGACAACGCACTCTCGAAGAAGTAGGTAAGGAATTCAACGTCACGCGTGAACGTATTCGTCAGATCGAGGCAAAGGCACTTCGCAAACTGCGCAACCCCAGCAAATCCAAAAAACTGCGCGATTACCTGGAATAAGATGAGTATCGGACGAATTGACTGGATTATCGGGCATGTGCCGCCCTGCAAAACGCTTGCCGACGTAGGCTGCGACCACGGGATTGTCGGCGGCAGATGTCTGATGTACGGGCTTGCCAAATACGTACACTTTATCGACATTTCTCAGCCGTCGCTGGACAAAGCCAAGGGATGGATTCCCAAGGCGTTTGCCCCCAACATTGACTTTACCTGTCAGGACGGACTGGGCGACTTTACATGCGACTGTGCCGTAATTGCAGGCATGGGCGGACTGGAAACGATATCCATTTTGAGTAAAGCCGCGCATTTGCCGCAAAAACTGGTGCTTCAGCCTATGCGCAACCAACCCGACGTCAGGCGTTGGCTTGTAAACAGCGGCTACGGCATTGTAAGCGACGAAATGGCACTTTTTGCCGACAAGTACTACGACCTTATTGTGGCGGAACTGGGCAAAGGGCAAACGCAACTTACCGATTTGCAGTTTGAATTCGGTATAGGCAATCTGCGTGGTGACAGCGGCGCGTTTTTCGAATATCTGGAAGAAAAAAAACAAACGCTTGAAGAAATTATGAAACAAACGAACGACAGCGGCGTAAAAGCACGTTACGACTTACTGCGCGCCGCCGTCGAAAACATATTGGAGGAAATGGCATGATACAACAAGAAATGTTGCAGTATCAGTCGCTTGACGGCGAACTGAATCGTATCGAGAGGGAACTGAGAAAAAACGAAAACTACATCAAACGCCGTCAGTACAAGGCACTAAGACAGGAGTGTGAGGACAACCTTACCAAACTGGACGCCAAGGCGGCGGAACTTCGCAGTCAACTGGCAGTTGCAAAACAAAGCCTTGCGGAAATTTCGGAAGTAATCGAAGAACATTCGCGCGAGATTGCCGACATAGCGGACGACGACGAACTCAACTACATGAACCGCAAACTTTCCGAACAGCTGGATCAACTGTCGCAGGTGGAAAAGGACATCAAACGCATTTTGCACGACGGCGAAGAACTTGCCAGAATGTTTGAAGATATCAACGCAAAATTGCCGAAAATCGTGGCAGGCTACAACAAATTCAACACGGAATTTGCCAAGGCCACGGAAGAGGTCAAGCCCAAGGTTACGGAACTTAAAACAAAGCAAGCCGAACTGAAAAAGGTAATCGACCCCGATTTGTTTGCCGTGTACAAGCGCATTTCCGACGGACAGATTCACCCGGTGTTTGTGCCGCTGCGGGACGAATGTCGTTGCGGCGGTTGCCAGATGGAAATGCCGCGTTCGCAGGTGGAAGCGCAACTTCGCGAAAAGGATTACATGGTTTGCGAGCATTGCGGCCGCATAATTTACAAGGCGTAATCAAGTAGAATTGCATTGAATAAAGAGATTGACAAATTGCTGTCAATCTCTTTTTTTGCCGTTTTGCGCTTTAGTCGGTGGCTTTTCATACAGCGACAAAAAGTAGTGTAATGTAAGCAAAAAATGAATACGTATCTACTTTTTGTTGATAATTTTCGCTTTGTAGACAAAATAACTTTGTCTGCCGAAGTTGAAAAAGCCTTTGTCCGTCACGCCGATGAAGTCTTTGCCCAGTATGTCGAATATATTGCCGCACACCGTAAACTCCGGCAGTTTGCCGACAATTTGTCCGTCCTCTACAAGGTAGGAAACAATGGACGGCATGCTGACGTCGCCCGATGGGGTCATGTCGCCGCCACCCGTTACCGACAGATAAATTGCTTTTTTGCCTGCAAGTTCGCAGGCTGTCTTGCCGCATTTTTCCACGTCCAGACCTACTGCGCCGAAGGTCGGTACGCCGTCGTAGGAAGCAGCCGCGCCGCCAAGGTTTTCCGTGCCGAACTCAGCCGCTGACTTTTTGCATGTAAGCAGTCTTGTCAGTACGCCGTCCTTTACGATGTAATTGACGTAATCCTTGTTTACCACGCCTTCCGCATCGAAAAATTTCAGATTTAGCCGCTTGCTCGGGTCACGGTTTACGCGCAGACTGAAGTTGTCGTTAAACAGTTTCTGTCCCAGTTTTCCGCTGAAAAGCGACGATCCCGAAAAATACACTTCGGCAATAAGTCCGCTAAGCGCGTATTGAAGCGGTTCAAGTTCGCCTATCACCGTCACTTCGTCTTCCGTCAGTTGCGGCAGTTCTTTCAAAAAGGCGTCGCATTTCTTTTTGACGTCGGCGCAGATTTCGTCCTCGTTGTAGTAGTCCGATTCCGCACCGTAAAACTCGTCCATGATGTTCGCCGAGCCTTTGTACTTGATGGCAAGCGAGATGACGTACTGATTGCCCTTGTAGGACAAGTTCCTGCCGTCGCTGTCACTGAACGTGGCTTCGCTACTGTTAAGTTGTATCTTGTTGCTGAATAAAAATTGCGGATTTTCCGCGCCGAGGCGTGCGAGTAACTTTTGCGTGTATGGCACAAAGTCGTGCGTGCTCATGATGTCGGCGGTGGCGTCCACGTGCATTACAAGGGGCTCGTCGTGGGTTTCGGGGTAGGCAATGTTTTGCGCAAGTTTAGCCTTTGCCGCTTCGGTCATTTTGTCGAAGTCGGCGTTGCCCAGTTTGCCTTCCACACCGATGTTGCCGCCGTCGTACACGCGGACGGTGTTTTCAAGGTCATTGTTTATGCGCAGGGATTCCACCTGTCCTGCAGCGATGTTGATACATCTGTCAGACGAAGAGTAGGTAAGTTTTTCTATTTTCATCTTGTTTCCCTCCCTTTTTACTGTACGTTCATTTTGCTTATGCGGATGTGCGGACCGCCCAGCCCTACGTTAAGAGGAAATTGTTCCATTTTGCCGCAGCCGCCGGTAACAAAACTAAGCAATGTCAGGTCGTTTGCCACGCCGTCGATAAGTCCCAGCGTTTCAAATACGTTGCCCGTCAGCACGGCGATTTTTACGGGGTCGCCGATTTTGCCGTCGACAATTTCGTAGGCAATGCTGGGGGCAATGGTAAATGTGCTCATGCCGCTGCCGTGTTTGTAACTTTTGATGTAGTAGCCGTGCTTGACCTCGGCAATCAGTTGTTCGGGTGCCACCTCGCCGTTGTCCACGTAAGTGGTGGTCATGCGGACGATGGGTTCGTAGTCGCAGTTGATTGCGCGCGCGTTGCCGGTCAGTTGTTCGTCGAGTGCCGCCGCCGTAGTTGCGCTGTGCAGTCTGCCCGACAATACGCCCTTGTTTATCAGGTAGGTGTCCGTCGCGGCTGTGCCTTCGTCGTCGTAGGGTACGTAGCCGCTTCCGGGGTGAACGCCGCTTTCGCGTATGGTAAGCAGCGGACTTGCCACGCGCTTGCCGATTTGCCATTCCTTTGCCATGGTTTCGTCGCCCAGCATAAAGTCGCTTTCCGACTTGTGTCCGAAACTTTCGTGCGCAAACACGCCCGTTACCTGCGGTGCAAATACCACGGGGTAACTGCCCGGCACAATTGCTTTTGCGTTTTTGATGTAGTTTTCGCACTCGGCAACGAAGTCGGCAAGTTGCTTGTCTGTGTAGCCGAGTTCGGCAAAGTCGGTCTTTGCGTGGCTAAGTTGTTCCTGCAAGGTTTCGTTGTTGTGGGTAAAAGCCATGCTGTACGCTTCGCCTGCGGTCTGGAAGTCGTATGTGATGTCCGCGCCCTTGCTGGAGTAGAATTTGTACAGAGAATTGCGGTCGATGTAACGCGCGTTTTTAAGCCCCGACAGGTCGGATTTGAGTTTTGCCGACGTTTCGGTGACAAGTTTCAGTTTGTCGGCAAAGGGTACGTTGCGCACGCTGTTTGCGGTAAAGCGCAGTTTTACGTCCTTGTTTACCTGGTAACGCGCGACAATGGGGTTGCTGTCGATGTCGGCGTTGGGCGTGGCGTATTCGTACAACTGGTCGAGGGCGTTTTGCAGGTTGTCGATGTCAACGGTGCTGGTGTAGTACCACATTTTACCGTCAAACACGCGAATAAATGCCTTGACTTCCGTCGTTTCCTTGGCTTCGGCAAGTTGGTCGTTGCGTATAAGTATGTTGGTGGTGAAGCGGTCTTCTATCCTGATGTCGGAGTAGAAACCTTTCTTGAATTTGTACATGGCGTTTCCTCCCTGTTGTCAAAGATTATACATTACGATTGCATTTTTGTCCAGGGATTCTTTTGTCATCCCTATTTTTTTTGGCGTAGCGGTCGTTGAAACGCTGAAGCGACGCCAACCGTATGCCCGTTACGCGGTCATTTGTATTTAATCACGTCGTCACAAGCCGAGGCTTGACGGCAATTTGCCTATTGTCAAAAGTAATTTACGGCTGTAACCCCGGGCGGGCATGTCGGGATGCTGTTGTCGCTATTAAAAAACTGTCCGGAATTTTGCTTGACGAAAACAGACAAAAGTATTTTCGACTGCGCTCATCGAATAAAAAACGTGGACAAATAGTTTATTATCTTGTATAATTAAATAACGATTTCATTACTTGATAGCGGCGTATATTTGCCGTGCGCAGGTGTCGCCGTCGGGTAAAAGGAGTAAGAATGACAGAAGATTTGCGGCAGCTCGTTTCTTTGCTTACCGTCGAAGAAAAAATTTCGCTTACAACGGGTGACGGTGCGTGGCATACAGCCGCGGTGCCTCGTCTTGACATACCACAGGTGACCATGTCTGACGGACCGGCAGGCTTGCGTAAGGAATTGGAAGGCAAGACTTTGCCTGCTGTTTGTATGCCTTCGCTTGCACGTATCGCGTGTGGTTTCGACCCTGATCAGGCGTACGCCGTCGGTGTGGAAATAGGCAAACAGTGCCTTGCAAACGGCGTGGATTTGCTGCTTGCGCCCGGTGTAAACATCAAGCGCGACCCGAGATGCGGACGTAACTTCGAGTATCTGTCGGAAGATCCGATGGTGGCAGGCGAAATTGCCGTCGGTTACGTCAACGGCGTGCAAAGTACTGGCGTGGGTGCTTGCGTAAAGCACTTCGCCGCAAACAACAGTGAATACGGCAGAATGGTGTGTGACAGTGTCATTGACGAACGCGCCCTGCGAGAGATTTATCTCGAAGCCTTTCGCCGCGTGGTAACAAAAGCCAAGCCGCGTGCCGTCATGTGCAGTTACAACAAGGTAAACGGCGTGTACGCATCGCAAAACAAAAAATTACTGACGGACATTTTGCGCGGAGAGTGGGGATTTGACGGAGTTACCGTTTCCGACTGGGGCGCAACCGACGACCGCGTGGCAGGTATTGCCGCAGGATTGAACCTTGAAATGCCGCAAAACCGCACGGATTTGGTAAAGAAGGCATTAGGCGACGGAACGCTTGACGAGCAGCAACTGGACGAAGCGGTGATCCGTGTGCTCGGATTGGTCAAATATCGCCCGAACAAGAACGGCGCGACCGTGGACAATCTGAAGCAACACAAACTGTGCCGCAAAGTGGCTGCGGAAACGGCTGTACTTGTCAAAAACAGTTGCAAGCTGCTACCCCTCAAAAAGGACGACAAGATTGCCCTCATCGGTGCTCTTGCCGAAAAACCTGCCTGTCAGGGCGGCGGCAGTGCCTGCGTAAACAGCGTTTGCGTGGACAATCTTGTTGACGCACTTGCCAAAGCAAAGGTCAATTTCCACTACGCCGAAGGGTACTCTACGGACGGCGAAACAACCGCCGAAATGACGGAAAAAGCGTGTACGTATGCAAAAAATTGTGACAAAGTAGTGCTTGTCATAGGCGATACGCACGACACGGAAGCCAGCGACCGCAAGGGCGTCTTGCCCGAGGAACAACTGCAACTGCTTGAGCAGATTACGTCGGTCAACGCCAACGTAATTGTAGTGCTTCAATGCGGCGCACCCGTAGACGTAAGTTGGGCAGCCGGCGTAAAAACGCTTCTGATTGACTACTACGCGGGTGAAGCCGAAGGCAGTGCTTTGTGCGATGTTTTGACGGGAACAGTGTCCCCGCAAGGGCGTCTTGCCGAAACATGGCACGCTTCCTTGCCGCTGTTTGACAGCGACTTCGCCAAGGACTACCACAAGGCGTACTATCGCGAAAGCGTGTATGTGGGTTACCGTTACACGACGTCGGCAAACAAGCCTGTCGCTTTCCCGTTCGGCTTCGGCATGGGTTACGGTGACATGACGTGGGGCAAGCCGTATCTTTCTCAGGACGTGTTAAACAAAGGTAAAGTAAAGGTTTGTCTTACAGTTACCAACAACGGCGATGCGAAAGACAGCGAAGTCGTGCAGGTGTACGCAACCAACCTTGACGGCAGAGATTTTTACCCGAAAAAGAGCCTTGTTGCGTTCAAAAAAGTTACGCTTAAACCGCAACAAAGTAAGGAAGTGAAAATCGACGTCAACATCGACGACCTTGCGCACTTTGACGTGGCACAAAACAAATTTGTTACAAACGGCGGCAAATACGTGCTTACGGTCGGGCGTCACGCAAACGACGACGTAAACAAACTTACGCTTGTAGTAGGCGGCGCAAACGACACGGCGGATCGCCATGAGCAACTTGCCTGCTACTGCGACGTGGACGAAAAATTCAACCCCACGGACGAGCAATTTGCCACGCTGTACGGCAGAGATTTGCCTGTGTACGATACGGCAATTACGCCAAGTACCGCCGTCGGCGATCTTCCCGTGAAAGGCTACGGCAAAATGCTGTATGACGAAATCGTCAAGCCGACGGACAGTGCAAGTCATGTCAGATGGGTCGAAAGTTCGCCCGTAAGAAATTTTGTCGGCGACAATTTGCCCTGGACGCTTGTGGATGCCTACATTGAAATGCTTAATTGCAAGCCAACGCTGAAACAAAAAATAAGTTTTGCTCGTCTCAAAAAAAAGATTGCAAACAAAAATAACAAGTAAACTTTGGTTAGAGGCGCAATCGGCAGGCGTGGCGTAAGTTGCTGCGCGACCCGAAAAATAGAACAAAAAAACGAAAGGAAGTCAGAACAATGAACAGTTACGGAAAATACAACGGACAGGAAGTATCTCTTATTACAATATCCGACGGAATCGAAGTTACGATCGCAACCCTGGGCGCAACAATCTGCGACATCGCGGTGCCTGCAGGCGACAGCCTCAAGGTGCACGTTGCCCTTGGCATGCCCGATGCGGAAAGTCTTGCAAAGTACGGCTCGTACATGGGTAGCGTAGTCGGTCGTTGCGGTAATCGTATCAGCGGCGGCGGTTTTACGCTTGACGGCAAACGTTACGAATTGTTTAACAACGACGGGCTTGCGCACCTGCACGGCGGCAAAAACGGTTTCAACAAAAAAATCTTTGACATCGTAGACGCCACGAGCGACAGTGTTACGCTTGCATGCAAAAGCCCCGACGGTGAAGAAGGCTACCCGGGCAATCTGGAATTTACAGTCAAATACACGGTGGTTGGCACTCGCCTTGCAATCGAATACATGGCGCATTGTGACCAAGATACTGTGTTCAGCCCCACAAACCACGCGTACTTCAATCTTAACGGCGAAGGTAACGGCGACGTACTGGGTCACGTAATGCAGATTTATGCCGACAAGTACACGACGGTAAAACAAAATCTTATTCCTACCGGCATTGCAAGTGTGGAGGGTACGCCGTTCGATTTCCGCAGTGGTAAGACAATCGGTCAGGACATCAACGCCGACAACGAACAACTGAAAATCGCAGGCGGCTTCGATCACAACTTCTGCCTTAACGGAGAACATGCGGCAACCGTGTATTCGCCGGTTACAGGCATTACCATGGATGTGTTTACCGACCGTCCCGGCGTGCAGTTTTACAGCGGCAACTTTATGAACAACATGCCCGGCAACCACGTGTACAACAAGCGCGACGGTTTCTGCCTTGAAACGCAGAACTACCCCGATGCAATCAACAACCCGTCTTTCCCATCGGCAGTACTTAAAAAAGACGAGGAATTTTACAGCAAAACAGAGTACGTTTTCAGTATTAAGTAAGGCATATTTTGTCGGTTTTGCATGCGCACTTGCGATGGTGCATCGACAGGTGTTTTTGCCCGTTGATATGCGCACGGATAAGCCGCGCAAAGTGTTGACGAAAGTATTTTTTTTGCCGCTTCGGCAACAATAAAAGGCGGCGTTTTGTAACGAAAAGGAGCATACGGTGTTAAAAAATTCTTACAACGGATGGGACGAATTGTTTTTGGAAGAGTTTAACAAACCCTATTTCAAAAACCTCAAAAATTTCCTTTTGCAGGAATATGCGACCAAGACGGTTTATCCGCCAAAGTCGCTTATTCTCAATGCCTTTGACCAGACGCCGTATGACAAAGTTAAGGTGGTAATTCTCGGACAGGACCCGTACTACAATCCGGGACAGGCAATGGGCATGAGTTTTTCCGTCAACAAGGGCGTAGCCGTACCCAAAAGTCTGCAAAACATGTTCAAGGAAATCGCCGACGACATCGGGCGACCGTCTGCAATCGAGGGCGGCGACCTTACGCCGTGGGCAAGGCAGGGCGTGTTGCTGCTCAACACCGTTCTTACCGTCGTTGCGGGGCAACCAAACTCGCACAAAGGCATGGGCTGGGAAACTTTTACCGACGCCGTAATAAACAAACTCAACTCGCGCAACACCCCGACCGTGTTTTTGCTGTGGGGGCGAAACGCTCTTGACAAGCGCGCGCTTATTACAAACCCGACGCACCTTGTGCTGACGGCTGCGCACCCCAGTCCGCTGTCGGCGTTCAATGGATTTTTCGGGTGCAGACACTTCAGTAAAACCAACGAATTTTTGCGCAAAAACGGACTTGAAGAGATTGTTTGGTAACTTGCATGCAGGCAAGTAGTGTTAAATTCGTCTGCGATCGCACGAAAAAAGCGATACGCTGAGTACATACCAAAAGCAATATTGTGGGAGGGTAACCATGTCTAAGGCAGTGATGACCGTACACGGCTTTCTTACCGACATCAAGGACTTCGGACGATTGTACGACTACCTTGATTTTTACGACGAAGTGGTGCCGTACAAGGTGCCGGGACACAACGACGGCGAATCGTTTGACAAATTTACCGTGGACGCGACAGTCCGCGGTATGTTGCAATGCTTCGACAAACTTGCGGCAAAACATGACACGGTTGACGTTGTGGGTTTCAGCATGGGCGGCGCATTGACAACCTATATTGCCGCACGCAGACCGGTAAACAAAGCCGTTATGATTTCGCCCAGCAACAAGTATTTCAACCTTACTTCGCCGCTTGCAATGATACGGTTTTACCTAAGGTACATTGTCAAAAGTCTCAAAACGCGCACCGATGACAGCCGCAAGGAATTGCGCAACTACCTGCAAAACACTGCGGTTTCGGCAGGCATTGCAATCAAACGCATTTTTCCGAGCGTTGACTTGTACACGTTCAACGTGTTTGCCGACCTGATGGAACTGTGCGACAAGGTTGTTGCCGAGTGCTCGCCCGTCGCAACCAAGTCTTTGCTGCTGTGGGGCGAACTGGACGAACTTGTGCCGCCTGCGTCGGTGGAATTTGTGGAAAGTAATTTCAGCAATCTTACCAAAGTGATTTTGCCGGACGTCGGCCACGGAATGTTGTACACCAACCGCGACAACGTGATTATCGACCACATCGTGGACTTTCTGTCCGACGGCAAGGTAGTGGCAAACGTACCCTTTGAAGAAAAAGCGTAATATAAGGCCGCCCGAAAATTTCGGACGGCTTTTTTTATCCGATTTACAATTTTATTTATGCGCATGGTGCGGCTATTTTATTATTGTTCTTTGCCGAAGTTAGTACACTTGAAGTGTGCAAGCCAATTGCAAACAGTTAACTTGCATTATCAGGGGTGGCGAGGTGTTACCCTACAGCGACATCTGAACGAGGGCACGGCTGGGCAGGCTACCTACCATCAGACTATAATGCCCGAAGTGAAGCGAGCGAGCACGCGATCGCACGTAGGGTAATTCCTCGACAGGACCCACTACGTAAACTTCTGCACTTCGGCACAACTTTCAAAAAGAATAACATTCATTATCAAACCTATTGAAAATCAGAACGTTTGTAATTTTTTGTGTAAATCCTATTGAAATTTATATTTAGTATTGACACTGCGTTGTATTTGTGATATCATTATGTCAATTTTCATAAGGGAGGAAGAAAAATGCTTACTAATAAGCAAATTCGTGAAAAATCACGAAAAGACATGACCAACAAGTACGGTTACGCAGTGTTGACGACCATTTTGCTCAACCTGGTGTTGTTCGGGTCGAGCATCGCAGGTTTCGGACTTGGCGCAATAGTGGTTGTCGGCGCGGTAATGTGCTGCTACACGGCGTTTTACATCGACATCGCGCTTGGCAAGTACAACGGTATCGATTCCACTTACCGCGGTTTCCGTCAATTTATGCGCGCGTTTGTAGCAACGCTTTTGAATTTGCTTATCAACATCGGCGTATGTGTTGCTGCCGGGCTGCTTGTGCTGATCTATGTCGGTATACTTGGCGGACGCGTCGGCGACTTCGCTGCAATCGGTCTGTTTGTAATTGCCGTTGCGGCAATATGCGTTTTTGTTTGGGTAAATGTACGCCTGTCAATGGTGTATTACGTGATGAATCACAACGTCAATCTGTCGGCAATGGATTGCATCAAGCGTTCGTGGGAAATTACCAAGGGACATGTGTGGAAAATTATCGGACTTAAACTCAGTTTTCTCGGTTGGGTGATTCTGGTTGTGCTTACAGGCGGAATACTTGGTATTTACGTTATGCCTTACATGGGCACTGCCGACGCCAATCTGTACCTTACTCTTGCTTACCCCGACGGCAACTATCCCGACATTGACGAAAACGGCGAAAACAAAGTTGCCGAAGAAGTCGTAACGGAACAGCTTGACTGATTGTTGCAATTTGTAAAATCAACAGAAAAAATATTGTTGTGGTAAATATGTTTTGTATCAAATATTGCGGTGCATGAAAATTTTTGCCATGTAAAACAACTCTCATTTTTACTTTTTATCTGCCGTTCGGGATTTCGGACGGCAGGTTTTTTTTTACGAATTGGTTTATTTTTGCAAATTTTATTGTGGTGTGCAACGCGACGGTTTCCGCACATTTTTCCTGTTTTCTACAAAACTTTGCTTTTTTCAGATATGTCCGTATGTTAATATGTCGGCATGACAGTGTACGTCGAAATCGTCCTGCTGGACAACTTTTGCCTGGACTTTTTTATATTATGCGCAAGTGCGCTCACTCTGCGCCTGAAAGCGTCGCGTTTAAGACTGTTTGGCGGTGCAATGGTCGGCGCAATCGGCGCAACTCTGTCGGTGCAGGTTAGCGGCGTTTTTGCCTGCGTCATCAAGGCGGCGGTGCTTGTCCTGATGTGCGTTGCGGTTGTCGGTTTCGGCAAAAAATTATTCTGGTATATTCTTGCAACGCTTGCATATACATTTGTTTCGGGTGGTTGTATTGTAGGGTTATTCCACTTGTTCAAGGTGCCGTATCTTAATGCCGACGGAACCTTTTACCAAACTAACATTCCGCTGTTTGTGTATATTGCGGCATTGTTTCTTGTGGCGTTTGGCGGTTATGCGCTGTACAAATACGGCTCCGACATCAAAAAAATAATGCCGCACGTGGTTAAAGCGAACCTGTCTTTTGGCGGCAAAACCATCTCCGTGCGGGCGTTTCGCGACAGCGGAAACACGCTGGTGTATGAAGGGGCGGCGGTGTGCTTTGTCGTGCGTAAAATAGGTAAATTCGACGAATATTTTGCCGATTGTCTGCTTCACGGAAACGTTGTGTGCGTACCACTGTGTACCGTCGCAGGCAGCACAAAAGTTTGCGCTGTGCCTGCCACTCTTACCGTGAACGGTGAACAATCGCGCAGGGTGTACCTTGCTTTGCCTCAGTCGAAATGTCCGTCACTGTACGACATAATTATCGACGGCTGACGACTTTGGCTTGCCCTTTGCCGTACATGCGCGTGTTGGCTTTACTTGACTAAACGGCAAAATCAGTAGCCTGTCGCCGTTTTTTTTGTTTGCCCGAAAACGCTTGAAATGTCGTTAAAAAACAATAACGTATGTGTTTTTTGCTGACATACAGCACTTGTAAACATGTAAAAAAATGCCTTTCCCGGCAAAAGGAGAAAATAAAATGTCGCTTGTGGGAATGCTCGGAAAACTGTTGCAACGAATGTCTTTGTCCTCACGTGTGGTGCATTATCTTTGCGGAAACGAGGCCTTGCCGTCGCCTCTTACGCCCGACGAAGAATCGGCTGTGCTTGCGCGGCTTGCAAACGGCGATGCCGAAGCAAAGGATATTCTTGTGGAACGCAACCTGCGCCTTGTAGTGTTCCTGTCCAAAAAATACGAAAGCAGCGGCATAGACATGGAAGACATTGTGTCCGTCGGCACAATAGGGCTCATAAAGGCAATAAACAGTTTCAAACCCGAAAAACAGATAAAACTTGCCACTTATGCCAGCAGATGTATCGACAACGAGATACTGATGTACATGCGCAAATTGTCCCGTCGCAGCCGCGAAGTGAGCCTTGACGAGCCTCTTAACGTGGACGGCGAGGGCAACGAACTGTTGCTTGCCGACATACTGGGTACCGACAGCGACGCGGTGTACACCCACATGGAAACGCAGGTGGAACACCAACTGCTGACCGAAGGACTTCGTCACCTGTCCGACCGTGAAAAACAGATCATCGAAATGCGATTCGGACTGTTCGGACAGGAAGAAAGGACGCAAAAAGAAGTGGCGGATTTGCTGGGCATTTCGCAGTCCTACATATCGCGCCTCGAAAAGAAAATAATTCTTCGTCTGCGCAAGGAAATCGGCAAACTGGTGTGACATGTTGTCACGGTTTTCATTGGTACGTGTAACCGTTTGCGTGACCGAAATTTTGACAGCTTCACAAAAAATGTTCAGTTTTTTAAGATTTTTGCACATTTTTTGTAAAAAAATCCATATCATCAATTGCAATTGTTTTTGAATTGTGGTATTATTAGTGACGTAGTTGGTGCGACATCACTACCCAACAGAGGATATTTAGGAGGATATTATGAAAAAAAGCAGTATTGTTATGATCGTTATCGGCGCACTTCTGTGTGTTGCGTCAGTAGTATTGTCGCTGGTTTCTTTTGCAAATCAGGAGTTTTTGCAACTGACATTCATCAAATTCCCGTATTTGATTAGCGGCATTCCGTTTGCGGGCGGCGTTGTACTTATTTACTTCGCACTTGAAAACAAAATGTTCGCTCGTCGTCTTGCAAAAGTTTTGTTTGCTTCCGGCGTAATCATCATCAGCCTGTCCTGGGCAGTTGATATGATCAGATACTTTGCAGGCGAACCTACCGTTGCTATCTTTGCAGGCTTGTTTACGGCTGTATGGCAGGCACTCGGCGTTTACCTTCTTGCTACTGCGCTCAGCGACAAACCCGTCAGCAAAAACGACAAGGCAAACAAGTAACATATATGTTTTTCACGGACGACCGATTTCGGTCGTCTTTTTTTGCCTTGAACGAGTAAGCGCGTGCTTTGATTTATTCTGTAACTATCTGGTTTGTCTGCGAAATTTTGTATCAAACAGATTTGAGTTGTGCTTTGTAAAAGGGCGCCGAAGGCACGGGTCGTGCACCCACTAGAAAAACGGACGCCGAAGTGAGGAAGCAAATGTAATGGGTTGTCGAGGAATTACCCATGAAAACTCGCCCTGATGGCTCAGCATTCCGTCGGAGCAATGTTGCCTATGGTAGGCAGCCTTCCCAGCCGCGCCCTCGGAATGATGGTTTTCATTGGGCAACACCTCGCCACCCCTAATGAAGTTGACTATCCGTTTGTAATTTGTTTGCCTACTTCAAATTGACTAACTTCGCTGGACGTAATAAAGAATCAGGCTATAATGTAATTATTTCAAATTACGTCATACCGACTAAGCCGTTAGTTTTTAACTGCACAGCCATCAAAGCCTTCGCCCTCGGGGAGAAGGTGTCACGAAGTGACGGATGAGGGGGTAGATGTAAACACTTTATTGTCGTTTCTTAGCATGTCATTGCGAGGCACCGTGCTCAGAAGTCTGTTTCGAAAATGGTGTGACTTGCTAATCGTGAACGCTCGGGTGCCGTGGCAATCCCCCGAAAGGGTTCCTCTCGTCAAAGGCTATTTACCACAAATACGACGGTGTGGTTGTCGTGATATAATGCCGTTCCCAATCCAAGCATTTGAAGCGATACCCCCACAGCGCCGCTACCCTGACCGCCCACCCCTCATGGTCAATGGCACGTTGTTGGTTGTATGGATAAAATAAGATTATTTTTCGCTTCTTCGCAATGACATAAATTGAACAAAAGACTTTTACAAGGTACCTTTCCAGGAGATGTTTCGACTTCGCAACGGACAACACGTTGCTACGCTCAACATGACATTATTAGAAATTAAAATATAAAATTTCAGTTGAACGCACAATAAAAATTACTTTGCAATCAACTTTATATTGATATTTGAATTACGTCCGCCGAAGTTAGTCAACTTGAAGTACACAAGCCGATTACAAACGCTTAACTTGCTTCATTCGGGGTGGCGATGTGTTGTCACACAGCGACATCTGAACGAGGGCGCGGCTGGGTAGGCTACCTACCGTCAGGCTTTAATGCCCGAAGTAAAGCGAGCGAGCACGCGTTCGCACGTGTGACAATTCATCGACAGGTCCACACTTCGCAAACTTCCGTACTTCGGCGCCAATTAGAAATACTTCGGCACCCTTCTAACAGTCGTTGCATGCTCGCGATTTTGGCGACAATTTCACAATGTAACTTTCGTTGAGGAAAATTACCTTATTAACACCTCATTCCGCTCGATATGACGTGCTAATACTTTTGCTCACAAATTAAATTTGAGGTAAAAACGTTGCCGCTTAATAATGTTTTTATTGCCATCGTTCTGTTTTAATTGTTTGCCAATTGTTAATATTAGTGATATATTAGTAATATCCCGTATGCGCGAGAGCGCGCGCGAAAGTGGTTTCCTTTCGACAAAAGGCTGCCACAGTCACGCAACCTCGCTTCGGTAACGTTCGGCAAAACCGCATAGACAATTCGACTGCCCCCCCCTTCCAGGCGGCTTCATTTTCAGTTGTCGCGGCGGTAAAAACCGACTTCAATCGGGCGGCGCAGTCGGGTAATTACATGTATCGCCTTTTTGTCACCGTAAGACCAACAAAATGTCTGATTGCTTTACGGCAATCGGGCAAAAGAAAGTCATCAAAGCGACGGCAGTACGCCCTCGCAGAAAAGACCTCGAAGTAAGCCGCATTTGTAATCTCGTTACCAATGTCGGCAAAACAATTTTCAGTGACGAAAGACGGAAAGGAGAATATATGAAACAAAAATTCAACGTAACGGGGATGACGTGCTCTGCCTGCTCGGCGCATGTCGAAAAGTCCGTCCGTTCGGTAAAAGGCGTAAACGATGTCAACGTCAGCCTTCTTACCAACAGCATGAACGTGGACTACGACCCCGAACAAACCAACGCCGATCGTATTGTGGAGGCAGTGGTTCATGGCGGATACGGCGCAAGCCCCTTTGTGGAAAACGTCGCGCCCACGCAGGGCAACACGGCGGAAAAGCAACAACCGCAAAATACCGTTTCGCTGTCAAGACTGCTTGTAAGCATAGGCTTCTGTATTGTGCTGATGTACGTATCCATGGGCACGATGGTAGGGCTGCCTTTGCCCGATTTTCTCAGCGGACACGCCAATGCCGTAAGTTTTGCACTGGTGCAACTGCTGTTGTGCATGCCTGTGTGGTATGTCAACCGCAACTACTTTGTGGTGGGGTTCAAACGTCTGTTTCAGCGTGCGCCCAACATGGACAGCCTTATCGCAGTGGGCGCAACTGCCAGCGCGGTGTACGCAATTGTCGTAACCTTGCTTATGAGTTTCAATCTCGGTCAGTGGGCGATGACGGGCAACACGGAATACATGGACGCCATTGCCAGGTACCACCATATGTTGTACTTCGAATCGTCCGCCATGATACTTGCTCTTGTTGACCTCGGCAAATACTTCGAGGGGCGAAGCAAAACAAAAACAGGCGACGCTCTCAACAAACTGCGCAAACTGGCACCGCAAAAAGCATTGCTGTACATTGACGGCAACGAAACGGAAACGGACAGCAAAAACGTAAAGACGGGCGACATTGTGGTTGTCAAGGCAGGCATGAGTTTCCCTGCGGACGGCATTGTGGAATTCGGCAGTTGCTTTGCCGACGAAAGCGCGATAAGCGGTGAAAGTCTGCCGCGGGAGCATGCCGTAGGCGAAACGGTCATCGGCGGCACTGTCAACGTAGGCGGATACGTGCGAGTGCGCGTAACTCAGGCGGGCGGCGACAGCACCCTTGCAAAAATCATTTCTCTTGTCGAAGACGCAAGTAGCAGCAAGGCACCCATTCAACGTCTTGCCGACAAAATCTCGTCGGTATTTGTGCCGGTTGTCATGAGCATCTCGCTTGTGGCGTTTATCGTGTGGCTGTGCGTGGGTGAAAGCGTCGGTACCGCACTCAACTTTGCCGTATCGGTACTGGTAATTTCCTGTCCGTGCGCGTTGGGGCTTGCTACCCCCGTTGCCATCATGGTTTCCACGGGTAAGGCGGCGCAAAACGGCATACTTATCAAAAACGGCGAAACGTTGGAAAACATTTCCCACATCAAGTACGTTGCCCTTGACAAAACAGGCACCGTAACTGTCGGTAAACCGCAAGTGCGCGAGTTTGCCGCAAACATCGATGAAAAACAATTTTTCGCCATTGTGGGCGGTATCGAAAAACAAAGCGAGCATCCGCTCGGCAAGGCTGTCGTAACCTATGCAGAGGAAAAGGGCATTACTTTTGCCGAACCTGCGGAATTTACCACCGTGCCGGGCAAAGGCGTCGTGGCAACCCTTGACGGGCACACATACGCCGTCGGCAACAAAGCGTTGATGGGCGATCAGGGCGTTGCCGAACAGGACTACGCCGAAGTAATGGAAAACTATTCAAGGCGTGCCCTTACCTGCCTTGCGGTAAGTTGCGACGGCAAGTACGTCGGCGTAATCGGCGTGGGCGACGAAATCAAGGCCACCAGCCGCGAAGCCATTGCCCTGCTTAAAAATGAAGGCTTGACCCCGATACTTATTACGGGCGACAATGCCGTGTCCGCCAAGGCCGTGTGCGACGAAGTAGGCATTACGGAATTTGTCGCCGAAGTGCTGCCACAGCAAAAGGAACAGAAGATCGCCGAGCTTATGACCAAGGGCAAAACGGCAATGGTCGGCGACGGTATCAACGACGCGCCTGCGCTTGCCCGTGCCGACATCGGTTTTGCAGTGGCAAACGGCAGCGACATCGCGGTGGACAGCGCGGACGTAATACTTGTCAAAAACGACCTTCGCGACGTGGCTACGGCAGTTTCGCTGAGTCGCAAAACGGTCAAAAATATCAAACAGAATCTGTTCTGGGCGTTTTTCTACAATGCGCTGGGTATTCCCGTTGCGGCAGGCGTGCTGTGGAGTTGGCTCAACGTGCAACTCAACCCCATGATTGCGGCAGCTGCCATGAGCCTGTCCAGTCTGTTTGTAGTTACCAACGCGTTGCGTCTCAATTTCTTCAAGGCACCGAGGCTTGCGGAAGCGACCGACGGCATGCAATCGGCAAATGCAAAGACGGCTTGCCCGATAGTAACGGAAAGTAGCGATGCCAACCAAACGGCAGAACAACAAAACAATCAACAAAACCAAACGAATAATAACGCCGCACGGCAAAACGCTAGCGGCGAAGGAGAAAATATGCAACAACTTACACTCGAAGTTGAAGGTATGATGTGCGGACATTGCGTAGCGCACGTAACAAAGGCATTGCAGGGCGTGGACGGCGTATCTTCCGTCGAAGTAAGCCTTGAAAACAAATCCGCATTTGTAAAGGGCGCAAACCTTGATGCCGCCGCACTTAAAAAGGCGGTGGAAGAAGCAGGCTACAGCGTAACAGCCGTAAAGTAATTTGTTAGCCCCTGCGCCGCGCCGCTTTGCAAGTTAACTTTCGCGCCGACTTCGCATATAATTTGTGTATGGTGGACGAAGCGAAATGAACAATTGCTTTACGCAAACGGTAAGCGAGATTTGCGGGCTGGAGGCGGCAACGCTTATCACAGGATACAAGTATTCGGTTTACAACGGACATGCCGTCGTTGTGGAAGGTCACAAAGGCATCGCCGTCTACAACGATTGCAATGTGTGTTTCTCTCTCAAAAAAGGCAAACTGGCGGTCAAGGGTTCTTCGCTGTCCGTCAGGTGTCTTGAAAAGGACTTTGCCGTGATTGTCGGAAACATCGCTTCGGTGGCGGTGGACAATGGGTAAGGTCAGAATATTTTTTGAAGGGTTAAATCAGGCAAGCGCACTAAGCGGACTCAGCGCACGCGGCGTACGTTTGTCCGACGTTGTGCGCAAGGGCAAAAGTTGCGTTTTTACGGTAGAATCGGCTTCGGCAAATGCGGCTGTTGCGTATTTACGCGAAAAGTGCTACAATGTACGTGTGGAACGTAAACTCGGCTTGTCCGCCGCAGCGGATTTTGCCCGTCATCGTGCGGCAATTGTCGTATTTGCAGTGCTTGCCGTTGTTTTGCTGTATGTAGCAAGCGGATTTTGTCTGCGAATAGATGTCAGCGGCGATTTGCCTGCCGACAAAGTGCTTGCCGCCGTACAGCAATGCGGCGCAGGCGTAGGGCGCAGAATGAGCGACATCGACGCCGACGAACTGGAAAATAAACTCGCCGTAAACTTGCAGGTTGCGTACGCCGTGGTAAACAAGCGCGGCAGTACGTTGTACGTGTCCACGGTGGCTTCGCGACAGACGGTGTCGCCCGTAGACATGCACAAACGGCGCGACATAGTTGCCGAACGCGGCGGCGTGGTGACAAAGGTGGTGTGTCTTGTGGGTACGCCGGTTGTCAGAGCAGGCGACAAGGTGACAAAGGGCGACACGCTTATTGCAGGCGTAAGACAGGTTGACGAGCAAAACTCTCGCGACGTATACGCGGTGGGACATGTCGAAGTGCAACTGTCCGTGACGGAAAAGGTTGCCTTTGACGGTACCGTTACCGTGTACGAAGATACCGACGAAACCTACAAAGCGTGTTTCGCGGTGTTGTTCGGTCGGCAATTCGGCAAAGCCTGTCAATTTGAAAATTACAGGCGGACGGACGTAGTGCAGTACATGCCGTGCGGCGTGCAGATTGTGCACAGTACTTTTGTGCGCACCGTGGCGGTTACGCGCACCGCGGACATAAGTCAGGTTGCCGAAGAATTGAAAAGGCGTGCGGAAAACACCGCCCGTGCAAAAGCGGATTTTGTCGCTGTCGAAGTGCTGTATGACGTACAAAGCGACGGCGTGACATGCACCGTGCTGGGACTGAGCGTAAACGAGTAATCATAAAATCTGCCGCCGAAAAAACACCCGACTGCGCTCATGTTAATGTGCAGTTTCCGACGAGCGGATTGTTGATAAAAAATCATTGTTACTAAAAGCAAAAGGAGCAAAGATAATTTGATTTCACGCAAAATAGAAGTCGAATCGATGGACGAACTTATCCGTATTTTCGGGCCGTTCGATGAAAACATAAAGGCAATTTGTCAGGCGTTCGACGTCAAAGTCGTGGTGGACAACGGACAAAGTTGTATTCTCGGCGAGCAACCTGCCGTTGACAAGGCAATGGCAGTTGTCGGTAAGTTGCGCAGTCTGCTGTACAGCGGTGACAACATCGACGTCGGGCGTGTCAACTACATGTGCGAATGCGCCAAGGAGGACAAACTGGACGAGGTTGACCAACTGCTTAACGACGTTGTGGCGATTACAAGCAAAGGCAAGCCCGTCAAGTGCAAGACCGTCGGACAGAAAAAGTACGTCGATTTGCTTAAAAAGAAAACCATCACCTTCGGCGTAGGTCCTGCCGGTACGGGCAAAACATACCTTGCCGTTGCGGTTGCCGTCAACGCTTTCAAGGCAAAGCAGGTGGACAAAATCATTCTGACGCGCCCTGCCGTGGAAGCAGGCGAAAAACTCGGCTTTTTGCCCGGCGACTTGCAGGAAAAGGTCAACCCTTATCTTCGTCCGCTGTACGACGCACTGCAGGAAATGCTCGGCGCGGAAACCTTTGCCAAGATGATGGAACGCGGCACAATCGAAATCGCGCCCCTTGCCTACATGCGCGGACGTACGCTTAACAACGCCTACGTAATACTGGACGAAGCGCAAAACACAACGCGCGAACAGATAAAAATGTTTCTGACCCGCCTCGGCGAGGGCGGCAAGATGATTGTGACGGGCGACCTTACGCAGATCGACCTGCCCAAGGGCATAAATTCGGGGCTTAAACACGCCGTACGCATACTAAAGGACATCGACGACATAGGCATAATCCGCCTGACGGACAAGGACGTTGTCCGCCATCCGCTTGTGCAGCAAATTGTCAAGGCGTATGAACAAAACAACGAATAAAACGTGCGGCGCACATACCGCGCGACATTTGTAAAAACGACGAACGGGCAGACAAAACTTTGCTTTCGGGGTAAGTCCGTTCGACAACCCGTCAAAAGCGGCAATTCGCGTTTTGCGCCTGTTGTCGCAACAAACCAAGGAGGTCATGGATTACATGGCTAAAAAGAAGAAGATAAACAACATCAATTGGAAAGGCACCATCGGCGTGTACGTCCTGGGGTTCATTGTGCTTTCCGCATTGGCAATTTTGCCCAATCTTTCGCAAATTTCCATTGTGCGCGTAATTACCCAACTGGCGACTACTGCCGTTTTGCTTATTTCACTGGCGTTGTACGTGTATTTTTCCGACCGCGAATGTATGGAACGGATAAGTAAGTCCGTAGCGATGTTTACAACAATGGTGCTCAGTTACCTTGCCGTGCAACTTGCATGCTTGTGGAAGTGGGGCATTTACGTTGTTCCGTTTGCGCTGTGTACGCTTGTGCTGTCCCTCATTGTGTCGGTCAAGGTCGGTTTTTTTGCAAACTTCGTCATAATCATGCTGTGCTTCAATCAGTTTGTCAACTGGCAAAACGACGCGACACTCGCCAGCGAACAGGTATTTTATCTGTTGTTCGGCGGCGTTACGGAAGCGGTGTTTGCAAGTTATATTCTCGGCAAACACTATCGTCGCAGCAGATATCTCGGCGTGGGCGTGCTTCTGGGTATTGTGTCCGCTGTCAGCGAAACAATCAGTTACATGATGTTCCTTGACGATCTCAGCCAATGGAGTTGGCAGGACATCGGCGTAAAATTCGGTTGTGCGGCGGCAAGCGGAATGGTGGGCGTAATGCTTATGTTTGTGCTTGTTCCTTTGTTCGAGCGAGTGTTCAACGTTGTGTCGGTGTTCCGTTTTTCGGAAATCGCCAGCAGCGACACGCCTCTTATGCGTAAGTTGTACGAAAAGGCACCCGGTACATACAACCACAGTCTGTCCGTAGCGATTTACGTCGAGGCTTGCGCCACGGCAATCGGGGAAAGCGCGGTGGAAGCGCGTGCCTGCGCCTACTATCACGATATTGGCAAGATGCGCAACCCGCAGTATTTTTCGGAAAACCAATTCAGCGGAGTAAACCCTCACGACAACATGACGCCCGAAGCAAGCGTCAACATCATCAAGGCACACACGGTAAACGGACTTGCCCTTGCCAAGGAATACGGACTGCCCAAGGAAGTGCAGGACGCAATTATGCAGCACCACGGCACAATGCCGCTGAAGTACTTCTACCTTAAGGCGAAGAAGTACACCGACGGCGATTTACCTTACGACGGTTACTGCTACGACGGACCCAAGCCGACAAGCAAAATTGCGGCTATGCTGATGATTTGCGACGCTTCGGAAGCGGCTTTGCGCGCTCACGGCGACCGTACCAACGCGGAAAAAATTGTTGACGGTATTGTTGCCGAACGGCTGGCATTTGACCAGTTCAGCAATTGTGACATCACGATGAAGGAAATAGACATCATCAAAAGCACGATAATCACTACCTTTTCCGGTATCAGACACAAGCGTGTCAAGTACCCGGAAATCGTACTGGAAGGGGAAAACAAATGAAAATTTACTTTACAAACGTAGGTCTGTTCAAGCGCGGTTACATCAAAAAGGTGCTTGAAGCGGGTCTGGAATACCTCGGACAACCCACCGGACAACTGGAAGTTTCGCTTAGTTTTGTCGGCGAAGACGAAATTCGCGAACTCAACAAGGAATACCGCGACACGGACAAAGTTACCGACGTACTCAGCTTCCCGACTGTGGACAACCCGGAGCGCGGCGTAATAGACCTTGCTTCGCACGCAAGCGACCTCAACCCCGAAACGTGGCTACTTAACCTTGGCGACATTATCATCTGTCTGCCCCGTGCAAAGCAGCAAGCGAAAGAGTACGGTCACAGCCTCAAGCGCGAAGTTGCCTTTTTGTCGCTGCACAGCCTGTTGCACCTTCTCGGGTACGACCACATGAACCAAGCCGACGAAAAGCAGATGACGGCGGTGCAAAACGCAGTACTGGACAAACTTAACATCAAGAGGAACAAATGAGAAAAACAGGCTTTATTGCGATAGTGGGGCTTGCCAACGCAGGCAAATCTACTCTGCTTAACCAACTTGTAGGACAAAAGGTGTCCATCGTGTCGCCAAAGCCGCAAACTACGCGTGACAGTATACTTGGCGTGTGGACGGACGACGACAGTCAGATGGTGTTTGTGGATACCCCCGGATTTTTGCAAAGTAAAAACGCCCTCGGCGACTACATGCTGCGCACGATAGACAACGCTACGCAGGACGTTGACGCCATCGTGGTTGTTGTGGACGGACACGACGGCATTTCCGACCGTGAACTTGCGCAAATCAACCGTTACGCAGACAGCAAGTTGCCGCTTGTGGTTGCCGTCAACAAAATCGACATTTCCCAGCCGGAAAAATTGATGCCTGAACTTGCCAAACTTAACGAAATTAAGGGAATAAAGGAAGTTTACTGCATCTCCGCAAAGCGTAACCGCGGCGTTGAAGAGTTGAAAACAGCCCTTAAAAAGTACCTTACAGGTACGGAAATGTACTTTGAAGAGGACGACCTTACCGACCGCACGCAGCGTTACATGGTGGGTGAAATCATTCGCGAAAAGGTGCTTCTTGGTTGCGACAACGAAATTCCGCACGGCGTGGGCATCGCTATCAACAAAATGCAGCAGCTCGATGACGGTACGTGGGACATAGACGCGACAATATTGATTGAAAAGGCTTCGCACAAGCCTATCGTGCTGGGCAAACAGGGCGCAAAGATTAAATCAATCGGCACTCATGCTCGCGAAAGTATCGAAAATTTGCTTGAAGAACACGTTCACCTTACCTTGTGGGTCAAGGTAAAGGAAGAATGGCGGAATAATCCTTCAGTGCTCAATGAACTCGGCTACACCACCAAAAAGTAGCGAGGGCGTATAGCGGCACATCTTGTCACTACGTGGACGGCGGTGCTCAAATCACGTACGTCTTTGTACGCTCATTTCGCCCTGCCGTCCCAGTTGTGCCAATCTGTACCACTCTCCGCCCTCGCCGGCAAGAGGCAGATTATAAAGTTTACCGCTGTAATTTGCGCCACTGTTTGTGAAAACGTGTAGTAGGAATGCACTTCCCTAATTCCGTGTACTGTTCGTGTGGCATCATTAAAAGCCTTCGCCCTCGGGGAGAAGGTGTCACGCAGTGACGGATGAGGGGGCATAGGTAGATGCGCTAAGTGATGTTTTCTTCATTGCCTTTCTTTTCGGCAAGTATATTCCGCGGCGAATTACCGCACACTAACATTGCGGCATGCCGCAAAGGAGTGTGCTATGAAAGAAGAGGCGTGGAAATTGTTTCGGCAGACGGGTAACCCCGTGTATTATCTCCTTTACAAGGAACTTACTAAAGATGGATCTGACAACAAAAGGGCTGGCGCTTCGCGCGACGGACTACAAGGAAAACGATAAACTGGTTGCGCTGTACACGCCCGATTACGGCAAGATTACCGTGCATGCGCGCGGTGTACGCAAGTCAACTGCCAAGTTGCGCTTTGCCGTCGATCAGTTTTGTTTCGGTGACTACGAACTGGCTGCGACAGGCGACAGATACACGCTTAAAAACTGTCAGCAGATCTCGTCGTTTTACGGTCTGCGCGAGGACATAGTCGTCTACTATGCCGCGTGTTGCGTTGCCGAGTGTCTGCTTTCCTGCACGGAAGAAGGACAGTCCGACCCTGTACTGTTTGTGGAAACGTTGCGCGCTCTCGAAGCACTTGCCGACGGCAGACAGCCGCTTGTCGTCACTGCGCGCTTTGTGACCGGGTTTCTGGAACTGTCGGGTTTTCGCTTGGACTTTACTCGCTGTTCCGTATGCGGCGAAAAAACGCGCCACATGTTTGTTGACATGCAACGAGGCGTAACATGTGATGGCTGTCGCGGCGCAGAAAGCATTGCAGTAAGCCCTATTGTCGCAACCTCGCTTGCCATGATTGACGGCGTGCCATACGACAAACTGGACAACTTCAACTTTACGCTTGACTGTCAGAAGGACATGTTGCAACTGCTCAACAGGTACATCGCGCACGTCTTTTATCCGTCCAAAAGCATGACGGAACTGATCAGACTGGCGTAGCGCACAGGTGGCTTGCATACCATTTTTTATGCAATCGTTAACTCTCAAACGAAATTTTGACTACAAAAACGGACATCGTAAAAAAATACGGTGTCCGTTTTTTTTGCTATTTAACTATTTGACATCTTATTGACAACATGCGCTGTCGTTGTGCAAGTGTAATTATCGATGCCGGGCGGAAAGGAAATTGTATTGCTGTCCCGTCATTCCGATTTTTCACTATGCTAATAGTGTTGCTATGCCCTAAAATTCAGTCGGCGTACTTTGTTTTTGCGTATCTTCCTTTTCCTTTGGTTCGGTTGTAAGAAAGTGGACAATGAATGGTATGGAGATTACTCCCGTAATCATGTCTGACAGCGGTTGGGCAAGTAATACGCCGTTCACATGCCACAGCGACGACATCAAAAACAGCAACGGTATGAAAATAAGTCCGTTGCGCAGCATTGCCAGAAAAGAAGCCGTGCCTGCCTTGCGTATGCTTTGGTAAACCATGCAAATGGGGGTAAACAGCGGCATAAACAGCAATCCGCCCATTGCCCAGTGCATTTCACGCGTGCCGAGCGCGACAACAAGGTCGTTGTCCTGGAACAGGCGCACAAAATGCGGCGCAAGTATCATCGACGGCACACAGATTGCAATCATTGCTACAAGCGTAATTGTGCAGGTTGCCACAAGCGCATTTTTCACGCGTTTGTATTCTTTCAGTTGGTAGTTGTACGAAGCGACGGGTTGCAGCCCTTGTCCGATGCCAAGCCCGACGCTCATTGTAAGCAGTGCGATACGGTTTACGATGCTCATCGCCGCAATGGTGCAGTCGGCAGAGTACTGTGTGTCATCGGGGCGTATCAGTGCGCCGTAGTCGGGGTCGGCGGTGTTTATCATTGCGCCGTAAATGCCGGCAAAGTTGTTGAGAATTGCGCTGGAAATGCAGCTGATACCCTGACGGATAAAGGACGGAAAGCCGTTTTTAAGTATTTCGCCGTAGGTCTTGAGGTCGTGCGCTATCGCCGTAATGCTTACGGAACTTTGCGCCATTTTTTCGTAAAAAATAAGCAGCAGAACAAAACTTACTATTTGCGAAATTGCCGTTGCCATGCCTGCGCCGCCGACGCCCATGTCGCACATCACGACAAACACGAAGTCAAGCAGTATGTTCAGCACGCCGCCGGAAACAAGCCCTATCATGGCGTAAGTTGCCTTGCCCTCGTAGCGCAGGTTGTTGTTGAGCACAAGCGAACAAATCATAAACGGACAACTTGCAAATACCCACATTCCGTAGTCTTTTGCGTAGGGCAAAATGGTGTCCGTCGAGCCAAGCAGACGCATAAACGGTTCAAGACAGATAAGCCCGACAACGCCGAACAGCAATCCGAAAATGCCACCTGCAAAAAATGCCGTCGAAACGTATTTTGTTGCCGCCTTGCTGTCACGGTTGGCAAGTTCCTTGGAAACGTAGGTGCCTGAGCCGTGTCCGAGCATAAACGCAACTGCCTGTATCAGCGATTGCAGTGTAAACAAGATGCCTATTGCGCCTTGTGCCGATTCGCCGAGGGTACCTACAAAGTAGGTGTCCGCCATGTTGTAAATGCCCGAAATAAGCATCGTTACGGTCGTCGGCAATCCAAGCTGCAAAACCAGTTTGACGACGGGTGTTTTGGTCATTTTGTCGTAATACTGTTGTGAGATTTGTTCGTTCGTCATAAGTAATGATTTTACAACACTTTGCGTCTTTTGACAAGCAGATAAAAGCACTCAAAAATGAAATTTAACTCGTTATAGTTCACGTGTTGACTTTTGCGGCAATTGTTAGTATAATATAAGCGATATTACAAAGGAGTAAGCGAATGAGCAACGTTCTTGTTGTTGACATAGGCACGCAAAGCATGCGTGGAATAATATTTGACGAACACGGCAATCTGCTTGTAAAGGAACAGATTAAGTACAAACCTTACCTTGCCCCCGAAAACGGCTTTATGGAACAGGATCAGCAGATGTATGAAGACGCAATGTTCGGTATTTTGCGTACAATCACTGCCAATCATCCCGATTTTGTAAAGGACGTGGTAGCAGTGTCCGTGGACGCCTTCCGCGATACGACGGTGCTGCTTGACGAACACAACAAGCCTGTGCGCAACACAATCTTGTGGAGCGACCAACGCACGGCGGACGTCAGCAAAAAACTGCCCCTTAAGCAACGGTTTTTGTTTAAGCTGGTGGGTATGGATCGCGCAATACGTGCCATACGTCGCAAGACGAAATCCCGTTGGGTGCAGCAACACGAACCCGAAGTGTGGGCTCGTGTGAAAAAAGTGGTTTGTTTTTCCGCATATATGAACTCGCTACTTGTCGGCAAACTTGTTGATTGCTATGCGTCCAGCATGGGACACATTCCATTTGACAACAAAGGCAAAAAGTGGATGGGCAAACATTCGTTGTTGTTCCCCGTGTTTGACCTTACTGTCGAACAGGTTGAAATTCCTCTGTTTGCCCCGGGCGAAGTGATGGGCTACGTCACAGCCGAAGCCGCCGCAAAAAGCGGTCTGCCCGAAGGCTTGCGAGTAATTGCAAGCGGCTCGGACAAAGGGTGCGAAACGATAGGCGTAGGTTGCCTTGAACGCAACACCGCAAGCGTGTCTTTCGGTACAAGCAGCAGCGTGCAGTTTACCACGGACAAATACTTTGAACCGGAACCCTTTATGCCTGCTTATCCGTCGGTGCTTCGCGGTTACTACAACCCGGAAGTGCAGATTTTCCGCGGATATTGGATGATCAGTTGGTTTAAGAAAAACTTTGCCGAACACCTTGTGCCTGTAGCCGAGAAGCAGGGGCGCAGCGTGGAAGAGTTGATGAACGATGAAATTGTCGACATCCCGGCAGGGTGCGACGGTCTGGTGCTGCAACCCTTCTGGCAGGGCGGACTTACCGCACCCGAAGCACGCGGCGCAATTATCGGTTTCAGCGATTTCCACACGCGCGCGCACGTATACCGTGCCATTATCGAAGGAATAGACTTCGCCCTGCGTGAAGGACTGGAGCGTATGGAACGTCGCGGCAGACAAAAAATCGAGTACATATCGGTGTCCGGCGGCGGCTCGCAAAGCGACATAATCTGTCAGATTGCAGCCGACATCTTCAACCGTCCCGTAAGGCGCGTGCAGACATACGAAACAAGCGGACTGGGCGCGGCGATAGTGACCTTTGTGGCAACGGGCGTGCACAAGGACGTGCGCAGCGCGATAAACGAAATGGTGCACTACAAAGACACCTTTACGCCCAATCCCGACAACGCTGCCGTCTACGACGATATCTACAGAAACACTTATCTCAAACTGTACGGCAAACTGCAACGTTTCTACCTTCGCCTTGACAAGTAACGCGTGACAAAATCACTTCGTCCATTGCTACTTGTTGCAAAGGCATAATTGTAATCGGGCGGTATCCTTCCGTGGGATACTTCGACTACACTCAAAATGACCAAATTGTATGATTACGTTTTGCAGAAATTTTCAGAAGTTTAATCGGCATCGGAAACTTTTTGCAAAAACCCTGACGGAAAAATTCCCCCAAACGTCGTTGCTTGTTCAGGCAGCGGCGTTTTTGTTTGCCAATCGGTTTGACAAACGCACGCTTTAAGTATATTATATTTATTATTATGACAAAAAACAATAAAGACATTCTGATTTTGGGCATAGAAAGCAGTTGCGACGAAACGGCCGCGGCTGTGGTTAAAAACGGGCGCGAAATACTGTCCGACGTGGTGCTGTCGCAGATTGACATACACAAACTGTACGGCGGAGTAGTGCCGGAAATCGCCGGGCGCAACCACGTGCAGGTGGTTGACAAGGTCGCACGGCAGGCTCTTTCCGACGCAGGCGTTACGCTTGGCGACATAGATGCCGTTGCGGTGACCTACGGCGCGGGGCTTGTCGGGGCGTTGCTTGTCGGCGTGTCCTACGCCAAGGGACTTGCTCAGGCAAGCGGTTTGCCGCTTGTCGCCGTCAACCACATCGAGGGGCACATCTGCGCAAACTATCTGACATATGCCGACCTCGAACCGCCGTATCTGTGTCTGCTTACAAGCGGCGGACATACGGCAATTGTCAAAGTGACGGATTACGACGGCTACGACGTGCTTGCAAGTACCGTGGACGACGCCGTGGGCGAAGCCTTTGACAAGGTTGCACGCGTGCTGGGTTTGCCTTACCCCGGCGGACCGCAGATTGACAAACTGGCAAAGACGGGCGAGCCGACGTACAAGTTCCATTCGGTGGTAATTGCCAACGGCAACTTCAGTTACAGCGGACTTAAAACTGCGGTAATCAACACTGTGCACAACGCCGAGCAAAAGGGCGAAGCCGTCAACAAAGCCGACGTTGCCGCAAGTTTTACGCGTTACGCAATTGACGGACTCTTGGACAGACTTATGGAATTTCAGCGCAAGACGGGGCTTACGACCGTTGCCGTTGCCGGCGGCGTGGGCGCAAACAGTTACCTGCGCGAGCAAATGCAACTTCGGTTTGCCGACAAGGGCGTGAGGGTGTGTCTGCCTGTTCTTCATTTGTGCGGCGACAACGCGGCAATGATTGCTTCACGCGGATATTACATGTTTGTAAAAGGCGAAACCGCCCCTCTTACGCTTAACGCCTGTCCGACATTGAAACTGCGCGGCGACAAACCGCACAGGTAAACAAACGCGGGTAAACCTCGTTCGTCGTGAAATCCGCCGTTATTACACTTCAAAAGGTTGGACGACGGCTGTTGAAAGCATGAGCAATCGCAAAGTGATTTTTACTGTTTCGACTGACGGCAAAACAGAAGAATATAAACATAATTGTCGCAAAAAAACGTATACGTATCAAGTTTTTAATGACAAATCGCATGAAAAGGAAAAGAAAAAATGCAACAAGTACCCATTACGGAATACACCGATTTGTACCAGGGGCTGACTGAAGCCGAGGTACAACAGCGCGTAAAACAAGGCAAAACAAACAAACTCAAAAAGGTTGTCGGTAAGAGTTATCTGCAGATTTTTGCGGGAAACATATTTACCTTTTTCAACTTGCTCGGGTTTATCATATTTATTCTTATGGCGTTTTTCGGCGAGCCGTCGGAAATGCTGTTTATAGTTGTTATCTTGTCAAATACCATTATCGGCATTTTTCAGGAAATCCGCAGCAAACTTGCCGTGGAAAAGTTGTCGCTGGTGTCCGAACCGACTGCCGAGGTCGTCCGTGACGGGCAAACCGTCACCGTCAAAACCGACGAAGTTGTGCTTGACGACATCGTGGTGCTTGCCTCGGGTGCGCAGGTTTGCTCCGACTGTGTGATTGTCAGCGGCGAGGCGGAAGTAAACGAATCGATGCTGACGGGCGAAAGCGTAGCCGTCAAAAAGAAGAAGGGCGATATGCTGTTCCGCGGCAGTTTCGTAATTGCAGGCAATTGCAGTGCGCAGGCGGTCAAGGTGGGCAAGGACACCTACATCGAGCAACTTTCCGCGCGCGTCAAAAAGGCAAAGGTGCCCGACAGTCAACTTATCAAGGGTATCATGGCAATCATAAAAGTGATTGCAATTATCATTTTCCCGCTTGGTTTCCTTACGTTTTTGTTCTACCACGACGTGCAGGCACTGTTGCAAAACGGCATGGGCTTCTTTGAAATGTGGGGACAGTTTTTCTCGGGCAATGCCGAAGTCGTGCATGCCGTCCGCGCGGCTGTTCAGTCGGCAAGCGGCAGTATGCTGGGCATGGTGCCCAGCGGTATGGTGCTGCTGACAAGTATCGCACTTGCAGTCGGCGCGCTGAAATTGGCACGCAAAAAGGTACTTGTGCGCGAGTTGCCATGTATCGAAATGCTTGCGCGCGTGGACACGTTGTGCCTTGACAAAACCGGCACCATTACCGACGGCAGTATGACCGTCGAACAGGTTATCGCTCTGGATGGCAACGAGGACAACCTCAAATGCCTTGTCGCAAGCGTTGTTGCCGCAACGGGCGACGACAACATGACGGCAAAGGCACTTAAGGCGTACACGGACGGCGTCGAAACGCTTGACGATACGGCGCACATGCCGTTCAGCTCCGCACGTAAGTACAGTGCGGCTACGTTTGCGGGAGTTGGCACGATTGCTGTCGGTGCGGCGGAATTTATGTTTAAGCGCACCGACAAAGACTTTGACAAGCAATGCGATGAACTGCTCAGCCGCGGACTTCGTGTGCTTGCCGTTGGCAAAACAAAACAACAAATCACCGACGACGGCGTCAGCGGACTTGTCCCCGTGGGCATAATCGCCTTGCAGGACACCGTGCGTTCCGACGCCCCCGAAATAATAAAGTGGTTTGCCGACAACAGCGTAGCCGTCAAGGTTATCAGCGGCGACAATCCGTTGTCCGTGTCGGTAATCGCGCAAAAAGTGGGCATTCCGCAGGCGGACAAGTACGTGTCGCTGGAAGGCATGACGGACGAGCAGGTTGCTGAAGCGGCAAACAATTACACTGTGTTCGGCAGAGTTACGCCCGAGCAAAAAGCCGTGCTTGTACGTGCAATGAAGGCGGCAGGACACACCGTGGCAATGACAGGTGACGGTGTAAACGACATCCTTGCCATGCGTGAAAGCGACTGCGCTATTTCCGTCGGTTGCGGCACCGACGCGGCAAAAACCGTGGCAAACCTGGTGCTTACGGACAACAAATTCGGCAGTATGCCCGGCGTTGTGGCGGAAGGCAGACAGGTCGTAAACAACATTCAAAACAGTTCGTCGTTGTTCCTGATGAAAACAACCATGACCGTGCTTGTGACAATTCTGACGTTGTGCCTCGGGTTAAGTTTCCCGTTCCGTCCAAGCAACTTGTCGGCGGTAAACTTGTTTGTCATCGGCATTGCTTCGTTTTTGCTTGCGCTTAAACCCAACAAAAAACTTATCAGCGGCAAATTTTTGGTAAATACGCTTCGTAGTACATTGCCCGGCGGACTTGGGATGTTTCTGTCGGTTGCGATGGTGTATGCTTTCCGCAGCGTAATCGGCATTGCCGCCGACGAAGAAATGATTACTACAACCGCAATGGTTGCAATGAGTTTTACCGGCGTGTGCGCGCTGTGGATGGTATGTTTCCCGTTTGACTGGTACAACGTTGGCGTGGCTTCGTTGGGTACGGCAGGGGTTTGCGCAATGCTGATGTGGTTCCAACCGCTGTACATCTGGGCAATGACGTTGATTAAGGGCGATGGTTTCACCATGGAACGCCCCTACATCGTGCCCGTGACCGACGCTGCAAAAATCTTTGTTGTGTGCGACGTAGTTGCAATGTTCGGAATAATGCTTCTGACCAAGTTCCTTGTGGCGAAGTTGTCGACGCGCAAATCGTCGCCCGTGCCGACAGAGCAACTGCAACCTGCCAAGTGAAATCGGGTTGATGTGGTGTTTGAAAATGGTGGTGAACTAAGTTGAAATGGCGCCGAGCGCCGCTTCGCCCATTGTAGTTTAGTGGTAGGCTACCTACCGCAAAGCCTTAATGCCCGAAGTGAAGCGAGCGAGCACGCGTTCGCAGTGAGTTGATACCTTGACGGGACCCGTCGGCGCAGGTAAAAATACTTCTGCGTTTTTCTCGCGTTTATCAAAATTTGGAGTTTTACTATGAGTTCTCTTGATATCTACCTGGCGCACCGCAAAAAAATCGTTGCGCAAAACTACGTCAACTTTGTTTTGCAATGGGACATGGAAACCGACGCCGCCGAAAACAGCATAATCGCCGACAGCGCGCAAATGGCGGTCATCAGCGAATACGACTACGCCCTTAACACCGACCCGACCTTCGAAAATGCCGTTGCCGACCTGTACGAACACCGCGCGGAACTTGACGACGTGCTTGCCCACGAAATCGAGGTCATGCACAAGCACATTGCCGACACTAAAAAAATCCCTGCCAAGGAGTACGCCGAGTACAGCCGACTTACCGCCGAGGCATATTCAGTGTATGTCAAAGCCAAAAACACCAACGATTTTGCCCTGTTTGAGCCGTATCTTACCAAGATTGTAGCCTTTTGCCGTAAGCAAACGGTTTGGCTTGCAGACGAACACGCCGACGGCTACGACGTGCTTTTGGATATGTACGAGCCGCATTACACGCGCGAAAAGTATGACAGATTTTTTGACGCGCTTCGCACCCGTCTTGTGCCTGTAGTCAGGCGCGTTACCGCAAAGGTTCCGCCCGTACCCGCATGGGCAACACAAAACTTTCCTGCGGACAAACAGCGCGACTTTTGCGAATATTTGCGCGACGTGATGTGTTTTGACAAAACGCGCGGCATAATGAAGGAAAGCGAACATCCGTTTACAAGCGGTTTCGGCACAGACGACGTGCGCATTACCAACCATTACTACGAGGACAACATCGCTTCGTCGATTTTTTCCGTCATTCACGAAACGGGACACGCCACCTACGAGCAGCAGTGTGACAGAAGCCTTAATTGCACGTTGAGCGGCGGCGGAGCAAGCCTTGGCATGCACGAGAGTCAGTCTCGCTTTTACGAAAACGTAATCGGGCGCAGTAAGGCTTTCTGGCAGGCGCATTACGGCAAACTGCAACAAACTTTTCCGCAGCAACTTGCCGGTGTAACGCTTGATGAGTTTGTCGCCTATGTCAACCGCTCGGAACGTAGTTTTGTGCGCACCGAAGCCGACGAATTGACCTATCCGCTGCACATAATGTTGCGCTACGAAATCGAGCAAAAACTGATTGACGGAAGTCTTGCCGTCAAGGACTTGCCTGCCTACTGGAACGAGAAATTTACCGAATACTTCGGAATTACGCCGCCTACGGACACGTTGGGCGTACTACAGGACGTACACTGGGCTTACGGCAACTTCGGTTACTTCCCGACGTATGCGCTGGGTTCAGCAATCGCAAGCCAACTGTTTGCAGCAATGAACCGCGACTTTGATGTGTACGGCAGTCTTGCCTGCGGCACTACGGCGCAAATAAACAAATGGCTCGCCGAAAAGGTGCACAAGTATGGTTCGACCAAGTACCCCGACGAGATTTTACGCCTTGCCACGGACGGCGAGGATTTTAACCCGGACTACTACATCGACTACCTCATCGCCAAGTACGACAGGTAGTTTCGTTTCCCGAAAACAAGTTTTTCAAGCGGTTGTTTCAATCATTGTTTACAAATAATGAGCGGCGGCAAACGCTCCCACCCTCTCCATCAAGAAAGAATAACAACATGAATTTACTTATCCCTACTGCCACGGGAATCGAAGCCGTGGTGGAAAGACAATTGTATATGCTGGGCTACCGCGACGCAAAGGCTCATTTTGGGCGAATTTCCGTTGCCGACTGCACGTGGAAAGACGTTGCGCGGCTCAATATGTTTCTGCGTAGCGGCGAGCGGGTGCTGGTGCAGCTTGCAACTTTTGCGGCAAAAACTTTTGACGAGTTGTTTGAAGGCGTGCGCGCCGTGCCATGGCACGAATTGCTTACGCCTGATGCACGCGTTACGGTGATTACCAAAACCGTCAACAGCGTGCTGTTTGCGCACAACGCCATTCAAAGCATAGGCAAAAAAGCTGTCGTTGCCGAAGTTACGCCGCATTTTGGCTCGCTTACTGAGGACGGCGCGGAATACGTGGTGGAACTTGCTTTGCGCGACGATGTCGTCTCGGTAAACCTGGACACAACCGGCGCAGGGCTGCACAAGCGCGGTTATCGTCCGCTTACCTACACTGCGCCGCTTAAGGAAACTACCGCGGCTGCGCTCATCGACCTGTCGGTGTGGAATCCAGACAAAATGTTTACCGATCTGTTTTGCGGAAGCGGCACGATGTGTATCGAAGCGGCTTTGAAGGCGCTCAAAATTGCCCCCGGGCGTAACCGCGATTTTGCCTTTATGGATTGGGACTGTGTGCCCGACGACGTGTACGACCTTGCCGAGCAGGAAGCCGACGACGTGCGCGTCCTGCGTAAACTTAACATCGTGGGCGGCGACATAAACCCGAAAGCAATCGAACTTGCCAATGCCTGCGCCAAAAATGCCGGCGTTGCCGATTGCGTTAAGTTTAATCTGCGCAACGCCACGGACTTCGTAACAAAACAAAGTTACGGCGTAAACATCAGCAATCCGCCGTATGGAGAGCGAATAGGCGACCTCAAGGAAGTGCAAGCCACAACCAAAGCCATGGGCAGATTGTACAAAACGTTGGACAACTGGAACTTTTACTTTTTGTCACCGTATGAGATGTTTGAGCGCGATTTCGGACGTCGCGCCGACAAAAAACGGTACATTTTCAATGCCGGTATCAAGTGCAGTTACTATGCGTTTAACGGCAAAAAGCCAACCAAGTGACGTTGCGAAGCAGCAGTGTTGCAAAAGTTCAAACAGGCGCCAAAGTAAGTTTGTCGATGTAATGTGTTGTCAAGGTATCACCATACGAAAAGCGCCTGATGCTCGCTTCGCGACGAGCAATAATGCTTATGGTAGGTAGCCTACCCAGCCGCGCCCTCGTTCAGATGTCGCTTCGTGGCAACAC
>ERZ1673738.1126-NODE-1126-length-42563-cov-39.386727_pt1 | contig 42563 bp, 35 predicted proteins | sample MGYA00580198_ERZ1673738 | MGnify/ENA primary metagenome ERZ1673738 (study PRJEB41218, sample SAMN15661784) | gut metagenome | host: Homo sapiens | place: Canada: London | collected 2015-08-20/2019-03-30 | study: EMG produced TPA metagenomics assembly of...
CGCAGGCGAAAATAAACAAGGAAGCCTTCGGATAAAGTCCCCGCCAAGGCGGATGGTTTTCGGGCTGAAATTCCGGCCGCATGCGATAAGCCCCTCCCGAGGGAGGGGTTTGGGGTGGGGTCAGACTTGCAAACGACGCCAAAGGCGGCGACAAGGCGGCAAGGATTTCAGAGAGCGGGATTAAAAAAGAACAAACATACTTAATAAAAACAAACATTATGTCAAAAGTTACTGTCGTAGGTGCAGGCGCCGTAGGTGCAACCTGTGCAAACGTGATGGCTTGCCGCGAGGTGGCGAGCGAAGTGGTCCTCATCGACATCAAGGAGGGTCTCTCGGAAGGCAAGATGCTGGACATGTACCAGTGCTCGACGCTGATGGATTTCGACACGAAGGTCGTAGGCGCAACCAACGACTACAAGACGACGGCCAATTCGGACGTGGTGGTCATCACCTCGGGCATTCCCCGCAAGCCGGGCATGACCCGCGAGGAGCTGATCGGCACGAACGCCGGCATTATGAAAGGCGTGATCGAGAACGTCATCAAGTACTCGCCCCGCGCCATCATCATCGTGGTTGCCAACCCGATGGACACGCTGACCTACCTGGCCCTGAAGGCTTCGGGACTTCCGAAGAACCGCATCATCGGCATGGGCGGCGCATTGGACTCGGCCCGCTTCAAGTGCTACCTGGCCAAGGCCACGGGCGCTAACATCAACAACGTCGACGGCATGGTCATCGGCGGCCACGGCGACACGACGATGATTCCGCTCGTATCGAAAGCCACGGTCAACGGCGTTCCCGTTTCGCAGTTCGCTTCGAAGAAGAAACTCGAAGAGGCTGTCGCCAACACGATGGTCGGCGGAGCCACGCTGACCAAACTCATCGGCACTTCGGCATGGTACGCTCCCGGCGCAGGCGCAGCGATGATGGTCGAGGCTATCCTCAACGACCAGAAGAAGATGGTTCCCTGCTGCTGCTACCTCGACGGCGAGTACGGCCAGAAGGACATCTGCATCGGCGTTCCCGCGATCATCGGCCGCAAGGGCATCGAGAAGATCGTGAAGATCGACCTCACGAAGGAAGAGGCCGAGAAGTTCGCCGCTTCGGCCGAGGCCGTCCGCAAGACGAACAACATCCTGCACGAGATCAAGGCGCTCTAAACCGGGGGTGGGTGGCGGACCGGAATACGGAAAGCCTGTCCCGCAAAACCCAGGGAACTCCTTTACAAAAGCCGCTCCGACGATTCGGAGCGGCTTTTTCGTATCCGGAAAGGAGCGTCTATCAGAAGCTGACCTTCGCGCCGATGAACCAGCTGCGGGGCAACGAAGGTCCGTAAATGTAGCCCGAATCGCGGTCCACGCCCTTGTCGAAATCCTTCTGGTAAGCGTTGAACAGATTCTGCACGCCGCCGTAAAGCTGGAGGGTGATCTCCTTGTAGACCCGCAGGTCGTAGGCCAGACGCAGGTTCACGTCGCAGAACGCAGGCGTCGTGACGGCCACATCCCGCTCCACGCCCGATCCGGCCATGTGCTGCACGAGCATCTCGCCCGTGCAGGTTCCCGTCACGTCGGCCGTGAAATTGCGCAAGGGCTTCAGCGACGCCGTGAAATAACCGTACAGATCGGGCGTGCGGAACATCCGGCGCACGGGAGGCACCGTTTTGTCCTCGCTCCAGTATTCAGGCTCGACATAGCGGCTCCGCTGCCACGTCACGCCCGCCTGCAACTCGAACCAGCGGGTGAAAACCGCCCGGCCTTCGGCGTTCAGGCCCCTCACCGTGGCGCCCGAACCGTTGTAACGCTCCTTGATTTTGCCGCCGTCGGCCGTGTCCTCGATGTCGCGCAGGGCGAACACGTCGTCGAGACGGGTGTAGAATCCCTCGACGAGCAGGTTGGTCTGCACCCGGCCGAAAGTGTGGTAGAGGTCGGCCGAGAGGCTCACGCTGTGCGAGCGTTCCTCCTTCAGATCGTCGGCAAGCCGGATGCGGACCCGCTTGCCGCCCACGATGGCAATGTGCATGTCCTCGTCGAAGGCCTGCGGGGCGCGGTAGCCCCCGGCATAGCTCACACGCAGGTTGACCGACTCCGAAGGATTGAAGCGGACATTGGCCCGGGGGCTGAAGATCGCATGGTCCACGAGGTTGTGCTTGTCGAGGCGGCCGCCGATGAGCAGCGACCATTTCCGGGTCTTCCATTCGTTCTGGAGATAGGCCCCGACGATGTGCACCGCCTGGTCGGTGCGGATGTCATAGCCGATCGAACGGTCCGAAAGGTCGTCGTAGCTGTACTCCGTGCCGAGCGTCAGCTCCGAGGGCATGAAGAGCAGTTTGCGGAAGGCATGGACATACTGCATGCCCGCGGCGAGGGTCAGGTCGTGCGTCGTGCCGTAGGCGTCGAGGTCCTGCTTGCTGCCGTAATAACTCTTGCGGGCCGTGTTCTGGAACGAGGCGTAGGCATTGAAGCGGTTGCTGCGGTCGGCCGACGAGATGTCGAACGAAAGGCTTCCGCCGTCGATGGCGTGGTCGGTCTGCTCGGCGACGAAGGCTTCGTGGGGCGGCTGCTTCAGCAGGTCGCCGCCCCGGCGGTACTCGTCGATGTGGTGGTACTGCGCCGTGATGCGCGAATAGGCCCCCGTGCGGAAGAACGAGCGCATGCCCACGGACTGGCTGCTGATGACGGGCAGTTCGGTAAATCCGTCGCCGTCGTGGTCGTAACCCGAACGGTGGCGGCTCTGGCCGAAGACGCTGATGCCCGCGCGGCCGCTTTCGGAGACGATCGAAGCATTGAGCATCGTGTTGTTGTCGTAGGAGTTGCTGCCTCCGAGCGAGGTCAGCGTATGCGACAGCTGAGCCGAACTGCGCGTCGGCTCACGGGTGATGATGTTGATCGTGCCGCCGATGGCCGACGAGCCGTAGAGCGCCGACCCGCCGCCGCGCAGCACCTCGACCCGCTCGATCATATTGGCCGGAATCTGCTCCAGCCCGTAGACACCCGTCAGGGAGGAGAAAACCGGATGCGAGTCGACCAGAATCTGCGAATAGTGGCCGTCGAGACCGTTGATGCGGACCTGCGTGAAGCCGCAGTTCTGGCAGTCGTCCTCGACGCGCACCCCGGGCTGGAACGAAAGGCCCTGGGCCAGGCACGAGGCGTTGGCCCGTTCGAACAGGCCGGCGTCCAGCACGCTCACCAGCGCCGGAGCTTCGCGCCGCAGCGTCTCCGAACGGCTGGCCGAGACGACCACTTCGTCCATCGAAATGCCGCTCTGCGCCACCTCGAAGTTGAGTTCCCGGGTCTCGCCCCGTTCGAGAGCGACGGTCATCCGACCGGAGGCATAGCCCAGCGCACGGACTTCGAGCGTCAGTTCGCCGACAGGGAGGTTTTTCAGGAAATAGTGGCCCGAAGCGTCGGTCGTCGTACCGAAAGCCGTGCCGACGACGGCCACCGAGGCGTAGGCGATGTGTTCATGGGTATCCCGGTCCACGACGTGGCCGAAAAGATTCGCGTCCGTGCTTTTGCGCGGCGCTTCGGCCGCGAGCGCGACAAGGCTCTGGCACACGGACAGCGCCAACAAAATATATCGTTTCATACGAAAGTATTGAATAATGGTGAAAGTAAGTCCGCTCCGGCATGCGGACGATTGCGGCTTTCGGCCGCGTTTACAAATCCGGTCCACCCCTGAATCCCCTCCTCGGAAGGGACTTACGGCGTAAAAACACACGCCGCTTCCGCTTTGACGGCTCGGCAAACGATAAATCGTCGGCCCTCGCCTGTCGCCGCAGTTGTCGCGATGCAGCCGGACATGCCGATATTACGAAACGCAATTACGCCGCCGGAGGCGCCCCGCAGGGAGAAACGCCGGACCTCGACCGCACATTTGCAGCGCGTGGCTTCGGGTTGCAGCACGGCCAGCACCTCGGCGTAGAATTCATGCGGAGGCTGGGTCTCGGCCAGGTAGGGGAAGAAATAGAAATCGTCGACGACACAGAATTCGACGACCTGTTCGGCAGCGCCGTTGTCGGGAACCAGATCGCCGCTGAAAGCCGCGAAATGGGCATGGTCCTCCAAATAGATATGCACCTTCTGACCCGCATGGGCTGCGAGCAGAACGGCCAGCATAAAGGCCGCGAGGCATTGTTTGAGGCGGAGGTGCATTGTCTTCACGGTGGCGAAGATACGAAAAAAAGGGACCGCGACAAGCGGCCCCTGCAAAAATACCTACAAATGAGGATGTATGTCCTGTCCGGCACTCCCCGGGGGAAGCGGACACCCCCGGAAAAAGCCGGGCGGTTCAAATGCTGATGTCGAGGATCTCGAAATGGATCGTGCCGGCCGGAACCTCCACGTCCACACGGTCGCCCTTCTTGCGGCCCAGCAGCGCCTTCGCGATAGGCGTGCCGATCGCCAGCTTGCCTTCGCGCAGATTCGCCTCGTGCTCGGCGACGATCGTGTAGGTCATCTGCTTCTGGTTGTTGTGGTTCAGAAGCGTCACCTTGCTCAAAATCTGCACTTTGCTCTTGTCGATCTTCGACTCGTCGATCACGCGGGCGTTGGCCATCGTATCCTCCAGTTTGGCGATACGCATCTCCAGCAGCCCCTGTGCCTCACGGGCGGCATCGTACTCCGCATTCTCCGAAAGGTCGCCCTTGTCGCGCGCTTCGGCGATCGCCGCCGAAATCGCCGGACGCTCGACGGAACGCATGTGTTCGAGTTCGTCCTTGATTTTCTTGTAGCCCTCCGCTGTCAGATAAATAATCTCTTGTGCCATAATCCAATAACTCTCCGGAATCTCCCGCCGGAAGCCGGAAATTCCAAAAACCGAATAAAACGTAAAAAATAAGAATCCTGACCCGAAAAGGCCAGAACCCCGTTGCTATTGCATAGACAAAGATAGGAAGTAAAATCCATATTTCCAAATCTTTTTTCGCGCCCCGTGGCACGGATCGTGCCTGCCGTGCGGGGTATGTACATTGCCCTTACGCTTCATCTGCTGTGGACGCTCGGCGCGGCCGCCGTCATCACGCGTCGCCAACGGATACCGGCCTCGGCGGCCGCCTGGCTGGCGCTGGTCTTCCTGCTTCCCGTCGCCGGCACGCTGCTTTACGTGCTGGCCGGATACCGCCGCGCGGTCCCGGCGGCAGAACCCTGCGACTGCCGGGGCGACGCCGTGGAGCAGATCGTCGCCCGCGGCTGCGGAACCCGCCCCGCACCCCGCAACAGCGTCAGTCTGCTGCACAACGGCAGCAACGCCTTCACGGCGCTGATCGCCGCCCTGCAACACGCCGTCCGCTCGATCCACATGGAGTACTACATCATCCGCGACGACCGCATCGGGCGCACCATCGCCGAAATCCTGATCCGCAAAGCCCGCGTCGGACTCGAAGTGCGCGTCATCTACGACGCCGTAGGCTCGTGGCGGCTGAGCCGCACGACATTGCGCCGCATGCACGACGCCGGGGTACGCACGGCCGCCTTCGAGCCGGTGCGCTTCCCGTGGTTCACCACGCGCGTCTCACGCCGCAACCACCGCAAAATAGTCGTCACGGACGGCCGTGTCGCCTTTCTGGGTGGCATAAATATTGCGAAATACTACCTCGACGGAGATTACATGGGCAAGTGGCGCGACGAGCACCTCCGCATCGAGGGCGACGCCGTGAAGGACTTGCAGCGGCTCTTCATCGCCGACTGGGCGCGGGTCACGGACGAATGTCTCGACCTGCGCCGTTACGTCGCCCCGCACGGCATCCGGCAGCGCCTGCCGATCCAGCTAGCCTGGTCCGAAGAGGGCCCCTCGCGGCTGACCATCGCCGAGGCTTTCGCAGCGGCCGTCGTCCGGGCCAGACAGCGGGTGCGCATCTGCTCACCCTACTTCCTGCCCCCGACGCTGATCCTCGACGCGCTGCGCCTTGCGGCGCGGGGCGGCATCCGGGTCGAAGTGATGATCCCGACGTGCAGCGACTCGCCGTTCTCGGACCTCGTGTCCGACTCCTACGTCGCGGACCTGCTCGACGCCGGAGTCGAACTATACCGCTACGACAACGGATTCCTGCACGCCAAACTGGTGATCGTCGACGACACGCTGGCGTCGGTCGGAACCGCGAACATGGACTACCGCAGTCTGACGGACAACCTCGAAGTCACGGCCTTCATCCGCGACCGCGAGACGGTCCGGCAGCTGGCGGCGACCTTCGACGACGACCTCGCCTCGTGCCGCCGCATCACGCGCGCCGAATGGAGGCCGCCGCTGTGGCGCCGGACGCTGGGCGACGTGCTCCGGCTCGTGTCACCCCTGATGTGATCCCGTCCTAAACATCAACGTCTTATGAAACACCTGGTCTTCACCCTCCTCGCCGCGCTCGTCTTCTCCGGCGCGGCCTCCGCCCAACGCCTAATGGTCGGCGTACGCGGCGGCGTCAACTTCGCCGACTACTCGTTCGTCCCGACCCGCATCGGCGACACCCGCTTCACGCCCGGCGCCGTCCGGGCCGGTTACGACGTGGGCTTCGTCCTGCGGCTCAACCTTTCGAAACACCTCCACCTGCAATCGGAACTGAACTACGCCTTCGTCAATTACAACGTGCTGGCCGAGAACTCCGGGAGCCGCCGCATCGCGCTGCGCACCGAGCGGTTCGAAATCCCCGTCCAGCTGGGCTTCCAGTTCGGCGTGCTGCGCCTGTTCGGCGGCGCGCTGTTCCGCGTCACGGAATCCGAGCGGAGCAGCGTCCCGCAGCTGCTCAAGGTCCGCTTCAACAACGGCGACGTGGGCGTCATGGGCGGACTGGGCTTCAACGTCCGCAAATTCTTCATCGACTTCCGCATCTCGGGCTACCCGCGTTCGCGCGTCTGGCACGATTTCACCTCCGAAGGAATCGCCCGGCGCGTCAAAGTGCCCCACGACATCGTCTACGGCGGGTCCCTGGGATTTTTCTTCTGACACCGTCGCCGAAAACGTCCCGGCACGGCGCGTTCCACCGCAACAAGCTGCAAATCGGGCATTTATCCACACCCCGAAACATCGTTCCGGCACCTTCGCCCCGCCCTCAAGCCCCCGCCCCGGCAGGGGCTTTTTCACGCGCCGCCGGAAAAAACGCCCCGCACGGCATCTTCGCAGCCTCCGCGAGCAATATTTTTTTTTGCAAATCGTTAATTTATGCGTAACTTTGCGCGATAAAGCGCCGTAAAAGATTCATAAATGAAGCAGACTTTTTTATACGCCCTTTGCGGAGTGGCGGCAGCGATCATCCTCGGAGGATGCTCCGGGATGAACGCCCTTCTGAAAAGCGGGCAGCCCGAACTGATTTACAGCAAGGCGCTGGAGTACTACCAGAAGGAGAAATGGCAGCGCGCCTCGACCCTTTTCGAAGGCGTGCAGCACTACTACACGGGCTCGTCGCGCGAAGACAGCATCTCGTTCTTCAACGCCCGCTGCAAGTACAAGAACCGCGATTTCGACACGGCTTCGACCCTGCTGGACGACTTCCGCCGCAAATTCGGCCGCAGCGCCTTCATCGAAGACGCCGAGGGCATGTACGCGCTCTGCTTCTACTACCTCTCGCCGGGTCCCTCGCGCGACCAGACGATGACCGGGCACGCGCTGATCGCCATCAACGAATTCATGTCGCGCTATCCGCAGAGCGACCGCGTCGAGAACTTCCGCAAGATCAACACCGAGCTGACCGAACGGCTCCACGAGAAAGCTTACCTGAACGCCTACACCTATTATAAGACGGGCAAATACAAATCGGCGATCGTGGCGTTCAAGAACGCGCTGAAACAATACCCCGAGAGCAAACGCCGCGAAGAGATCATGTACCTGATCGTCGATTCGGGCTACCGCCTGGCCAGCAACTCGATCTCCGAAAAGCAGACCGACCGCTACCTGTCGATGCTCGACTCCTACCTCTCGTTCAAGGAGGAGTTCCCCGAATCGACGCACATCAAGAGCCTCGACCGCATGGCCCAGCAGGCACGCGACTACCTCGACCGCAATAACAAAGACAACAACATATAAGATGGAAATCAAGAAGAACATTCCCAACAACACCATCACGCGCAAGCTGGTGGATCTGGACCGGGAGACGGGCAACGTCTACAAAAGCATCAACATCATCGCCCGCCGCGCCAACCAGATCTCGACCGAACTCAAGACGGAGCTTAACCGCAAGCTCGCCGATTTCTCGTCGCCCACCGACACCATGGAGGAGACCTTCGAGAACCGCGAGCAGATCGAGATTTCGCGTTACTACGAACGCCTGCCCAAACCGGTGATCATCGCCACCGAGGAGTTCCTCGACCACGAGCTGGTCTACAAGGAGGGCAAGGACGGCGTGATGAAGGAGATTTAAAATCCGCACGCAATGGCATCCCCGGGCACGTGTCCCCCGCTGGCGGGACGCCACATACTGCTGGGTATCACGGGTAGCATAGCGGCCTACAAGGCTGCCGTGCTTTGTCGTTTATTGAAGACGGCCGGCGCCGACGTGCGCGTGGTGATGACTCCGCTGGCGAAGCAGTTCATCACGCCCCTGACGATGGCCACGCTCTCGAAGAACCCGATTCTGGTGGAGTTCTTCGACCCCGAAAACGGCGCGTGGAACTCCCACGTGTCGTTGGGCGAATGGGCCGACTGCTACCTGATCGCCCCCGCCACGGCCAACACCCTGGCCAAAATGGCCTCCGGCATCGCCGACAACCTGCTGCTGACCACCTACCTCTCGGCCCGCTGCCCGGTCGCCGTGGCTCCCGCCATGGACCTGGACATGTACGCCCACGAGGCCACGCAGCAGAACCTCCGGACACTCGCCCGGCGCGGCGTGCACATCGTCGAGCCGGGCGAAGGCGAACTGGCCAGCGGTCTTCAGGGCAAGGGCCGCATGGCCGAACCCGATGCGATCGCCGCATTCGTCGGCGGTCTTCTCCGTGAAAAAAAAAAGAGCCTGCAAGGTAAACGGCTGATCGTCACGGCAGGAGCCACGATCGAAGCCATCGACCCCGTGCGGTTCATCTCGAACCACTCCTCGGGCAAGATGGGCTATGCCATTGCCGGGGAGCTGGCCGACAGAGGGGCCTGCGTGACGCTTGTCACGGGCCGCACGGAGTTGCCGACGCCCGCGGGCGTGGAGCGCGTGGACGTGCTCTCGGCCGCCGAGATGTACGACGCCGCGGTCCGGGCTTTCGAAGGGTCCGACGGGGCCGTGATGTGCGCCGCCGTGGCCGACTACACCCCCGACCGGGTTTCGGACACCAAAATCAAGAAATGCGACGGCGACATGTGCATCACCCTGCGCCGCACGCGCGACATCGCCGCCGAGCTTGGAGCGCACAAGGGCGGCCGCCTGCTGGTGGGATTCGCCCTGGAAACCCACGACGAACAGGCGCACGCCGAAGCCAAACTCGAAAAGAAGAATTTCGACTTCATCGTCCTCAACTCGCTGCGCGACGCCGGAGCCGGCTTCCGCGGCGACACGAACAAGGTGACCTTCATCGACCGCACGGGCCGCGAAGAGCTCCCCCTGCTGTCGAAGCGCGAAGTCGCCGAACGCATCGCCGAACGTATCGAAAAGTTTTTCGCCGAATAGCGCGCAATCGCACCCGGTTTTCGTTTTTTCATTTTTAATTCTTAATTTTGAATTCTTAATTCCGAATTGGTATGCTACGCCGTCTGTCGGTCGAAAACTACGCGCTCATCGACAAGCTCGAAATGGAGCTGGACCCCCACCTGAACATCATCACGGGTGAGACCGGGGCCGGAAAATCCATTCTGCTCGGCGCGCTGGGCCTGCTGCTCGGAGCCAAGAACGACGGGCAGGCGATGAAGGACGCAACGCGCAACTGCACGGTGGAGGGGACCTTCGACCTCGCGGGAAGCAGCCTGGAAGCGTTTTTCGCCGAGAACGACCTCGACTATGCCCCCGAAACGACCCTGACGCGCATGATCACCCCTGCGGGCAAGAGCCGCGCCTTCGTCAACGACGTACCCGTGCAGCTGGCGCAACTGCGCGAACTGGGCGCACGCCTGCTGGACATCCACTCGCAGCACCAGAACCTGATCCTCTCGTCGGAGGAGTTCAGGACCTCGGCGCTCGACACCGTGGCTGCGAACGGGGAACTGCTGACGCAGTACGCCGCGCAGTATGCCCGGCTTACGGAGCTGCGCCGCCGTCTCGCGGCCCTGCGCGAAGAGGCCGCCAACGGCCGCCGCGACGAAGAGTGGCTCCGGTTCCAGACCGAGGAACTCACCTCGGCCAACCTGCGCCCCGGCGAGCAGGCAGAGCTGGAGGAGGAGCTGGCGGTGCTCGAAAACGCCGACCGCATCGGCGAGGCGCTGACCTCCCTGCGCAACGCCCTCGACGCCGACGAGACCGGGGTGCTGGCGCAGCTCAAGAATTCGGAGAACGAACTCAACCATATCCGCAGCCACTACCCCGCCGCCGGGGAATATGCCGGACGGCTGCGCTCGGTGCTGGAGGAACTGAAGGACATCAACGGTTCGGCCGCCGCCGCATGCGAACGGCTCGATGCCGACCCCGAGCGGCTGGCGAAGTGCTCGGCGCGGCTCGACACGCTGATCGCCCTGCAACAGAAACACCGCGCGGCGGACGAAGCGGAGCTGATCGCCCTGCGCGACCGCTGCGCCGCACAACTCGCAGCCATCGTCCACAGCGACGAGGAGATCGCCCAAGCGGAAGCGGCCCTATCGGAAGCCGCCGAAAAGACCGCGACGCTGGCCGACCGTCTGCACAAGACGCGCGAAAAGGCCGCTGCGGGATTCGAGAAACACATCCTCTCGACCCTCGCCCGGCTGGGCATGCCCGAGACGGTTTTCCGCATCGCCCTGACACCCCTCGCAGAGCCGGGACGCACGGGCCGCGACAGCGTGCAATTCCTCTTCACGGCCAATCCGCGAATGACGCCGCAGCCCGTCGAGCGCATCGCCTCAGGCGGCGAGCTTTCGCGCGTGATGCTGGCCCTGAAAGCCCTGCTGGCCGAACGGATGCAACTGCCGACGATCATCTTCGACGAGATCGACACGGGCGTTTCGGGACGCATCGCCGACGCCATGGGCGAAATCATCGCCTCGCTCTCGGCCTCGATGCAGGTGGTGGACATCACCCACCTGCCGCAGGTCGCTTCGAAGGGCACGGCGCACTTCGTGGTCTACAAGCGCGGCGGGCGCACCGACATCACGCGCCTGGGCGACGAGGAGCGCGTGACCGAGATCGCCAAGATGCTCTCCGGCTCGGAAATCACCGACGCCGCCGTGGCCCAGGCCCGCATCCTGCTCGGCAAATAGCCGTACAAAACCGATTTCACACGTGACGGAGCGGCCGGACCGCTCCGCCCGCCGTTATAACCCCTAAAAAACACGACATGAACGACATCCTCGAAATTGCGGCCGCCAACCAGCAGCGCGCCCGCGAGGTCATCCGCGACACCGATCTGGAGGCCATCTGGCGCTCGGTGGGCGCCGAAGCGAACCTCGTAGGCTCGCTCCGCACGGGGCTGCTGATGAAGCACCGCGACATCGACCTCCACATCTACTCCTCACCGCTCCGCGTGGCCGACAGCTTCGCCGCCATGGCCCGGCTGGCCGAAAATCCCCGCATCCGCCGCATCGAGTACGGAAACCTGCTCGACGCGCAGGACCAGTGTCTCGAATGGCATGCGTGGTATGCCGACGCCGACGAACGGCTCTGGCAGATCGACATGATCCACATGCCCCGCGGCTCGGCCTGGGACGGCTATTTCGAACGCGTGGCCGACCGGATCAGCGCCGTACTGACCGACGAGACGCGCCGCGCCGTCCTGCAAATCAAGTACGACACGCCCGACGAGGTGAAGATCATGGGCATCGAATACTACCAGGCGGTCCTTCGCGACGGCGTGCGCACCTATGCCGAGTTCGAAGCATGGCGTGCGGCGAACCCCGTCGAGGGCATTCTGGAATGGATGCCGTAAGCCCGCCGGAAACACCGCTCCCCTGCACGGCCCTGCCGGCCGGCATATGGAAAGCATTGAACCGCAAATGCGGCAAGGAGAAATAACCGCCGCAGCCTCAAAGAAAACGGACCGTTCCTTTCGGGGGACGGTCCGTTTTGCGTCAATGCCGGCGCAGCCGCCACCGTTGCACGATCGTCTCGCCCCGGAAGTAGATGACCAGCGAACTGACGATGACCGCCATGCCCGCCACGGTGCTGAAATCGGGGTATTCGCCGGGCAGCATGATCCAGCTCAGCACGGCCCCCAGGACAGGATTGATCAAACGGCACATATTGATGTCGCTGACCTTCGTGCCCTCGGTGCGCAGGGCCATGAACCAGAAACTGAAGGCGAAGACCGAGATGAAGACCAGCACGCCGAGACTCGCATAAAACCCGACGGGCTTGGCCCAGAAGGGGTGGAAACCCTCCGCCGCGATGCCCACGCCGTAAATCAGCAGGCCGCCGAAAAACATCTGCACGGCATTCAGGAAGATCGGATCGACCTTGCCCTTGTCCTCCGAAACCGAAATCGCGGAATAGCCCTGGAACAGGATGCAGGCCAGCAGCAGGACGATACCCCCGATGCCGCGCCAGTCGAGCGGCGAACCGTCGCTGCCCGTGCCGACGATCAGCAGCAGTCCCGCGAGGCTCACCGCAAGACTCACGACCTTGTAACGGTTCAGGCGGTCGTTGCTGGCCACGAGGTGCGCCAGCAGCACGTTGATCAGCGGCGTGAGGCCCATGACGATCGAGCTGATGGCCCCGCTGACGAAATCGACTCCGAAATAGAAGGCCGTATAGCCCATGAACATATTGATCAGGATCAGGTTGCCGAAAAGCCGCCGGTGCTGCATGATCTCGCGCCACATGCCGCGATGCCAGGTGTAGGCGAAGAGAATGATTCCGACAACGGTGAAGCGCAGGCCCGCGAAATTCATCGGCGAGAAATCGTAGCTCAACCCCTGCTTGATGAACGGATTGACAATCGCCCACAATACCGAGGCCAGCACGGCGTAGAGTATTCCTTTTTTCATAACGTGCATCTTTCCGCCGCAAAGGTACGAAAAACGGCCGGCAAAACGAAACCGGTCCGGGCAAATGGACGGGCCGGTCCGGGAGCAGGCCGTGCATTCGCCGGAACGGCGCAGATGCCGGATACCGCGTCCCGGTCCGGGCGGATTCTGATTTTAAGCCGGATCCGTCCGGGCATCGTGAAGAACGGGACGAACGGATAGTACCGAAGTACATTCCATTCGCCCCGTTCGAGAGATGTGCGGAAATATCCGCTTATAAATGGGAATCCGTTACATCATGCCGCCCATACCGCCTGCGGGCATCGCCGGCATGGCGGGAGCGTCGGACTTCTTCTCGGCCAGCACGCACTCCGTGGTGAGGAACATCGAGGCGATCGACGCGGCGTTCTCCAGCGCTACGCGCGACACCTTCGTCGGGTCGATGATACCGGCTTTCAGCAGGTCCTCGTACTTGTCGTCGCGGGCGTTGTAACCGAAGGCGTCCTTGCCCTCCTTCACCTTGTTGACGACCACCGAGCCTTCGCCGCCGGCGTTCTCGACGATCTGGCGGAGCGGCTCCTCGATGGCGCGTTTCACGATCTGGATACCCGTCGTCTGGTCCTCGTTCTGGCCCTTCAGGCCTTCGAGAGCCGCCGTGGCACGGATGTAAGCCACGCCGCCGCCCGGAACGATACCTTCCTCGACAGCTGCGCGCGTTGCGGCCAGCGCGTCGTCGACACGGTCCTTCTTCTCCTTCATCTCGACCTCCGTGGCGGCTCCGACGTAGAGCACGGCGACACCGCCGGCCAGCTTGGCCAGACGCTCCTGCAACTTCTCCTTGTCATAGTCCGACGTAGCCTTGTCGATCGACGAGCGGATCTGGGCCACACGGGCTGCGATCTCCTCCTTCTTGCCGGCGCCGTCGACGATGGTGGTGTTCTCCTTGTTGAGCGTCACCTTGTCGGCCGAACCCAGCATCTCCAGCGTCGTATCCTCGATCTTCATGCCCTTGTCGGCCGAGATCACGGTCGCACCCGTCAGGACGGCGATGTCTTCGAGCATCTCCTTGCGGCGGTCACCGAAGCCCGGAGCCTTGCAGGCGGCGATCTTCAGCGTGCCGCGGAGTTTGTTGACAACCAGCGCCGAAAGGGCCTCGCCGTCGACATCCTCGGCGATGATCAGCAGCGCACGGCCGCTCTGGGCCACCGGCTCCAGCACGCCCATCAGCTCCTTCATCGTCGAAACCTTCTTGTCCGTGATCAGGATATAGGGCTTTTCGAGCTGGGCCTCCATCTTTTCCGTGTCGGTGATGAAGTAAGCCGAAATGTAACCGCGGTCGAACTGCATGCCCTCGACCACCTCGACATGGGTCTCGGTTCCCTTGGCCTCCTCGACGGTGATGACACCCTCGTTGTTGACCTTGGCCATCGCCTCGGCGATCAGCTTACCGATCGTCTCGTCGTTGTTGGCCGAAATGGTGGCCACCTGCTCGATCTTGGCGAAATCCGAGCCGACCTCCTGGCTCTGCTTCCGCAGCGACTCCACGACCGTCGCAACGGCCTTGTCGATACCGCGTTTCAGGTCCATCGGGTTGGCTCCGGCCGTCACGTTCTTCAGACCGACGCCGATGATCGACTGCGCCAGCACGGTTGCGGTGGTCGTACCGTCGCCCGCATCGTCGTTGGTCTTCGAAGCGACCTCGCGGACCATCTGGGCGCCCATGTTGGCGAAAGCGTCCTCCAGTTCCACCTCCTTGGCCACCGTCACACCGTCCTTGGTGATCTGCGGAGCGCCGAATTTCTTGTCGATGATCACGTTGCGGCCTTTGGGACCGAGCGTTACCTTAACGGCGTTCGACAGCGCGTCGACACCCTCCTTGAGCAGTTCGCGCGCCTCTACGTTATATTTAATATCCTTTGCCATGACTGTTTATCGAATTTAGATGATTGCCAAAATATCGTTCTGTTTCATAATGAGGTAGTCCACGCCGTCGACCTGGATTTCCTGACCGGCATACTTGCCGTAGAGCACCTGGTCGCCCTCCTTGACCTCCATCTTGACCTCCGAGGTTCCGGGGCCTACTGCAACGACTTTGCCTGCCAGCGGTTTCTCCTTGGCCGTGTCGGGGATGATCAATCCGCCGGCCGTCTTCTCCTCCGCGGGATTCGGGAGAATCAGCACGCGGTCCGATAATGGTTTTACGTTCATAGCTTTGTGTTTTAAATTTGTTTGATATAATATGTTTCATTCGCTTTCGCAACCTCTATCCCATCAATAGATGTGCCAACCGTTTTTTGGCAGATTTTGCGTGACAAACGAGCAGAGGCGACTGCCATTTTGTCATTTCCGCCATTTCCGGACGATTTTTCAGCCGTTTTTTTTGCACGGACCGAAAAATCGTATTACATTTGCATCCCGATACGACGAACTCGTATCACACGGTGGATGTAGCTCAGTCGGTTAGAGCGTCGGATTGTGGTTCCGAAGGTCGAGGGTTCGAGCCCCTTCTTCCACCCGAAAAGGTCTTCTTGCGAAGACCTTTTTTCGTTGGCATGTGCAGACAGTTCAATTGGCCGACACGGAACATGCGATACGAATCCGTCGGGCGACATCGCCTCCGCGCTCCGGTTCCCGGGGCTGCATCATAAAAAAACCGGACGCCTCGCGGCATCCGGTTCTCTTTATATTCCGGCAGCAAATTACTTGCGGTAGATCTTCGTGTAGCCGTAGATAGCCTCGTCGCCGAGTTCCTCCTCGATGCGGAGCAGCTGGTTGTACTTGGCCATACGGTCCGAACGCGAAGCCGAACCGGTCTTGATCTGACCCGAGTTCGTAGCCACGGCGATGTCGGCGATGGTCGAATCCTCGGTCTCGCCCGAACGGTGCGACGTCACCGACGTATAGCCGGCGCGGTGAGCCATCTCGATGGCGTCGAGCGTCTCGGTCAGCGTACCGATCTGGTTTACCTTGATCAGGATCGAGTTGGCGCAGCCCATCTCGATACCCTTCTTCAGGAACTCGACGTTCGTCACGAAGAGGTCGTCGCCGACGAGCTGGCACTTGTCGCCGATCTCGGCGGTCAGCATCTGCCAGCCTTCCCAGTCGTTCTCCGACATACCGTCCTCGATCGAGTCGATCGGGTACTTGGCAACCAGGCCCTTCAGGTACTCGACCTGCTCCTTCGACGAGCGCTTGGCTCCCTTCTCACCCTCGAAGATCGTGTAGTCGTAAACGCCGTCCTTGTAGAACTCCGACGAAGCGCAGTCCATGCCGATCATCACGTCCTTTCCGGGAACGTAGCCGGCCTTCTCGATGGCCTTGATGATCGAATCCAGTGCATCCTCCGTACCGTTGAGTGCGGGAGCGAAACCGCCCTCGTCGCCTACTGCGGTCGAGAGGCCGCGCTCGTGGAGCACCTTCTTGAGGTTGTGGAACACCTCGGCGCCCATGCGCAGACCCTCCTTGAGCGACGGAGCGCCCACGGGACGGATCATGAACTCCTGGAATGCGATCGGGGCGTCGGAGTGCGAACCGCCGTTGATGATGTTCATCATCGGAACGGGCAGCGTCTTGGCGTTCGCGCCGCCGATATAGCGATAGAGCGGCATGCCGAAATAGTCGGCGGCAGCGCGGGCAACGGCCAGCGACACGCCGAGGATGGCGTTTGCGCCGAGCTTCGACTTGGTGGGGGTTCCGTCGAGGGCGATCATGGCCTTGTCGATGCCCACCTGGTCGGCTACGTTCATGCCGATGACGGCCGGAGCGATCACTTCGTTAACGTTCTTCACGGCGTTCAGGACGCCTTTGCCCAGGTAACGGCTCTTGTCGCCGTCACGAAGCTCAAGGGCCTCGTTCTCGCCCGTCGACGCTCCGCTCGGAACGGCAGCGCGGCCGAATGCGCCCGATACGGTACGAACTTCGACCTCGATGGTCGGATTGCCTCGCGAGTCGAGGATTTCCCTTGCGTGAATCTCTACAATCTGCATAGTTGTAATAATTTGAATTTTATGGTGTTTGAATGCTAATTCCCTGAATCGGCACGGCAAAGGTACAAAATAATTGTGAATTGCAGTTTCATTATTGTTATTTTTTTCACGACAACAGCATTCGTTTCCGCGGATTTTTCTACAAATATCGTATCTTTGTGCCGCGGCACAGACGCATAACCTGTAAACGACTTTCAATCAATGCGAAAAGTTCTTTCGTTCTCGCTCTTTCTGATGCTGGGCCTCGTCGCCTCGCAGCTGCTTCCCGGCGCACTCGGCACGGCCTATCCGGGTTTCAAGGCGACTGCCGACACCCTGCTCTACATCTGCCTGGGATTCATTATGATCAACGTCGGACGGGAGTTCGAAATCGACAAGTCGCGCTGGCGCTCCTACACCGCCGATTACTTCATCGCCATGGCCACCGCAGCGCTGCCGTGGCTGCTGATCGTCCTCTACTATATTTTCGTACTGCTGCCCTCCGACCTCTGGACCGACTCCGCGGCGTGGAAGGAGAATCTGCTGCTGAGCCGTTTCGCGGCCCCGACCTCGGCCGGCATCCTCTTCACGATGCTCGCCGCGTTAAGCCTGAAAAACAGTTGGATATACCGTAAGATCCAGGTGCTGGCGATCTTCGACGACCTGGACACCATCCTGCTGATGATCCCGCTGCAAATCCTGATGATCGGCCTCAAATGGCAGATGTTCGCCATCGTGGGCGTGGTCGTCGTACTGCTTATCGCAGGCTGGCGGTGGCAGGCGCGGTGGAACGTCCGGCAGGACTGGAAACGCATCCTGGGGCTTTCGGCGGTGGTCTGCGCCCTGACGCAGGCGCTCTACATCGTCACCGCGCGGTGGTACGGACCTGAAAACAGCATACACATCGAGGTGCTGCTTCCGGCCTTCGTGATCGGCATGCTGATGAAGCACAGGGAGATCGACACCCCGACCGAACGCCGCGCCGCAACGGGCATCTCGTTCCTGTTCATGCTGCTTGTCGGCATGAGCATGCCGCTCGTGACGGGCGCTTCGGCGGCAGACGCCGCCGAAGCCGCCACCTCCATCACGGCGTCGCAGCCGATGATGCCGTGGGGCGTGCTGATCCTGCACGTCGTGGCCGTTTCGGCGCTCTCGAACATCGGGAAGCTGGTCCCGGTCTTCTTCTACCGCGACCGGAAACTGAGCGAGCGGCTCGCACTCTCGATCGGCATGTTCACCCGCGGCGAGGTGGGCGCAGGCGTCATCTTCATCGCCCTGGGATACAGCCTCGGCGGCCCGGCGCTGATCATCTCGGTGCTGACGCTGGTGCTGAACCTGATCCTCACGGGCGGCTTCGTCGTCTGGGTCAAGAAACTGGCCCTGAAAAGCTGCACACCCGAAGCATAATTTCATCGACCTCCATGAAAAGATACGCATTCATCCTGCTCGTCCTGCTGTCGGCGGGAGCCGTCCGGGCGCAGCGGTATGAGAAGAACATCCTGGGCGTCCGCGCCGGCGTCAACGTGTCGACCTGCGCCATCTCGATCGAAGACGTGCGGATAAACACCGGTTCGCGCGCGGGATTCCACTTCGCCGTGACGGACCAGATCCTGCTCCACCGCAGCCTGCCCCTCTACCTCGAAACGGGCATCGGCTTTTCGAGCCACGGCGGCAGGGCCGCCGCCGAAATCTACGGCGACATCTACAACATGACCATGCGTCCGTTCTACATGCAGGTCCCCCTGCTCGTCAACTACCATTTCCACATCCGGGATCTCCTCACGATCCAGCCCTTCGCGGGCATATACGGCGGCGTGGGCATCCGGGGCGCGATGAAGACCGAATACGGCAACGAGGATATGTTCAGCGCCCCGGGCTTCCTCTCCCGCATGGATTTCGGCGTGCGTGCGGGCGCCGGGTTCGTCATCAGACGCATCTACCTGGGCATAAGCTACGACATCGGCTGCCGCGACCTGTTCCGGGGCGGCGAATTCTTCGGCTACGCACTCCAGCCCGAAAGCGCCGAAATACGCAACAACTGCCTGACCGTAAACATCGGTTACAATTTCTGACATCCGACAGCTATCCTGCTAAAGCAAAAGCATTTACGGATATTTTGTTTCATTGTCCGTAAAAAATTTCGGGGGGGGGGGATTTTTCGAAAAAATTATCCTATATTTGCCACGTATACAAACCCAAACCCATTCATTATGAAAAAAGTATTGCTTATCGTGGCCGCCATCCTGCTGGCAAATGCCGTTTCGGCGCAAAACTACGAAAAGAACATCCTGGGCGTCCGCGCCGGACTGAACCTGTCGAGCTACTCGATTTCGGCCGGAGGTGCGTCCATCAGCACCGACTCGCGGGCCTCGTTCCACGTCGCCGTGACCGATCAGATCCTGCTTTGCAACAAACTGCCCTTCTACCTCGAAACCGGGCTTGCCTTCTCGAGCCGCGGCGGCAAGGTCGACGGCGTGAGCTTCCGCCCCTCCTACCTGCAAATCCCCGTGCTGGTGAACTACCACTTCAACATCAAGGACATCGTCACGATCCAGCCCTTCGCAGGCCTTTACTACGGGCTCGGCATCGGCGGCAAAGTGAAGGTCGGCGACGAGAAGGGCGACATCTTCGGAGACGAAGGCGGGTTGAAACGTTCCGATCTGGGCGTGCGTCTGGGCGCCGGCGTCGTCTGGAAACGCATTTACTTCGGACTGGGCTACGACATCGGCTGCCTGAATCTGGTCAAGGAGAGCGACGGCGAGGGCACGATGCGCAACAACTGCTTCACGATCAGCGTCGGATACAATTTCTAATCCGCCCCTGCGCCAATAAAAAAGGGACGTCCTCGTCGGGCGTCCCTTTTCCGTTCCGCATAAACGGTCATTCCCGCAGCAGCACCGACGAATCGCCGTAGCTCAAAAAGCGGAAGCCGTGGCCGAGGGCGTAGTCGTAAATCCGCCGCCACCCGTCGCCCACAAAGGCCGAAACCAGCAGCAGCAGCGTCGATTTGGGCTGGTGGAAATTGGTGACGATATTGTGCACGATGCGGAACTCGTAGTCCAGCGGCGTGATCATAATCTGCGTCGAGGCTTTCAGCCGGTCTAGCCCCTCGCGCTCCATATACCCCGACAACTCCTGCAACGCCTCGCGGCCCGAAAACTCCGCGGGAATGTCGTACAGCTCCCACTGCCCCACGACCCGCCCGGCATCGGGCGTCCCGGCCGTGCGGATGCGCCACGCAAGGGCCGCAAGCGATTCCAGAGTACGCACCGAGGTGGTTCCCACGGCGGTGATATGCCCCCACTTCTCCAGCAGGCGGACCACCGTCGCACGGCGCACCTCGAAATGCTCGGTGTGCATCGGATGCCGCGCGGCGTCCTCGTCCTTGACGGGCAGGAACGTGCCCGCCCCGACATGGAGCGTCACCTCCTCGAAGGCGAATCCGCGCGCCTTCATCTCCCCGATCAGCTCGGGCGTGAAATGCAGCCCGGCGGTCGGTGCGGCCACCGAACCTTCGAACTTCGAATAGACCGTCTGGTAGCGCGTGTTGTCGATCTCCTCGCTCTCGCGGTTCAGGTAGGGCGGAATCGGAATCCGCCCGAGGTATTCGAGCAGCTGCCCGAAGGTCATCGGGGCCGTCCACTCGAAACGCACGACGCACTCGCGGCCGTGGTCCTCGACGATCCATGCACGAAGGTGCTCGGCGCAGCCCCCGCGTTCGAAATTGATCTCCACGTACCCCTCTTTCCACTTCTTGCGGTTGCCCACGATGCACGACCATGTGCAGCCGCCCGTGACGGCGAACGCCCGCTCGTAGTCGGCCGGGTCGTGCGGCTCGAGACAGAAGACCTCGATGCGCGCCCCGGAGAGCTTGTGCATGACGATCCGCGCCCGGATCACCTTCGTGTTGTTGAAAACCAGCAGCTCCCCGGCCGGCAGCACGTCGCCGATGTCGGCGAAACGCTTTTCCGCGATTTCTCCGCCGCGCCAGACGAGCAGCTTCGAGGCGCTGCGCTCGGCGAGCGGGAATTTGGCGATCCGCTCGTCCGGAAGGTCGTAATCGAAGCGGCTGATGTCGATATGTCGTTCCATATTTTGCCCGAAATTATGCGGCAAAGTTACTATTTTTTGTAACTTTGCGGCGCTGCAAGGCAATAGAAAAAGGAAAAACCCATGAAAACCGACTTTCTGGTTATCGGTTCCGGCGCCGCGGGCCTTTCGTTCGCGCTGAAAGCCGCAGCCCACGGACACGTTACGATCGTCACCAAGGGCGCGATCGAAGAGTGCAACACCAATTATGCACAAGGCGGCATCTGCTCGGTAACGTACGCTCCCGACACATTCGAGAAACACATCCGCGACACGCTGGTCTGCGGCGCAGGCAAATGCGACGAGAAGGCCGTGGAACTGGTCGTGCGGCGGGCCCCGGAACTGATCGCCGACCTCATAGCCTGGGGCACGCGTTTCGACAAGACCCCCGACGGGCGTTTCGAGCTCAACCGCGAAGGCGGACACTCGGAGCACCGCATCCTCCACCACGAGGACCTCACGGGAGCCGAGATCGAACGGGCGCTCGTGCAGTCGGTGAGGGAGCATCCGAACATCACGGTTCTCGAACGCCACTTCGCCATCGACCTGCTGACGCAGCACCATCTGGGCGAATTCGTCACGCGCCACACGCGCGGACTGGCCTCGTTCGGGGCCTACGTCCTGAATCTCGACACCAACGAGATCGAGACCATGCTTTCGAAATTCACCGTCGTGGCCACGGGCGGCTGCGGCAACGTCTACTCCACGACCTCGAACCCCGTGGTCGCCACGGGCGACGGCATCGCCATGTGCCACCGCGCCAAGGCGATGACCGAGAACATGGAGTTCATCCAGTTCCACCCCACGACGCTCTACAACCCCGGCGAGAAGCCCAACTTCCTGATCACCGAAGCCATGCGCGGCTTCGGGGCCATCCTGCGGCTGCCCGACGGCAAGGAGTTCATGGACAAATACCACCCGATGAAATCCCTCGCGCCGCGCGACGTGGTGGCCCGCGCCATCTACCGCGAGATGACCAAACGGGGTTCCGACTTCGTCTACCTCGACGTGACGCACAAGGACCCCGAGGCCGTGAAGAGCCATTTCCCGAACATCTATGAAAAATGCCGCTCGATCGGCATCGACATCACCAAAGACTGGATTCCCGTGACCCCTGCGGCGCACTACTGCTGCGGCGGCGTGAAGGTCGACACCAACGGCGAAACCTCCGTGAAACGGCTCTACGCGCTGGGCGAGACCTCGTGCACGGGGCTGCACGGCGCCAACCGTCTGGCCTCGAACTCGCTGATCGAAGCGGTGGTCTACGCCGACCAGGCCGCGCGCCACACGGCGTCGCTGCTGGAGAAAGTCGATTTTCAGGAGGGCATTCCCGACTGGGATTTCGAAGGCACGCAGCACACCGAGGAGATGCTGATGATCATCCAGTCGAAGCGCGAGATGCAGACGATCATGTCCAACTACGTGGGCATCGTGCGGTCGAACCTCTCGCTCAAGCGCGCCATGCACCGGCTGGAAATTCTCTGGCAGGAGACCGAGGAACTTTACAACAAGACCAAGCCCAACCGCGAACTGTGCGAGCTGCGGAACATGATCGCCATCGCCTACCTGGTCATCAAGCAGGGCCGCGAGATCAAGGAGTCCGTAGGCTGCCACTACAATGCGGATTATCCAAAGGAGGGATAATCCGCATAATTAAGAATTAAGAATTAAAAATGAAAAATTTAAAAATGGGATTCGCAGGCAAACCGTCCAAAGCACAGGTTTTTCGATAACGCATGTCAAAAAACCGTCTCTTTCACAATCGCCAAGGAGGCTATTTTTCATTTTTAATTCTTAATTTTTAATTGCGCAAGTCATGACACAACAGGAAGAGATAACCCGGCGGCGGACCTTCGCCGTCATCGCCCACCCCGACGCGGGCAAAACCACCCTTACGGAAAAACTGCTGCTGTTCGGCGGCGCCATCCATGTGGCCGGAGCCGTCAAGAGCAACAAGATCAAGAAGGGCGCCACGTCCGACTTCATGGAGATCGAACGCCAGCGAGGCATCTCGGTGGCCACGGCCGTGATGGGATTCGAATACCGGGGCTGCAAGATCAACATCCTCGACACCCCGGGCCACGAGGATTTCGCCGAGGACACCTACCGCACGCTGACGGCCGTCGACTCGGTGATCATCGTCATCGACGGCGCCAAGGGCGTCGAGGCCCAGACCCGCAAGCTGATGGAGGTCTGCCGCATGCGCCAAACCCCCGTGATCGTCTTCATCAACAAGCTCGACCGCCCGTCGAAAGAGCCGTTCGACCTGCTGGACGAGGTGGAGAAGGAACTGCATATCCGCGTGCGGCCGCTGGCCTTCCCGATCTCGAACGGACCCACGTTCAAGGGCGTCTACAACCTTTACGAGAAGAACCTCTCGCTCTTCACGTCGGACGAAAAGCTCACGGCCGACGCCTCGACGGCCGAAATCTCGGACCTCGCCTCGCAGGAACTCGAAGGCTACATCGGCGAGAAGTTCGCCGCCCAGCTGCGTTCCGACGTGGAACTGGTCGAGGGCGTCTACGACCAGTTCGACCGCGACGCCTACCTGCGGGGCGAACTGGCCCCGGTGTTCTTCGGCTCGGCGGTGAACAATTTCGGCGTGCGCGAACTGCTCGAATGCTTCGTGCGCATCGCCCCCTCGCCGCGCCCGGCGCCGACCGAAACCCGGCAGGTGGAGCCTGCGGAGCCGAAAATGACCGGCTTCGTCTTCAAGATCCACGCCAACATGGACCCCAACCACCGCGACCGCATCGCGTTCCTGAAGATCTGTTCCGGCACGTTCGAACGGAATAGGAACTACCTCCACGTACGCAGCGGCAAGCAGCTGAAATTCTCCTCCCCGACGGCCTTCATGGCCGAGAAAAAGTCGGTGATCGACTTCGCCTATCCGGGCGACATCGTGGGTCTGCACGACACGGGGAACTTCAAGATCGGCGACACCTTCACCGAAGGCGAGAAGCTCCGCTTCACCGGAATTCCGTCGTTCGCCCCCGAGCAGTTCCGCTACATCGAGAACGCCGACCCGCTGAAATTCAAGCAACTGGCCAAAGGCATCGACCAGCTGATGGACGAGGGCGTGGCGCAGCTGTTCACAAGCTCGCTCAACGGCCGCAAGATCATCGGCACGGTGGGCGCGCTCCAGTTCGAGGTCATCCAGTACCGTCTGGAGCACGAGTACAACGCCGCGTGCCGCTGGGAGCCGATCTCGATCTACAAGGCCTGCTGGATCGACAGCGACAACGCCGCGCAGTTGGCCGACTTCAAGCGCCGCAAGCACACCAACATGGCCGTGGACAAGCACGGCCGCGACGTTTTCCTCGCCGACACCAGCTACGGGCTGGCTCTCGCGCAGGAGAACTTCAAGGATATCCGCTTCCACTTCACCTCGGAGTTTTAGGACGCCGCCTGACACTAAAAAACCGCCGGAGCATTCGACTCCGGCGGTTTTTCACATCAGGCTGCCGCACATCAGATCATCGGGACCTCGATGACCAGCAGCCGTGCGTTTTCGGAAGCGCGGATCAGAAAATCGTCGGCGTCCGATATGCCCATGCCGTCACGGGGACCGAGCGGTTCGCCCGCGACCTCGGCCGTGCCTTCGATCACGAAAACATAGGCCCCGTTGCCGTGAAGATTCATGCGATACCGGGCTTCCCGCCCGGCGTCGAGGTCGAGCGTATGGAACCATGCCGTCTGGTGAATCCATCCCACGTGTTCCCCGCCGCGGCCTTCGGGAGCCACGATCAGCCGGAACTCGTTGCGCTTCGCGGGCGCGAGTTCGATCTGGGTGTAACGGGGCGTATGGCCCTCGGCGTCGGTGATGACCCAGATCTGCAGGAACTTCACCGGCTCCTCGCGGCTGGCGTTCATCTCGCTGTGCGTGATGCCCGTACCGGCGGTCATCACCTGCAATTCGCCCGGCTTGAGGAGCTGCATGTTGCCCATGCTGTCGCCGTGCCTCAAGGCGCCCGAGAGAACGAGCGAAACGATTTCCATATTCTCGTGGGGATGCGTTCCGAACCCCTCGCCCGGGGCCACGGTATCGTCGTTGAGCACGCGCAGGGCGCCGAAGTGAATCCGCCCGGGATCGTAGTATCCGGCGAAGCTGAAAGTATGGTGGGTCCGGAGCCAGCCGTGATCGGCATACCCGCGGGTCGCGGCTCTGTGAATCGTCTTTTTCATAATTTGCATTCATTCAATAATCATTGAATACAAACGCAAATCATATGCCGGTTATTGCGTCACTCCAACTCCAGGTTGCTCACCCGGTCGGTCGTCGCGAACCCGAAATCGGGATAGACGTAAAGCCCGAAACGCGGCTCGGTCTCGCCGTGCGTATAGGCCCAGATCGAAGCGTAGTCCTCGGGGTCCTCGCCCATCTTGCCCAGCTGGCGCAGGTAGGCGGCCAGCGACTTGTTCTCGACGATGAAGATTTCGCCCATACTGTCGATGATCGGGCTGTGGCGGCGCGTCCGGTCGTGGTCGAAACGCAGCAGACGCTTGCCCTCGGCCGTGATGCCCACCAGCCGGAACGACATGCTCTTGCCGATGGCCGGAAGGTTCAGCACGCTGCGGTCCGTGGCCAGAAACGGCAGGTGGTGACGACGCATGAAGCAGCGGATTTTCGCAGCCGTATCCGTCCCGTCAGCCAGCAAATCGTCGAGTTCGGCCGCCTGCTCCGGAGTGAGCCGCCCGTAAACCTTCTCCTCGACCTGCTCCTGCATCGAGCGGCTGTTGGGGGTGAAAACGGCGTAATTCTCCTGAAACCCCTTGACCGAGAAGGTGTAGTAGCAGACCACACCGAGCGAATTTAGCACCTGGCGCAGGCGTGTGGTGTGCCCGCGGCGCGAAGCGGCCACGGTGTAGACCAGCTGGTTGGTGATGAGCCACCCCGCCGAAAGGATCTTCCGGATGGCCTCCTCGGCTTCGGGGGTCACTTCGAGCGGCGTCTGGAAATGGGTCTGGATGATGAACTGCTTCACGCCGACGGCCGAGGCCTTCTCGCGGAATTCGCGGAGGATTTCGACCAGTTCATCATTGACGCGCATCGGCAGATAGGCCGGCAGGCGCGACCCGAGGCGCACACGCTGCAATTCGGCGTACTTCTCCCCGTCGGGGCGTCGGGCATTGGCCCGGCGCTTGCGGCCGGCCATGCGGCAGACCGCTTCGAGAATGTTACGCAGGGTTTTGTTCTGGCTCATCAGGGCGTCGCCGCCCGTGATGAGGATGTCGCGCAGCTGGGTGTCCTCCTCGAAATAATTCATCAGGCGGCGCAGCTTGTGGTCCCAGCTCTCCTTGGGGCGCAGGGTCTCGAATTCGAAATTGAGGCGTTCGCTCTGGAAGTCGTACATGCGCTGGCACGAGGCGCACAGCCCGCCGCAGGCGCGGCCCATCGTGTCGGGAATCAGGATCGCCACCTCCGGGTAACGGCGGTGGATGTTGTGTCCGTCGGGCAGCAGCCACCCGGCGGCATTGGGTCGTCCGGCCTCGACGACGTCCTCGCGCTCCCAGGCGCGGATCTGCCCGTAGGTTTCGACCAGTTGCGGCGAATAAAGAATGTAACTGCGGATGGCGGCATCGTCGTAGCCGCCGCCCGTCACGTCGAGCAGCGAAAGGTAATAGGGCGTGGCGAAGAAGGGCATTCCCTTCTTGCGGGCTTTCGAAAGCAGATACATCGTCTCCGACGAGAGCGAGCCTGCCAGAAAGCGGTTCAGTTCCGAGGGGCTTTTCACGGCCATCGCCAGCTGGAAGCGGAAATCGCCCCACCAGGCGGCCACCTGCCGGTACTTCTCCTCGTAGGTCATGCCGTCGGCGAACTGGAAGCGCGACGGAACCTTCGACTTGCGGTTCTCGATCTTCTGGATCAGCAGGTGGAGCATCCGTTCGCGGTTGTCGGCGCGAATGGCCCGCACCCCGTCGTCCTGTCCCGAGAGCCAGCGTTCGGTGCGGCTGCGCACGCGCTGGGGCGAAGGCAGCGGAATCTCCGGAGCATCCAGCAGGCGGAAGAGATGGTACAGATCGACGAACAGGTCGGAAGGCATTTCGGGGTTTTCGAGCCTTCCGGTAAGAAACTGCCACAGCAGCGTGAGGGTCCTGACTTCCAGCTGCCGGTCGGTGGATAATTCGCGGACGCTGCGTCCGTCGTAGTCGATCAACAGTCGAATCTGCTCCGCCGCTTCGCCTTCCGCCGCCCGGTGTGCGTCCACGAACTCCCGGAGGCCCATGCGAAACCGTTCGCCGTCGCCGCTGGCGTCGGCAAGGGCCGCAAGGCCGGGAAACTCCTGACGATAAAGCAGTACGAGTTGGGAAAGGGTCAGTGCAAGCATTTTCTTTTGTTTCATAAGCATTGTCTTTTTAGAAATGGAACCATTCAAAACAGGCCGGCAGGAGCGGGGATATTCCGGCCTTCGGGTTATATGCGGGGCAACAATATAGTAAAAATTTTTAAGATCACAAGAACCCTCCCTGTAAATTCCTGCACTTTCGACCGAAAATCCGTCAAATTTTCAAAAACCGGCCCTTGAAGGCCTCTTCACCGGGTAAAAACGAAAGGTTTCGTTATATAACTTGCGAAAGTTTCGTTTTTTTATTATTTTTGTTCCGACACAACATTTGCCACCCCCAAACCACCGAAAAATGAAAAGACTGCTGTTGCTCGCACTCTTCGCCGCCACGGCGGCCTCGGCGAAAGCCCCCGCCGAACGCTGGCTCGATCCCGAATGCTTCGAAGTCGGCCGCGCACCGATGCGCACGAGTTTCATCGCCTTCCCCACGGCCGCCGAGGCCATTCCCGAAAACGACTACACCCGCTCGCCCTTCTACCGCACGCTCAACGGCGAATGGTCCTTCCTGCGCGTGGACCGACCGGGAGCCGAACCCGAAGGGTTCTTCCGCTCCGGACACGACGACTCGTCGTGGGGTACAATGCCCGTGCCGGGAATCTGGGAGCTGAACGGCTGCGGCGACCCGGTCTACACGAACAAACCCTACCCGTGGCACAAGTTCTTCGAGGTGAAACCTCCGCTGATTCCCCATGAGCAGAACTACACGGGCCTCTACCGCCGCACAGTGACCGTTCCCGCCGACTGGAAGGGCCGCGACATATTCATTCACATCGGCTCGGCCACCTCGAACGTGACGCTCTGGGTCAACGGCCGCGAAGCGGGTTACAGCGAAGACAGCAAACTCGAAGCCGAATTCGACATCACCCGTTACCTGACGCCGGGCAGCGACAACCTGATCGTGATGCGCGTCAACCGCTGGTGCGACGGTTCGTTCCTCGAAGACCAGGACTTCTGGCGGCTTTCGGGCATCGGCCGCGACTGCTACCTCTATGCCCGAGACAAACGCCGGCTGGCCGACGTACGGCTGACGCCCGATCTGGTCGACGATTACCGCAACGGCACGCTCCGCGCCGAAATCGCCACGACGCCGGGCATCGGCAGCGTACGGCTGACGCTCCGCGACGCGGCGGGCCGCACGCTCGACGCGCGCACGCTCCGCCCCCGCCGCAACGCAGCCGAAACGACGTTCGAAGTCGCCGCCCCGAAGCAGTGGAGCGCCGAAGCCCCGAACCTCTACACGCTCACGGCCGAGGCCCTGTCCGCCGACGGCTCGGTGACCGAAGCCGCGGCCTTCCGCGTCGGATTCCGCAAGGTCGAGATCCGCGGCGGGCAGCTGTTAGTCAACGGCAAACCGATCCTCATCAAAGGCGTCAACCGGCACGAAATGGAGCCGAACACGGGTTATTATGTCACGCGCGAAGAGATGGTGCGCGACATCCGCGAGATGAAACGCCTCAACATGAACGCCGTGCGCACGTGCCACTACCCCGACACGCCGCTGTGGTACGACCTCTGCGACGAGTACGGTCTCTACGTCGTGGACGAAGCCAACGTCGAATCGCACGGCTACCACTACCGCGACAAGTCGAAGAACCTCGCCGGCAACCCCACCTTCGCCGCCGCGCACCTCGACCGCAACCGCCGCATGGTGCTGCGCGACTACAACCACCCCTCGATCATCGTCTGGAGCACGGGAAACGAGGCCGGAAACGGCCCCAACTTCGAACGCTGCTACGACTGGATCAAGGCCTTCGACCCGTCGCGCCCCGTGCAATACGAGCAGGCCTCCTACCACGGAGACTACAACACCGACATCGTCTGCCCGATGTACTGGAGCTACGGGCAGTGTGAGAAATACCTCGCCGAGAATCCCCAGAAACCGCTGATCCAGTGCGAATACGCCCACGCCATGGGCAACTCGATGGGCGGATTCAAGGAGTACTGGGACATGATCCGCCGCGAACCCAAATACCAGGGCGGATTCATCTGGGACTTCGCCGACCAGGCCCTTGCCTGGCGCAGTCCCGAAGGCCGGCTGACCTACCGTTACGGCGGCGACTACAACGACACGGACGCTTCGGACAGCACCTTCTGCTGCAACGGCGTGCTGGCCTCCGACCGCTCGTGGCATCCCCACGCCTACGAGGTGAAGCACCAGCACCGGCCGATCCACACCACACCCCGCGACCTGAAAAACGGCGTCGTGAACGTCTATAACGAGAATTTTTTCACAGACCTTTCGCCCTACCGCCTGCTCTGGGAGATCACCTCCGACGGACAGCCCGTGTTGAGCGGCGCGGTCGAGCGTCTCGACGTGGCTCCGCAGACCACCGCCGCCGTGACGCTGGGCTACAAACCCGAACAGGTCTATGCCTTGGGCGGCGAACTGCTGCTCACGGTGCGTTACCAACTCCGCGAACGGCAGGGACTGCTCGACGCACTTTATGAAGTCGCCGCCGACCAGCTGACGCTGCGCGGAGACGACCCCGCGGCACGCTTCGCCGCGACCGCTCCCGCCGGGACGCTCCGCGTGGCGGACAAAACCGTTTCGGGCGAAGGATTCTCGGTCTCGTTCGATCCGAAGAGCGGCTTCATCCGTTCCTACCGCCTGCGCAACGTCGAGCTGCTGGCCGGTCCCGTGCGGCCCAACTTCTACCGCGCAGCCACGGACAACGATCTCGGCGTGCGCCAGACCGGAAAATACCCCGACAGCCGGATGTGGGCCAAGGCTGAACCGCAGCTCACGAGCTTCGCCCTTACGCCCGGCGACAGCGAAGTGAAAGCCGTCGCAGACTACGCGATCCCCGCCGTCGGCGCCCGGCTCCGTCTCACCTACACCGTTGCGGCCGACGGCTCGGTGCGCATCAGCGAAACGATGACCGCCGACCCCGCGCGCAAGGACGTCGCCGACCTGATGCGCTTCGGCATGGCCTTCGAAACCCCGGGCATGTTCGACGCCGTGGAATATTACGGCCGCGGCCCGATGGAGAACTACGCCGACCGCTCCGGCGCCGCCTTCGTGGGGCGCTACGCCCAGCGTGTCGCCGACCAGTTCCATATGAAATACGTCAGCCCGCAGGAGTCGGGAACGCGCAGCGGACTGCGCTGGTGGCGGCTGACCGACGACTCGGGCCTGGGCGTGGAGATCTGCTCCGACCGCCACTTCTCGGCATCGGCCATCCCGTTTGCCATCCCGCAGCTCGACAACGGCTCGCCGGAATATGTCCGCCACCCGGGCGACCTCGTGCCCGACGGCCGCACGCACGTCAATATCGAGAGCGTCCAGTCCGGACTGGGTTGCGTCAACAGCTGGGGACGGCTCCCCCGCCCCGAATACCTGCTGCCCTACGGCGACTACTCGTTCAACTTCCTGCTGCGTCCCGTCGCCGGAGGACGATAGCCGACGGACAACCAACGCAAAAGCCGCAACCTAAAAAGGTTGCGGCTTTTGCGTTTACATATAACGAATAAGTCCCAAAGCATAAACTCCGGGACCTGCCAATACACCGCCGTTACTATTTTTACCTTTTCGTTTTAAGATATGCTTCGTGAAGACAGTAATATTTCATCGCAATTATATAGTATTTTGACCTAAACACATAGTGTAGATAAATCTAAATAAGTCAAAGATTTTCACCATCTTGCACTATATTAAATAGTGAAAAAATATGCAAAATCACGGTTTAATCTACTTCATGCACCGCTTCCCCGATGATCTTACATGCTTAAAACATTTGGAGAAACGACGTTGGCCCGATGGAAACACAGTTTGCCCACATTGCGGACATCAAAAAAAAAAGATTTACCGCTCTAAGGATGGTAAAACGTTCAAATGCAGTTCTTGCAGTAAACGATTCAATGCCAAAACTGGGACCTTGTGAAAATAGCAACATTCCATTGCAAAAATGGTATATTAACAACTATTCCTCCAAAAAAAAGGAATTAGCTCCGTAGAACTTAATAAATCGGCATATTCCAAAATATGTCACTCGTCATAGCAAATGCTGCATCACAGCGTCGATTTAGCTGTTCTCAAACGCACCTAAATATATCTGGGTGGTCTTTAGACTGTGATGCCCCAACGCTTCCGATATGATACCGATATTCACACCCGATTTCTTCAGCACGGTTGCGAAACTATGCCTTGCACAATAAGTCGTCACCTCTCCCGAAATATTCAATCTGCGGGCTAATTGGCGCAATTCGGTATTGACTTGATGGCAGACTTTATGCACCCGATTCCGTTTCTGCATCGGCATCGTATGCCTGCGCGAATCAAGTATCGGAAACAGATAGCCCGACTGTTCGCAGGCTTCGGCATAGCGGTTTACAATCCGCATCGCCCTTTCCGACAGCGGAACATGGATTGCCCCGTGCGTTTTCTGATGATTCTACGACAATCGCCCGTCCACGATATTATCGGATGTCAGATTCGCCACATCGACGAACGAAATTCCCCCGCACAAATAAGAGAATGTAAAAACGCTTTGCGCCAATCGGCAAGAATCGCTCTCCGCCGAGCAATCCGCATCGACGATTTTCATTACATCCGTCTTGCTCAACGCCCGTTTCGGGGTGCGGGTGTTGAATCGGCTAATCTTATAGTCGGTGAACGGGTTCTTCTCGCGGGCAACGGCTTTCAACTTAATCGCCCGATTGAACACGGCTCGCAAAGTACGCATCTGAAAACTCATCGACGTATCTTTATTTCCCCGCGCCCGCATCCACTCCTCGAATTTTTCCAGATAATCGGCGTCGATGCGGCTGAACGTGAAATGAAGCGGTTTGTCCCGATTAAAGGATTTCAGTACGTTGTAGGAGTTCAGATAGGCATAGGCATTGCCGACACTTCCCCGCTCTTTCAACTCGGCGATAATCACTTTGTAGACCTCCTCAACGGTCTGCGCCTTGATGCGCTCCTTTTGTTCGGCTACAATCGTCTGCGGGGTAAATTCTTCCTCGTTGATTTCTTTCGTCAGAATCTTGCCGTTGTATTCGGTTTCGTATTTCAATACGATTTGACGAATCAACTGCCTATTCGGACAGTTGGGTTTGGGTTGATTGGTGTCGAAATTCCAGAATTTAGGATCGACCGACACGCCCAGACTTTTCATCGTGCGGCGGCCCTCTTTGGAAATGCGGAGCATCAGCGGGGATTCTCCGTTTGCAAGTACCTTGTACCTGTAACAAACGACGGAAACGGATGTTTTCATCGGATTCGGCTGACTTCTTGGTTGACTTTTTCGCGTCAACCGTGGCGTCAACCGCTCATTTTCGGCAGGTGCGGATAAAAAAGAAAAGCACCGATAACTGTTTAATTATCAGTGCTTTTCGGTTAGTCGGGGTGACTGGATTCGAACCAGCGACCACACGCCCCCCAGAATTAAATTTTACTTTTTCTAATAAATTTAACAAACTATATTCCAGCGGATTTTACACATGTTCAAAGAGTTGCAACTTGCCATTATCGAGAGTTATTGCGATTTCGCGTGTTCCACCTGTGTTCCACGCGCCGTCCGCCTACCCAATCAAAATTGAAAAGTGAATCCCCGACATTTGCGGATGTCGGGGATTATTCATTCGGACAACCGACCCAAAATTTCTATTTCAGATCACGGGCCTTGATGCGCACGACCTTTCCGTCGCGCACGACGACCAGTTCTCCGTCCTCCTTCTTGGTCTTTTCAATCAGACGCTTTTGGGCAAGCAAAATGCCTGCATCGATTTTCTCCTGCATTTGCTTAATCTCAATCTCGCTCATAGCCTACGATCTTTTGATAAGATAACGGATCGACAATCTCTTTTATTTCATCCTTGACACCCCAAGCAACCTTGTGAATACCATCGGCAACACTATTATCATAGATTATCCAATAGTCACAAATCGGGGTATAGAGGGTCGTTAAATTCTTGATGCCGTTCGCATAACGCCGCCGAATCACATCCGACGGAATATTGTGCCCGCCCTCGCTTACTCGTGTTGCAACACGCTCGATAGCCTGTTCGGGTGTCGGCAACCAAAAGTATAGCAATGTCACAAAATAGCCTTTCGCCTGCGCCCGCTCCACGAATTTCACATAGGAACGGGTCGCCAACGTCGTTTCAAACGCAAAATCCTCGCCTTCGGACAAAAGATCATCCATTCGTTGCAGCATCAACCGTCCTGCCTCGATCGCCACGCTTTCGGGGTTGAACGGCGACAGCCCTTTTGCTATTTCGTCGGCATTGACGAACTCCCGGCATCCCAGCATTTCGGGCAACACGGTATAGGATGCAGTCGTTTTCCCTGCACCGTTGCAACACGCTATGATATAGAGTTTCGGCATACTTCGTAACAAAGGTACGAACAAGCCGCGCACAAAAGCAAATTTTATTTGCGTTTTGTCGGGGCGGAGTACCTTCGACAAAGTCAAAGGTAACTATTTCAGCCAACTTACGGCCAAATACCAATCTATAAAAATCACATTATACCGAGCTGCGACATTAAAAATCCGGATTTTTCCCATATAATTTATTTATCCACATGGCAAATAATCGGTCGGTTACAGAAAAAACCTTGTTAATTTCGGTGATAAGATCCTTTTCGAGTAGTTTCTTTGCGGCCGACTGTACCGAACTGGCCGAAGTCAGACTGTGCCGTTTGATGAAATCGGCAGATGTAATACGCTCGGCTTCGCCCTCCCTGGCGATGGCATAAAGCAACTCCTTCTGCTTTTCGGGAACGTTCGACAGAATCTCCCGGAAAATCGTATCGTTCGAAGCAATCATATTATCGATGGCAGCCCGGATCGTCTCCAACGTACATTCGTCGCCTTCGGGCGTATCGGCAAACGATTCGTTGAAGGTCTTTTGGATATAGTAGGTGTGCCCCTGAAAAAGCGTATAAACCTTTTCCGCATCGACGGCGGCTATCGAACGGTTGCGCCGTTCGAAATGCCCGACGATAAACGGAATGTAAATCTCCGCAGGAATGGCTTTCAGCTCCAACATGTCGGCACTATGGTAGAACGGCCGGGCGGCCGATGCAAACATCTCCTGCATCATGTGGCGTTCGCTCCCGGCAAAGATAAAATGGCTGTTCTCCAACCTTTGGATGTGAGTCCGCAACAAAGCCTCTATATTCTTCTCCGGATATTTGGCAATTTGCTGGAACTCATCAATCGCTACGATGCAAGGCTTGTCCGCATGAGACAAATATTGGAAAATCTCATCGAGCGTATATTCGGGCCGCTCGATATCTCCCAACTCCACATTGAAAGTGGGAAGATTAGTGATGGGGTCGAACCCGAATTTCCCGCTGATGGACTTAATCGTCTGAATGAAAAGAGTCGCCATTTTACGACTGCGAGGCAGGAGTGTTTCATAAATCTCCCGGCCGAGCAGATAGGTAAATTCGCGGAGGCTCGACGTATGCAGAATATCGATGAAAAAAGTATAGTACTCCTTACCGATTCCCGGTTTGTCGTAACAGAACTGAATCAGTCCTGTTTTACCCATACGGCGCGGTGAAATGACAACCAAATTATTGCCGTTGGTAATCGACTTGACAAGCCGGGCTGACTCGCTTACCCGATCGCAAAAATACTCCGGAGCGATCTTTCCGGTTACGATGAATGGATTTATAATCTTCGCCATAGGAATATCATTTTTGCAAAAATAATTATTTTATTCAAATTATGCAAATCGAATAATTACACCCTTTTCGCCGACACACAACTGATTCCCGAGAAAATTACGCCGTGAGCAAAATATTAAAATATCGAGATTTTATTAAAATCTCGATATTTTTATTTATTCATATTTCGAAAGAATTTCTTTGAATTCGGAACTTCTGATATAATTATGTTGTTTCTTGTTTACTGCAACGGAAGACAGGAATCCCAATTTCACAAGACCTTGCAGATCGCTTCGGGCCGTAAAATTCGAGATATTGAATCGGGTTTCCATTTCTTTGACCGTTAGGACACTCTGCGGCTTGTCGGATATGATCTTCAATATAATGGCCTGACGTTCGTTGACCGACGGGATTTTAATAAAATCGGCAGTTTGATACTGTTCCGACAATTTGTTTTTTATGTAAAGTTTCAAGGATTCGTACGCCTCGGACATTACATGAAGATTAAACGAAATGAAATAAGTCAAATCGTTTCCATCATTTTCCGTATAGAGGAACGCTTTCTCATATTGGCGTTTCTTGTGGTAGATGATTCTCGATATAGAGAGATATTCAGTCATCCAGTAACCTTCTCTCAACATATACCAATACAAAAGAGCACGGGCCGTTCGACCGTTTCCGTCACAGAACGGATGAATATAAGCTAACAGGAAATGAATCAATGTTCCTTTGATAATGGGATGCACGAAGTTTTCACTTCCTTTTTCATTGAATAATCTGCATAATAACAGTATCAACTCCGGAATCTCAGTATAAGGCACAGGAAAGTGGACAACCTCTCCCGACAAATTATCGACAACATAGATATCATCGTTCGTTCTGAAGCGTCCTTCGTCTTCAGAGTTGTCGAGCGTGTTTTGCGTCATCAGTCGGTGAATGGTCAGCAATCGTTCCGGCGTTAATTCCCATTCCCGATTTTTTGCAATATGCTGAATCGTATTGTAATTGTTCAGAATCATCTGCTCCGATTTATTGCGCGGCTTCGTGCCTTTGCGGAGCATGTCCTTGGCTTTTTTACGCGTAGTGGAAGCTCCCTCCATCTGACTGGAGGCGATGGCTTCTTCCATTAGAGAACTGACCAAATAACGGTGTTTGTCTTCGGCGGGTATCGGAGAATTCGCTCCGAGCGTTCCCCCGAAGTTCATATCGAAATAATGCAGCCTCTCTTGTGTCGCATTGGTAATATAATAATGAAATTTATATTCCTGAAATACGAATGGAATGCTGATGAACGATCGCCGCAACTTGATTAGCTTCCATAATTTCTCATGCGTGATACCTTTTGGGATTTCGAGGTGCTTCACTTTATCCCAGTAAAGGCATTCATTGTTTATCCGTTCTATGATAGGCGGAAATCTACAGTCATTTAACAGATTGATAATATCTTTGATATTATGGATATCAAATGCGGGGGGCTGTTCGATCATAATTACATAGCTTTATTCCAATTTCAAATATACTAAAATATCGAGATTTTTGCAAAATCTCGATATTTTTATCTATACAAATGCGAATCCACTGTTTGTAACAACACAATGTACAGATTTATTATATAGGTCTACAATTAAAACCAAAAAATATTTGCAATCGCTTCATCGACATATTATTTTTGCCCCGTCTACGACAGATGGGCAATTTAGTAATCGCATCATACTCTGCAATTCTCGGGTAGGCGGTTAGTGCTTCGGCCGGATCTATCGAATCCAGCTTTGACAGTATCTTCATTCGCTTGTCGTATGACATTTCGATAACTATCAGCGAATCAAGAAGAAAAACTGTGCAAAGCTATGGCTTATTCCATCCGATTTCCACGTCGCCACGACAAGGCCGACCGCAACGGCCGTTACGCCGTCAGGCTGTGTATCACCAAAAACAAGCGGCGCAAATATATCGCGCTCGATCTCTACGCCGATCCCGCATATTGGGACGAGGCCGGCGAGCAATTCATCATCCTGCGCAACCTGAAAGGAGCCGAGCAGAAAGCCGAGAATAAACAACGCGAAGCCGACAATGCGCTGCTGGTGAAATACAAGGCCCGTGCCCGTGAGATCGTCGAACGCTTCGAGATCGAAGGCATCGACTGGACGCTGAACCAGTTCGAGGACGCCTTTCTGAACACCTCCAAACAGGGAAAGTTCAACGCCTATTTCACCGACCGCATCGCGGAACTGCACGCGACGGGACATATCGGGAACTCCCAGACCTATAAGCAGACGCAGGACATGTTGAGAAGCTATGACCGGAAACTGGATCAACGGCTCTTTTCCGACATCGACCTGCGTTATGTCCGGGGATTCGATATGTTTCTTCAAAAGCGGGGCTGTTGCGGCAACACGCGCAAATTCTATTTCAAGGCATTACGGGCCATTCTGAACCGAGCCAATGCGGAGGGCGTCGGTTCGGCAGCGACCTATCCGTTCGGACGGGGCGGGTTCGAGGTCTCCAAACTCGAAGAGGCGACCGCCAAACGCTACCTGCCTGCCGCCGAGTTATCGAAACTCAAAAGCACCACGGCCAGCAATCCGCGATGCGAATACGCCCGCAAGCTGTTTCTATTCTCCTACTATTGTTACGGCATTTCGTTCATCGACATGGCGATGCTCACGGCCGCCCATATCAAACAGATGGAGGACGGCGACTATATCGTTTACAAGCGGCAAAAGATCAAACGGCAGAAAGGGGTCAAACCGATTTCGATCAAAATCACGCCCGCAATCCGGCAACTGATCGAGAGCCTGCAAGCGGCCTCGCCGACCGTGGACGATTTCCTGCTGCCGATCGTCACCCGCTCCGGCTATACGGGCGAGCGGCTCTACATGCACATTCGGGCCCGTTACAGCAAGTATCAAAAATACCTGCGCCTGCTCGCCGAGGAACTCGGAATCGATTTCCACCTGACGAGCTACGTCTCCCGCCATACGGCGGCCATGACCTTGCAGCGCAACAACATTCCGCGCGAGGTGATTTCACAGATGCTCGGCCATGCCGATCTGGAAACCACGAACATATACCTCGACAGCTTCGACAACGGAGTGATCAACGAGGCGGCGAAAGTTTTGTAATAAGCCAACAATAGTTTAATATTTTTTGTATATTTGTACTATGAGTACAACATCGCAAACAAAAATAAACCAGCTATTACAGTCCCTCCCACCCGGAGCAGTCTATTTGTCGTCATGGATGAAACTCAAAAACATCTCCAACGACTTACAGCACCGTTACATAAAATCCGCTTGGCTGACTCCCATAGGCACAGGTGTAATGATCCGCACGGGCGATACGCCGACGTTATACGGAGCCATGTACAGCCTCAATACACAGGCTGACAAACATCTGACAATCGGAGCCATGTCGGCATTGGAGATACACGGATATTCGCACTACCTCCCGATGGGCAGGCCAACCGTTTCGCTGTCTGCGCCACAAAAGGAGTATTTACCGCTTTGGTTCAGAAAATACGACTGGGGAGTTACGCTCCGGCTGTTTACCACCGAAATATTCAATTCCGACACCGGAATCACCACCACCCGACAAGGGGTTTTCGAGTTGCCGATCTCTACCCCAGAACGGGCGTTTATGGAGTGTCTGCACCTCGCTCCGCAATATTACGACATTACCGACCTCTATTATGTGATGGAAATGCTGTCGATACTCCCGCCAAAGAATGTACAACGACTGTTGGAGGAGTGCCGTTCCGTCAAAGTGAAGCGGCTGTTCCTCTTTATGGCCGAAAAGGCCCATCATGCGTGGTTCGGGGCCCTCAACCTCGACAAAATAGACCTCGGCAGTGGCAAGCGGGTAATCGCCAAAGGAGGCGTTTACGATAAGAAATACCAAATCACTATTCCGGCAGAACTGAAAAATGATTAATCAAGAGTACAAAGAGCGCGTGCGGCTGTTGCTCCACATCATCCCGATTATTTCGACGGAAGAATGTTTTGCCGTTCACGGCGGCACGGCAATCAATCTGTTCGTGCAAAATCTGCCGCGATATTCGGTGGACATCGACTTGACTTATATTCCCGTCGAGCCACGAGAAGCAAGTCTCGCCCATATCAAAGAACGGCTGAAAGCGATAAAGGCAAAAATCGAGGCCGCGATACCGGGCATTGCGGTACGCGAAGTTCCTAACAAACTGATCTGCACCCATAACGGGCATTTCGTCAAAGTGGAGGTAAACGACGTGAAGCGAGGCATCATCGCACCGCCCGTCGAATTGCCCTTATGCGACCTCGCCCAAGAAGATTTCGGTGTATTCTGCAAAGCCCGCATCGTACCGCTGTCACAACTCTATGGCGGCAAGATCACGGCGGCACTCGACCGCCAGCACCCGCGCGACCTGTTCGATGTAAACCTGATGCTCGATTATATCAAAGACTTCGACGAGATCAAACGCGGATTCATCTTCTGCCTGCTGGGAAGCGACCGCCCGATCTTGGAGTCGCTTAACCCCAATTTCAACGACCAGCGCGACGCCCTGACCAACCAATTCGAGGGCATGTCCTCGACGCCGTTCACCTATGAACAGTACGAAACAACCCGCCGCCGACTGGTCGAGTATATCAACGACCATCTGACACCGACCGACAAAGCATTTCTACTCGGATTCGAAGACGGGACGCCGGATTGGGACGCATCGGAATACCGGGACTTCCAGCATTATCCGTCGGTGCAATGGAAACTGTTCAATATACAGAAATTAAAGTTTCGCAATCAAAAGAAACACGAGGATGGATTGAGGAAATTGAAAACGTTCTTTTTCGGTTCATAAATCTACGTTTGCCATGTATTCCCCGCCTATTAAATACGATGATTTCCTACAAAAATTCCCGACGGAAGCAAACGCTTTTCAATTTTATCAGAAGAGTTGTGGAATCTATTGTCCCTCATGTGGGGATAAACAGTTTTCTTATTTACGAGACGACAAGCCCTACATGGCTTACTGCAAAAAATGCCATAAGGAATTCTCGATATTGAAAGATACGATTTTCGTTCGAAAGGAGACAGACTTCAGATTTTGGCTCTACATCGGGTATCTGCATTACCGAATGCAAACAGATATGATAATCGATCGCCTCAACATAGCAGCCTTACAGCGGGACATGCAGGGAACCACCTACAAATCACTGTGTCGCATCAACCGCAAACTGGCACGCTGGTTCGATGAGACAGATGCTTCCGACAGAGACAATTTATTCGCATCGCTTCACAGAATATTATAGACCTGTTTTTTGTACTTATAGGGATATTTTCAATGACACTCCCCTGAAATCCGAGGATTTCAGGGGATTTTTTCATATGTAGTCCAACTAAGTATACATTATGATAGAAACAGACGAAAACCCATATAATTCAATAGAAACATGAACAAATTCACCGATGAAACCCCGATCGCAATGCTGACCGTGGGACAACTGAAAGAGATTCTCGGCATCGACCGAATCTTAGGTAACCTTACCGCGCATCAAACTCCGACCGAGCAAGTGATGACCGTCGAGGAGGTCGTGCGCCTGACTGGATACAGCAAGGCGACGATTTACAAATTTACGAGTGAACGAAAGATACCGTTCCACAAACCAGAGCATAAAGGCCGCAAACTTTACTTTAACCGTGAGGAGATTCTCGACTGGTTGCAGAGCGAATCACACCCGACGATCGAACAGGAAAACATCCAGAGAATAAACCAATTAAAAAAGCATTAACCATGAAAACTGAAACAACAACGACCAAGCCCGCATTCGACCCGGAGGTTCCGCCCCGTGAAGGGTTCATCTTCTACCGTACCTTTTATGAAGCGTTGGCCTCGATGAAGAACAGGGCAAGATTACACCTCTATGATGTGATTATGAGATATGCTCTCTACGGCGAGGAACCGACGGATCTCAACGGGGAGCAGATGCGAACCTTCATACTGATCCGTCCCCAGCTGGATGCCAACGAACGGAAACGGCAAGCAAAGTACAAAAAGAAGGCAATCAAAAAGAATAACGACGAAGAACTCAACAAATTTTTCACAAAAACCGAAGACGAAGAAAATGACAATCTACGAATACTCAACGATATACAATATGAATAGGTCGCTCCTAAAAGATAATTCTAACATGAAAGAAAACGAATATGACAATGGGTACATAGAAAGGCAAACAGTCAGTTCGAATCCCCCGGAACTCCCTCAGATCAGGGTCTCCGTGTTCGAGAACTACTTCGCACAGAAACCACTCGGCGATGTTGACCTGATAAAGTGGTGTAAGACTGCCAAATTCAAGGAGCAGGTTATCGCGTTCCGCACGACCTCCAACGAGAAGGTTCGCCAACGAATTAAACGCAACCTGCCGTGCATCACTCCCAGCGGGATATTCAAGACTCGGAGCCGTGACGGGCTGGTTCAGCACACCGGGTTCATATGCATCGACATCGACCACAAGGACAACGGCGTATTCGGGCCGGAGTGGTTCGAGAAGAAGAGACTCGTCGCCAAGACCTTCGACAGCTTGTTGTGTGCAAGTATGTCGATCAGCGGGAATGGCTTGTACCTGATTTTCCGCATCGCTCACCCGGACATGCACCTGGCACAATTCGACGCTCTGGTTCGGGAGATCTACGAGAAAACGGGGCTCGTCGCCGACCAAGGGTGTTGCGATGTCTGCCGCTTGCGGGGAGCCAGTTACGATGCCTACCCATACATCAATCCGCACGCGAAGCCTTATCGGGGCGTGCTGAAAGAAAGAACCGCAAGGGCCAAAGTCCGGACGGCCCGGGAAAAGAAGCTGCTCGATGCAAAGGTCTATAAATTAATCAAGAAAATCCGTGAAAAGAAGAAGGATATCACCGACGACTATCACGACTGGTATTGCATCGGATGCGCCTTGGCACACGAATACGGCAAGGAGGAGGGGCTGCGGCTATTTCATCTGGTCAGCATGCACTCCAAGAAGTATTACCCGACCGACTGCGACGAGCAGTTCGCCAAATGTCTGCGAAGCCGAAAAATCGGGATCGAGACCTTTCTATGGATTTGCAAGAAACACGGGGTGACGTTCAAGTAGCCCACCGTCCCGCACGCGGAGCCGGAACCTTGTCGAAGGGTTCCGGCTTCTTTTATGATGGCCTCGGAACGTAGAGAATCCCGGAGCCGATTTCGCCGAAATTTATACGGCGATACCCCATCGAGTGTTGTTCGAGCGAAAATAATTTCTAACTTTGTCACTGCCGATGTCCGCAAGGACTGCGGCAGACATACTGGAAGTGTTTTTCGCACGCCTTTCAAAGAAAATGTGGCAATTTTCAATAGCAAAGGGCAACGAACAGCACTCACTCTTGTTTAGATCATGGCAGGGCGCATTCTGTGTGTCCGTTACCCCATATCTATCAAGTGTGGGGTATTGCATCGTTTATTTTGCTATGGGTTCGCCACAACCTTCTTTGAGATGAACGAAACTGACTCCACACTTTCTTTTTACTACTAACCCAGCCATCATAGGAGCCGGATGGTAACAA
>ERZ1673738.1136-NODE-1136-length-42285-cov-147.778854_pt1 | contig 42285 bp, 28 predicted proteins | sample MGYA00580198_ERZ1673738 | MGnify/ENA primary metagenome ERZ1673738 (study PRJEB41218, sample SAMN15661784) | gut metagenome | host: Homo sapiens | place: Canada: London | collected 2015-08-20/2019-03-30 | study: EMG produced TPA metagenomics assembly of...
CCATAAGTGCCGTCGGTAAATTCAACCTCCGCATAGCCATCCTCAAACTCGAAGGTATACGCAAACTGCGGTTCAATCACCACTTCGCCGCTTGTATTACAATAGCCGTATAAGCCGTTCTCGTCCACCACCTCAAACAGCCCGCCGCTAATCACGGTATCGCAATTCGCCGCATTGATGCCCTCCGGCAGGGGATATTCCTTCCCCGTTTCGTCCAGCAGCAGCGTCTGCACAATGTTGTAATCATCGTCCCAGAATGTGACAACGGCGTACCCGTCATAAAAATTGGAACCCATGTTGTCCGAATCATACTTTGCCGGAATCACCATTTCGCCCGTATCGCGGCTGACATAGCCCCACTTGCCGGTTTCGTCTGCCACGGCAATCAAGCGGCTGTTCGACTCCCTATGATTCACGCCCCGCCACTTCAAGCCGCTGTAAACACCGCTCTGCACATCAAAGAAGCCTTCCAGCCATTCCGTGCCGAGACTGTTTTTCTCCGTCGCCTCCTTGTATAGCAGCCAAATGCCCGTTTCGCGTCCACCGTAATAGAAGCCGTCATAGCCGCAGTCTGCCACTACATTCTCATCCAGCAGCAGCACAATTTCGCCGTCACGGTTCGCGAACCCCTCCCGGTCGCCCTGCTGAATCCACGCATAATTGCCCCGGAAGTCGCTCGCATCATCGAATTTCGGCGGAATCACCCAATTCCCCGCCTCGTCGATATGCCCCCACAAGCCGTTATCGCCCTTCGCGGCGTACCAATACCCCTCCGCCGACGCGCAGACCAGCAGCATCAGCAGGCACAGCAGCCCGCACAGCAGTTTCTTCATGCGTTTTCCCTCCTATGGTGATTTCTGCCTTCATGATACCAGCCTTGCACCCGTTTCGCAAGCGTTCCGACGCAATTGTTACAATTGAAAAAAGCAGGAAGAACGAATCCCCCTGCCCATATTGATTGGTTACTCCGCCAGCAGCGGCGCGACAAGCCCTTCCAGCACCGTCAGCGTCACCGACCCGACCTTGTTGTACACAATTTTCCCGTCCGCATCGACAATCACCGTCATCGGCAGCTGCGTCGAGCCGCCCAGTGACTTAATCACCGCGCCCGTCTTGTCCAGCGCGAACGGCATATTCAGGTTCTCCTTCGCGAGGAACTTGTCTACATCGTCCGTCACGAGATTCGAGTGAATCGCCACCAGCGAGATTTCGTCGCCATACTCCGCGTACAGTTCCGCGAAATACGGCAATTCCGCCACGCACGGCGTGCACCACGTCGCCCAGAAGTTGATGACCGTCACTTTCCCCTTCTGCGCCGACAGCGTAAATTCGCCGCCTTCTTCCCCGTACAGCGGAACCGTGAAATCAGGGCACTTCATGCCGACTTCACAGCCCACGGGCGTATCGTCTTCCTTTTCGGGCAGCAGCGGCTTTACCAGCCCTTCGAGAATATCCAGCGTCACCGACCCGACCTTGTTGTACACAATTTTCCCGTCCGCATCGACAATCACCGTCATCGGCAGCTGCGTCGAGCCGCCCAGTGACTTAATCACCGCGCCCGTCTTGTCCAGCGCGAACGGCATATTCAGGTTCTCCTTCGCGAGGAACTTGTCTACATCGTCCGTCACGAGATTCGAGTGAATCGCCACCAGCGAGATTTCGTCGCCATACTCCGCGTACAGTTCCGCGAAATACGGCAATTCCGCCACGCACGGCGTGCACCACGTCGCCCAGAAGTTGATGACCGTCACTTTCCCCTTCTGCGCCGACAGCGTAAATTCACCGCCTTCTTCCCCGTACAGCGAAACCGTGAAATCAGGGCACTTCATCCCGACTTCGTAGCCAACCGGCGTGTCGTCGCCCGGCGCTTCCGTGGCTTCGGGTGCAATCGTTTCCGTCGCGGCGGGCTGACTTACCGGTTCTTCCACCGTGTCCGCCTTGTTTACCTGCCACATCACCACGCCCAACACTACCAGCGCCGTTGTCCACGCCGCCATCACGCGAATGCGGCGGTTCGTGCGCTTTTTGTTGTCCTCCGGCTGCGGTTCTTCGCCCGGCTTCATCGGCTGCACTTCGTTCGCTTTCAGCGTAATTTTGCCCATTCTCATGCTGATGGCTTTCGTCGGGCAAACGTCCACGCACGATGCGCAGTGGATGCACTCATGGTCGCCCACATGCCGAATATCCATCTTGCAGTGCGCCACGCAGCGCCCGCAGTTCGTGCATTTGCTTTTCTCGACCTTCACGCCGAGAATCGACACGCGCGCGAACAGCCCGTAAATCGCCCCCAGCGGGCAGAGGAAGCGGCAGAACGCGCGGTAGAAGAACACGCATGCCAGCAGAATCGCCACCATGATGACGAATTTTCGCGTAAAGAGGATGTTGAGGATGGAGAACTTGCCCGCATTGACCGGGTTCGCCAGCAAGCCCATTGCACCCTCGAACGTCCCCGCCGGGCAGATGTACTTGCAAAAGCCCGGCACGGGATACTGCTGCAAGCTGTACGCCAGCGGGATGATGACCACGAACACCGCCAGCAGGACGTATTTGAGATACGACAGCGCATGGGTGAAGCGGCTTTTCTTCACCTTCGGCGTCGGAATCTTGTAGAACAATTCCTGAATCAGCCCCAGCGGACAGAGCCAGCCGCAGATGGTGCGCCCCAAAATCAGCCCGTAGAGCATCAGAATGCCCAGAACGTAGTACGGCGCGCGCTTATCCGAGGACGCCAGCGCGTTTTGCAGCGCCCCCAGCGGACATGCGCCAATCGCGCCCGGACAGGAGTAGCAGTTGAACCCCGGCACGCAAAAGTTCTTGATGCCGCCGGTGTAGATGTCGCCCTTGATGAATCCCTTCACATAGGCGTTGTAGAGCAAGGCGGCGTAGACCTGTATGAGCCGCCGGGTGGTGGGCTTATGGGCGCTCCACCATGCCGCAAATTTCTTAGCCAAGGCCGATACACTCCGTACAAATATTGATTGCCTTCACCAGCACATCGAACATGCCGCCGTTCATCACACCCAGCACAATCAGCGCCACCGCAGCAGCAGCGATGACCACGCGGATGACATTCCTGCCCGTCGTCTTTTCCGGAGCGGCTGCATCCGGCTTGCGCTTCTGGGCGCTCCTGCGCAGTTCCAGTTCCTTCATCAACAGGCGGAAATTCCACTGCTCAGCCGCCATCAGGAGGATGAACGCCAGCCCAATCCACGGGAACGTTTCAATCACCATCTGGCGCACGACGACTTCCAAATCACGCGAGGCAAAATTCGACCAGTCCAGCAGGAATCGCCCCGCCATGCCCCCGCAAATCAGGCACAGAATCGCCGCGCCGCACCATACGCCGATACGCTGTTTCTTCACTTTGCGGATTTCGTCCGTCTCCTCCGTCCGCGCGCGCAGCATCAGCAGCTGATTCTCCACCGGCGCGCGAAGCGATTCCTTCTGCTCCGGCTTGCCCGCGATGATGTTCGCCGCCAGCAGCGCCAGAAAGACCCACACGCTCCACGCAATCGAGGCGAAGTGCGCCGTGACAATTTCCCGGCTGTAAATATCGTGAATCCGCAGCCCGTTTTCGCCCATGTTTTCCGGCGCGATGCCCTCATGATAGATGGTCACGCACTGCCAAATCAGCAGCGCCGCCATCAGCACCGTCGCCACTCCCAGCAGCCACCGAAGCACAGTGCGCACCGAGCGTTTGCTCTCTGCCTTCATTCCGCGTTCCTCCCACTTTGCCGGGCGCGCAGTACGCCCGGAACGCTACTGGCTCCATTATAGTGCAATGAATGGGATGCGTCAAACAATTCATCGGATTTTTGCTGTTTCTTTTCCGTTTTTCCGATTGGAAGCTGGCAGCATTGTGAAAAAATCATCAATTTTTGTCCATTTTGTGCCGTCTGCTCTTGCTTTTCCGCATCATCTGTGATACCATAAACGCACAGGCTGCTTGTTCAGCCCTTCACCATGAAGGAGGAAATATATAATGGGTTTTCTGGCAGGAAAGACAGCGATTATTACCGGCGCGGGCTATGCGAAGCTCAGCAATGGCCGCTGCGGTTCGATTGGCTACGGCATTGCGACCGCTTACGCCAAGGAAGGCGCGAATCTGGTCATCACAGGCCGCAACGTGAAGAAGCTGACCGACGCGAAGGAAGAACTGGAACGCCTCTATGGCGTGAAGGTGGTGTGCGTGCAGGCGGACGTGAATGACAGCGCGGACAACGAGGCTGTTGTAAACAATGTCGTCAAACAGGCGATTGACACCTTCGGCCGCATCGACGTGCTGATTAACAACGCGCAGGCTTCCGCATCCGGCGTTCCGCTGGCTGACCATACCACCGAGCAGTTCAATCTCGCGCTGTATTCCGGTCTGTACGCCACATTCTATTATATGAAGGCGTGCTACCCCTATCTGAAGGAAACGAAGGGTGCTGTCATCAACTTCGCCTCCGGCGCGGGCCTGTTCGGCAACTACGGGCAGTGCGCGTATGCCGCGGCAAAAGAAGGCATTCGCGGCCTGACCCGCGTTGCCGCCACCGAATGGGGCAAGGACGGTATCAACGTCAACGTCGTCTGCCCGCTGGCATGGACGACGCAGCTGGAGAACTTCCAGAAGGCATATCCCGAGGCGTTCAAGGCGAATGTCAAGATGCCCCCGATGGGTCACTACGGCGATTCCGAGGTGGAAATTGGCCATGTGTGCGTCCAGCTGGCTTCCCCGGACTTCAAATTCATGTCCGGCGAAACCATCACCCTCGAAGGCGGCATGGGTCAGCGCCCTTAACCGCTCGCATCTTTGCTCCCTTCTGCGCACCGCGGAAGGGAGTTTTTTGTCCCCAGTGGAGGTCTTTTCGCATGAACACCGACCGAATCGCGTATTTTCTCGCCGTCGTCCGCGAAGGCAGCTTTTCCGCCGCTGCGAAGAACATGTACGTCTCCCAGACCGCCATCAGCCAGCAGATTGCGTCGTTGGAAAAAGAAATGGGCTGCGCGCTGTTCCACCGTCTGTCCACCGGCGCAGTGCTGACCGACCAAGGCGAGCAGTTTCTCCCCTACGCCGAGCGCCTGATGGGGATTCAGCTCGAATTGCAGGACGCTTTCGCCGATGCGCACCGTGTGAGCGCCATCCACATCGGCTACAACGGGCCGCTGGAAAAAGAACTGATTGTCGATGCGTACCTTTCCCTGCATCCGCACCTGCCCAATTTGGTGATTCACCCGCTGTACCTCTCGCTGACGGCCATGTCCGACGCCCTCTACCGCGGGCAATGCGACATGGTGCTGACGCTTCCCGGCGAAATCGACCAGCGGAACACCTATCAGGAGGTACTCTACGATGTGCCGATGATTGCCGCCGTTTCCGAAGCGTCGCCATTAGCGGAAAAGTCGGTTGTGTCGCTTTCTGATTTACGCGCGCATCCGTTGATTCTGCTTGCCCCCGACCAATCGCGCAGCGGGCGCGGCGCGATTCACGACTGGGCGCAGAATCTGGGATTTTCGCATCCATCGATTATTTATGCGGATTCGGCAGATATGCAAATTTTGATGGTTTCGCTGAATCTGGGGATTTCCTTCTTTCCAGCGAGAAAGCCATCCTATTTCAAGGGCGTGAAGCTGATTCCGCTGACGGAGGATATTGGGCATCATCGGTCGGTGCTGGTGTGCAGACAGCTGACACCGGCGATTCGGATGATTCGGGACTGCATGGTAGAGGAAATGAAAAAGGGCTAAACACGCGGAAAGAGTATGGCGAAGCGCTCAACTCAATCGCGCGGAGTCCAGCGGAGACGACCAAAGTGTTTTCTAATCGCTCCCTTGACCCCTTGGGTTGCCACTATCAAAATTGACTTGTTCCGCAGTACAATGAATCACCCCCTCCCCGCATCAAAAAAAGCACCAGCCCTTCGCAGCATTTGCCGCTTCGGTCTGGTGCCATTTTTATCAACCGATTACTGCTGGTTTGCCGCGTTTTCACCCGCAATGCGGCCCATCGACAGCGCGTTCAGGAAAGACGAACCGGACATGTAGACCAGATCGTACAGCGCGCCGTTGGAGGCTTCGCCCGCAGCGTACAGCCCACCGATGGCTGTGCCATCCGCACGAAGCACCTGCGCGGAGGTGTCCGTCACAACGCCGCCAATCGTGCCTGTGTACTGAGGCGCAATCTGCACCGCGTAGAACGGGCCAACCGTCGCGAAATTCATGAAATCCACGCGCGCGCCGAACGCCGCATCCACGCCGGTGTCCTTCGCCGCATTGTAGACCGCGATGCAGTCAAGGAACGCCTGCTTGTCAAAGCCCAGCTTGTCCGCCAGCTCTTCAAGCGTGTCCGCAGAGGTCACTGCCGGGTCATCAACGTTGTTCGCCAAAATCGCCGCATAGTCCTCGCGGTCAGAGCCGTAGATGCAATAGTACGGCGCGGCATGACGGTAAATCAGGCTCGGATAATTCAGGGAATGGCAGTATTCATTGACGAAGCGGACACCCGTGTTGTCCACAATCGGCGCCTGACTCCACGGGCCGCCCAGAGAGGTCAGCTCCGCGTTCGTGCCGTCGCCCACGACATAGGACATGCCCAAGCGCGCACCCTTCTCGTAAACCGCCGCGCCGATGGCCTCCGCCATCAGAATGCCCTCTCCGGTCTGACCCGCGGAGCCGTAGAAGTATGCCACCTGCGCCGCGTCAACGGGCGTGAAGCGTTCCATCATTTCCTGATTGTTGCCGAAGCCGCCAGTCGCCAATACCGTGCCCTTGGCGTAGATGTTGAAGGTCTGACCGTCCTTTTCGACCGTCGCGCCGATGCAGTTGCCATTTTCGTCGGTCAGCAGCGCCGTTGCCTTCGTTTCCAGCCAGTATTCCACGCCCAGCTCCTGATTCTTCGCATAGAGCAGGTCGGTGGGCTTGCCGTTGGAGGCATAGTGGAAGCGATCCACGCCCTCAATCAGGTCGAAGCTCATCGGACGGCCGAACTCGAAGCCGTTCTCCTCCAGCCAGTCAATCAAGCCCGCCGCCTGACCCACCACGAAGCGGATGCGGTCTTCATCCATGCCGCTGTCTTCGCGGAAATACTCGTTGTGGTTGTATTCCACCCACAGATCGACGTAGGCTTCGCAGGTATCCTCGATGCCGTACTTCTTCTGCTCGGAGGATTCCGGCGCCGCAATGCCGCCGCCCGCCATCGCGGACGTGCCGCCGATGGTCGCCAGCTTTTCAATCGCAATGACCTTCGCGCCGGCTTCCGCAGCCGCCATCGCCGCCGCTCCGCCAGCCGCGCCCGTGCCGATGACCAGCACATCGCAGGTCAGGTCGGTATAGGTTTCCTTCTCCGCCGCCTCGACCTTCGCCAAGTCCGCGTTCGTCAGCCCCAGCTCCGCCAGCGCAGCCGCCGCGGCCGCTTTCACCGCGTCGGATGTCACCGTCGCCGCCGTCACGCCGTCCACCTCGACGGAGTTGTTTGCCAGCATCTGCTCCGCCAGCACCTTCGCCGCCGCTCCGCCGATGGAATCAGTCTGCGATGTCGCGTCGATTTCCACGTTCACCAGCTTGTCGCCGTCCACGCTCAGCGTGACCGTCACGTTTCCGCCGCCAAACCCTTCCGCCGTCGCACTCGCTGTCTTGACCTCCGCCAGCGCCGTCGCGCAGGCCATCGTCAGCACCATACACAGGCTGAGCAGCAGCGCCGTCAGCTTCTTCATGATGAAAAACCCCTTTCCTTTTTGAATGTCCCCGTGCAGGGAAGACACTCTGGTTGCTCTTCGCAACTTTGTGAAAAATATACCATACATCTTTCCAAAACACAAACATCAATTCAGGAAGGGGGCTATAAGGATTTCTTATACTATTTCCAGATGAAAATGCGCGGCGCAAGCAAATAGCGCAAATGAATTGGGAAATCGTATTATTTTTCTCCGCAATTTTTCCTTACCCCTGGAAAAACGCACCGCTTTATGCGTCTAATCCATTGAAATCACCCTGAAAATGAAAGGAGGGCAAAGCATGGAGCAGCAATCCCCCAATGAACGCCGCTTGGAAGACTGGATGCGCACCTATGGCACCGCCATCCTGCGCACATGCTTCGTCATCCTTTCCGACGCGCGTGAAGCCGAGGATGCCATGCAGGACACCTTCCTCCGCGCTTGGCGCGCCATGGACACCTTCGAGCAGCGCAACGGCGCGAGCGTCAAAACGTGGCTGATGCGCATTGCCATCAATGTCTGCCGCGATTATCAGCGGAAACGGTGGTTTCGGCACATCGACATGCGGCACGCGCTGGAAGACTTGCCGCAGGGCATGATGACCGTGCTGCCAGAGGATCGGGAATTGATGCTGGACATCCTGCGCTTGCCCGACGACCTCAAAAAGCCGCTGATTCTCTACTATTATCAGGACATGAACCTTCAGGAAACCGCCGATGCACTGGGCATCAGCAAGTTGACGGTGCATACGCGGCTCAAAAAAGCGGAACAGGCGCTCAAACTTTCGCTGACAGGAGGTGACTGCTATGTCTGATAAACTCAAGCGGGTGCTGGATACGAATTTAGCTGGACTGCACGTCACCGACGCGCAGGTGAATGCCGTCCTGCGCCGCGTTTCGCAGGATGAACAGCGTCCGCGCGTGATTCGCTGGCAGGCCATCGCTGCGGTGCTGCTCGTGCTGGTACTGGGCGCGGGTGTCCTGCTGCAAACCGGGATTTTGTCGGACGATTCCCCGCAGCTCACTGCCGACGTCACCCGTCAGGGCGATTTCCTGACGGCGGCACAGGTGAAAAAGCTTCTGGCCAGCGCGGCGGATTTGCAGTTTTCAGTGGATGAAGAGGCGATTTCGGCGCTGATGACGCAGGTCGAAAAGGACGGTGGCTGTTCGCTCTCCACGCTGCTGGAAATTCTCTGCCCTGTGGGGTCGTCGCTGGGGCAGTGGGATATCCGCGCGCAGGTGGCGCTCAGCCAGACGCTTGAAAGAATCGGCTATCAGGGGATTCTGCCGGGCATGACGCGCGAACCGCTCTCCACCGAAATCACCGCGCAGGACGCCCTTGCCCGCGCAGTTGCCTACATCCGCACCAATGACGACCCGCAGGCGGATTTCACCAATCTTGATTTCTATCGTGTAGGTATCCGCTTCCTTTCCGGTGTTTATGACGGCACCTGTGAGGGAGCGTATTACTGCGTAAATTTTGATGCGCTGGATGCGTTCGGCACGACATACGAAGTCGCGGTGAACGCGGAGAACGGCAGCATTTGCCGAATGCGGCGGGAACGCGGTGCGGGCAGCGATCACACGGCAGACGAAGTGACCCGCGGCTTCCGGCGCATTTTCGGCTACGACATGCGCACATGGACGCCCATGCAGCTGCGTGTGTACATTCTGGCGCTTTCGCGGGCGGATCGTTCGTCAATGCAGACGGTGCATGAGCTGTTCCTGAGCGTCGGGCGCGATGGCTTCCCGGATGTTCCGGCGGAAGCGCTGACCCGCGAAGAAGCCATTGACGCCGCGCTCGCCATTCAGGGCGGTTCATCGTCCGAGGTGCTGGCGGCAGAGTACCTTGCGGGCGCGTCCGGCGACTTCTGGAAGATTGCCATCCGCCAGCCGAATGCCCCCAGCGGGCAGAGCATCGTCTATCTGGAGCTGAACGGGCTGACCGGTACGCTGCTGACAACGACGTACTCCGGCAATCTCTACGGTTTGCCGCAGGAGTTTTTCCCCAGTCAGCTGCTGTCCACCCTCGACCGCACGGACTTCTCCCATGGCGTACCCGCCGTGGATGCCGAAACGGCGCAATCTGCCGCCAGTGCCGCCATTGAGCGCCAATATCAGCGGAATATGGCAGAAGAAGGGTACACCTGCTTTATTGAAAGCGATTTTGAGGACACGGCAGGCGGATTCTCCTACTACACGGGCGGCGGTGTCGTGATTTTCACCAAGGATGCGCAGAACACGTCGCAGGGTGACATTTACTGGGCAGCGCTGAACTGGTACGGCGAAGTGCTGGATGTCGGCTGGAACCGCAATCCGCTGGATGCAGCGCGCTTCACGCTGCTGATGCAGGGCTATCTGCCCCCGATTTACCAGCGCGAAACCGTCCAGCAGCTGCAAGCGCTGCTGACCGGCAGCCTGACGGACGAAGCCGGTCTGCGCCAGATGGAAACGGACGGCACGTTGCCGCTGTTCAACGCCCTGCTGGCGCTGGAGGTCGTTCCTGATGCCAGCACGAAATCCACCGCCGATGATGTGACCGCTGCCGCCTTGAAATCGCTGAACGCCCATCTGTGCTATGAGAATTCCTCGTTCCTTGTTTATCGCGAGGATGGTGAGCTGATTTGGCATTTCTGGCTGTCCACCGACATGGGGTACTTCCTCTTGGACGTGCGCGACAGCGACTTGTCCGTGGTAGGCTCCGTACAGATTCCGAGCTTCAGCGCCCTGCGCGCCAGCATTCTGCTGCCCGTGCGCGTCTGGAACACGCTGGCGGAAGACCTTCGCGTCACCATCTTCTACCGCGATGCGAACACGCAGCCCGGCATCGTCTACGGCATGTACGCCAATCATATTGTTCAGCGCTATGTTGATTTGTACGGCGCCAACATCCTGCGCTGGGATCAGGCGACGCTCCGTTCTTTCCAGTCCGCGATAAGCATCAGCGGCAGCTACGTCGGCGACTGGTCTGTTGCCTGCCTGTGTCAGACGATTTACCCCGACGTCCCTGACTACGCAATTTCTCAAGAGGTCGCGGCGGAATACGCTGCCCGCGCGCTGGGCGACGATGACTACTCCCTGCGCGGCGGTGTGCTGATTGACCCCGGCGAGGGCGACCCCATTTGGAAAGTGACGCTGGATTACCCCGACGGGCGCAGCTTCAACGCGGAAGTGGACTGCCGGACAGGCGCGATTCGGACGCTCCGCCAGCAGGACACGCGCGCCATGCCCTTCTACACGGACTACCTTGATTTCCCTGATGACGGGGAATACTGGTTCCGTAATTTTGTGCTGGATGAAGTTATCGAGCAAGTACGGACGCAAATGACTGGTCGATACGGCAATAACGTCTGATTGCATCAAGCGACGATTTTGCTATTTTTCTGACAAGTTTGTCTGGACAAACCGGCATTGCTGCGCGTATAATTGTGTTGCTGGTAGAAATTCTGCCAAGTTTCGCAAAAAAGAGGTTGGCTCCTATGAAAAAGTTTTTCGCACTGCTCCTGTCCATCATGCTGCTGTCCACGGCTGCGCTGGCTGAAGTCAAAATCGGTCAGGTTGAGTATGCCGCACATGGCACGTCCTGCTTCGCTGTGCTGACCGTCGCGATGGATGGCGACACCATCGTTGCCGCGCACATCGACGAGTTCCAGTTCATGGATGCCGCCACGGCGGAAGGCGTTCCGAACTCCGACGCTTCCTTCGGTCAGAACTATCCCGAAGGCAAGGTGCTGGCTTCTAAGGTTGTGAACGACGGTCTGTACAGCACCAACATGACGACCAAGGCGGGCGCAACCACGCCGCTGGGCGTGAGCTACAACGCCATCGAAGCTTTCGTGACCGGCAAGACCATCGCCGAACTGGAAGCTGCCATTGAAGGCAAGACCAAGGAAGAAATGGTGGACGCCGTCTCCAGCAGCACGCTGGTGGATACGCTGGGCTATGTGCAGGGTCTGCTGGCCGCTGCCAAGGCTGCGAACAACCAGACCGGCTACTACACCGTCTACAACAAGACCGGCGAAACCGTGAAGGAAGTCAGCATTACCATCAACGCGACCGGTGAAAAGTTTGTCATGGCGACGGACGTTCCGGCTGATGCGGTGAAGGTGATTGTCTTCTCGATGGACGGCGCGCTGGAAGGTAACAATGCGCTGACCTTCGCTTTCACGACCGAGAGCGGCTATGAAGGCTCTTTCGCGACGGCGAGCATCGAAACGGCTCCCATCACGATGCTGTCCGCCGATGCCATGACCGGTGCGACGCCGATTTCCTTCTCCGCGCCTGCTGCGGAGTAATCCCCCTCGATTCCATCAAGAAAACGGGTACTGTGTGAGGACGAAATCCTCCACAGCACCCGTTTTTATTTTCATACTATTTCCAAATGAGAATGCGCCAGAATGGAAAAGGCGCGAGCAGATGGCGCAGGTGAATCTGGAAATAGGATTATTCCCCTTCTGTCAGGGTCATCTGCCCCGCGATGCTGCGGAGGGAGTTTTCCTCCAGCAGCGGCGTGATCATGACGTAAAGTGCTTCTTCACCCTGCGCGTGCAGTCGGATGCTCTCCGCATTTTCCATACGGATGGAACGCAGACCCGCCAGCGTCGCGCCGAGGGATGCGCTGATACGGTAATCGCCCTTTTCCAGCAGCGCAATTGCCCGCGCGGGATAGATGCTCGTCAGCGTCACTTGAATCGTGTCGCTCGCCTGATACGTCAGCGTGAGGATACGTCCCATGCCATTCTCGAATGCGACATCATAGCATGTACCGACGACAAGCGGCCACCCGGAGGTGGTTGGCGTCAGCGCGGGCGCGGGGAACATCCGCAGCAGCAGCGGCAAATCATCCGCGCTGGTGATGGTCACAACGTCCTGTCCGGCGGACAGCAGTGGCTGATCCGTGCGCGGCGTTACGGTGGAAGCCGTTTCGTCCTCCTGCGGCTGCCCGATGATAACCGCGAGGTAGAACGCCGCCATCAGCAGCAGGCACAGCAGCGCCATCAGGAGCTTTTTGGCGCTGCGCTTCCAGAAGCCCTTGGAAATGGGGAATCACCGTCCTTTGGGAGGGGAAGTTTTTCGGAGAAAATACTTTGGAAAAAGCGCGCTTTTATGCTTTTGGCGCAGTTGAATCAAGCAGCATGGAAGCCGCTGCCCCAATGCGCAAATAGGAATCAGAACTCGCAGTTCATCGGCGTGCGCGCATACGGAATGACATCGCGGATGTTGTCAACGCCCGTGAGGTAAATCAGCAGACGCTCGAAGCCCATGCCGAAGCCGGAGTGCGTGCAGCCGCCGAACTTGCGCAGGTTCACATACCAGTACATCGCGTCCTTGGAGATGTGCAGCGCGTCCATGCGCTCCGTCAGCTTGTCCAAGCGAGTTTCACGCTGGGAGCCGCCCATCAATTCGCCCGCGCCCGGCACAAGCAGGTCAACCGCAGCGACCGTCTTGCCGTCGTCGTTCTGGTACATATAGAACGCCTTGATGTCCTTAGGCCAGTCATAGACGAACACCGGGCTATGGAAGTATTCCTCGGTCAGGTACTTTTCATGCTCCTTGGCGGTGTCTTCGCCATACTTCGGCTCGAACTGGAAGCGATCCTTCACCTTGCGCAGAATCGTGATGGCTTCCTCGTGGGTGATGCGCGCCGCACCCGTCACAGCAAGGTGATTCAGCTTGTCCAGCAGTCCGCCGCCAGTGAACTTGTCAAGGAACTCCAGCTCATCCGAGCACTTCTCCAGCACCGTCTTGACGAGGTACTTCAGGAAGTCCTCTTCAATGTCCATCAGCTGATGAATATCGCAGAACGCGATTTCCGGCTCAATCATCCAGAATTCAGCGGCGTGGGTCTTGGTGTTGCTGTTTTCAGCGCGGAAAGTCGGGCCGAAGGTGTACACCTTGGAGAACGCCATCGCGAACGTCTCGGCTTCAAGCTGACCCGTCACGGCGAGGGAGGTGGGCTTGCCGAAGAAATCGTTGCTGCCGTCCTTCTGCTCCGACGGCGGCAGGGTAGTCACGGTGAAGGTGTTGCCCGCTCCCTCGGCGTCGTTGGCAGTAATCAGCGGCGTATGCACATAGAGATAGCCGCGGTCTTGGAAGTAGGTGTGAATGGCCATGCTTGCGACGCTGCGGACGCGGAAAACCGCCTGAAACAGGCGCGTACGCGGGCGCAGATACGCGATTTCGCGCAGGTACTCCACGCTGTGGCGCTTCGGCTGAAGCGGGTAATCCTCCGGGCAGTCGCCTTCGAGGTGGATGGCAATCGCCTGCACTTCGGGGGTCGTTGGATCTTTGTAAGACGGCACGACCTTGCCCGTCACGGTAATCGCCGCGCCGACATGCAGGGTCTGAATCGCCGCATAGTCTTCGATGGTATTATCGTAGACCACCTGCGGGTTCTTGAAGCAGGTGCCATCGAAAAAGTCGATGAAGCCCATGTTCTTCTGCTTGCGGTGATTGCGAATCCAGCCCTGCAGCATCACCGTCTGTCCCTGCAATTCATTCAGGCGCTCTTTCAGTTCGCGCGTCGTCAATACGTTCATTGGTCTTCCTTCTTTCTGATTCCCCGATGTCCCTATCGGAGAAATTTCTCTCTTATCATATCACAAACTTGTTTTCTCTGCAACCAGAGGCGCTGCCTCTGTACTCCGCAAGGGAGAATGAAACGGGACGAAGTCCCTCCCTTGACCCTCTCGCGCGATTGAGTTGGTTTCTCTTTCATGCTGTTTTCGCGTGTTTATGCAGGGATTTCGCGCCTGCGGGCGCGACAAGGGGGCAATAGAAACAGACAAAGTCTGCGGTCGCCCCCTTGACCCCTTCGCCTTCCGTCTCCCATGCTACTGTTGGGTAGTGTTTATTTCAGGAGACGAAAGGCACACTAACTAAAAAACTTCCAATAAAGCTCAATAAACATGGGTGCGAACCGAAGGTTTCCAAAGGGCGATCGGAAAGCCCTTTGGTCGCCTCCGCAGAGGCGATTCCCCCTGCCGCGATAAAAGTCAAGCATGGAAGTGTTCCATTTGCGAAGGAGTTCCGAGGGAAATCGCCATTCCCTCAGAAATTCTTCGGACGCGGACGCACATCCCCCAGCCGACGGTCCACCTCGCGCAGAATCGCCCTTGTGCTGCCGTAGGTCAATAGGCGCAGCGCCTCCCGCAGGGGCAAAACCCGCACATCCAGCACCTGCGTCGGGTCAGCCAGCGGCGTCTGGTCGTGGTAGTGCGCCACAAACCAGCTCACCCGCTTCACATCGCCGCCCGCAATCGGGTATTCATCCACCATCACCGGCTGCATCGTGTGCAGAATCGCGCAGATGCCCGTTTCCTCCCAAACCTCGCGCAGCGCCGTCTCCGCCAGCGTTTCGCCGGGTTCTACATGCCCTTTGGGAAGCCCAAAGCTGCCGTTCTTCTCCATCACCAGCACATATTGCCGAACGCCGCCGTCCTCAGTGTACAGCACAGCTCCTGCGGATTCAATCAACGCCATGTGCTTTCTCCTCCACAGCTTCATCCAGCGCCTCTTTCAAGCGGTGGATACCCTCGGTGATGTTCCGGCGCGGACAGCCAATATTCACGCGCAGGAAGCCTTCGCCGCCCTCGCCGAAGAACGTGCCTTCCGTGAACTGCACGCCATGCTTCAGCGTCCGCGCCATCAGCTCCTCGCAGTTCATGCCGTATGCCCGCAGGTCAAGCCAACCCAGATACGTCGCCTCCATCGGGGTCAGCACGGCTTGGGGCAGTTCCTGCTTGACCAATGCCGTCAGGTGCTTCCGGTTGCCATCCAGATAGCGCATCAAGCCGTCCAGCCACGCGTCGCCGTATTCATACGCCGCGCGCGTCCCTTCCAGCGCGAACAGGTTGCCGCTGCGAACGCCCGCGCGTTCCATTTCGGTGTTGATTTTCGCCCGCACCGCTTCGTCCGGCACGAGCATCGCTGCCTGTTCCAGCCCCGCAAGGTTGAACGTCTTGCTGGCGGCACACAGGGACAGTACGTTCTTCTGCGTGAGCGACAGCACCGGCACAAACTGCTCCGGCGCATAGACGAAATCCGCGTGAATCTCATCCGCAATCAGGTACGCGCCGTACCGTGCCAGCAGATCAATCAGCGCTTGCAGTTCCTCCCGCTTCCACGCGCGGGACACCGGGTTGTGCGGATTGCACAGCACCAGCGCCTTTGCGCCCGCTTGCAGCTGCTTCTCCACGGCATCCAAATCCATAGAGTAGCGACCCGTATCGTCGCGCTTGAGCGGCGCATCCATCAGCCTGCGCTCCGTTGCCTCCACCGAAAAGCGGAACGGCCCATACACCGGCGACTGAATCATTACCCCGTCGCCCGGCTTCGTCAGCGCCAGCAGGGCAAGCCGAATGCCCGTCACAACGCAGGGGATCATCATCACCCACTCGTCCTGAATCGTCAGATTGTGCCGGCGCTGCCAGAAGCTGCTCAGCGCACGGGTGTCGTCCGGCAGCACCAGCGTATAGCCGTATGTCGGATGCAGTGCGCGGACGGCAATTGCCTCCGCGACCTCCGGCGGGCTGGGGAAATCCATATCCGCGACCCATAGCGGCAGCACGCTTTCCTTCTCTGTGCCGTCCCACTTTTCGCAGCGTGTGCCGCGGCGGTCAAGTCCTGCGTCAAAATAGCTTTCGTCAAACGTGTGCATCAGCTGCTTCCTCCTGCGCTTCGTTTTCTTTCTTCAGCGGTTCTGTCGCCCGAAGCACCCAGAATCCGCCGGATTTGTCCACCTTGTCCACCTTGGCATACAGCGTTTTGAGGTACTTCATGCAGCTTTCCGCCCCCTGCTGCTTGCGAATGACCAGATACAGCGCGCCGCCGGGATTGAGCCGCGATGCCGCGTCGGCGAACATGCGGTAGATGACCGGCTTGCTGGCGCGAATCGGCGGATTGGTGATAATGAAGTCGAACGTGCGCTCCATCACCTCCGCCATGCCGTCGGATTCAAGGCATTCCGCCGTGATGCCGTTGCGCACCGCGTTGAAGCGGCACAGTTCCAGCGCACGGCGATTGACATCCACCATCGTGACATGCGCGGCGGGATACTTCTTCTTCACCGCCACGCCGATTGCGCCCCAGCCGCAGCCCAAATCCAGCACGTCGCCGTACACATCCGGCAGGGCATCCAGCAGCAGGCGTGTCCCGGTGTCCAGCTCGCCCTTGGAAAACACACCCGCATCTGTCATGAAGTTCAGCCCATGCCCGCGATAGACAAACGAACACGGCACCTGCTTCGATTCACAGGTCGGGTCAGCGGTAAAATACTGTTCAGCCATGCTTTTCCTCCATCTGCGCGTCCCGGTAGAGGGCGGATGCTTCCGCTTCCGTCAGTTCGCGCCACTGCCCGCAGGGAAGCGCCTCGTCCAGCACCAATGAGCCGAATGTCTCCCGGTGCAGGGTCAGCACTTCGCGCTCTACCGCCGCGAACATGCGCTTCACCTGATGGAATTTCCCCTCGTGGATGGTCACGCGCGCCTGATTGCCTGGCAGCGGCGTCAAATCAGCGGGTGCGGCTTCAAAATCGCTCAATGACAGCCCCGATGCGAACACCGCGACTTCCTTGTCGCCCACCGGCTTGTCCAGCGTCGCCAGATACGTTTTGTCCACATGCCGCGCGGGGGCTAACAGGCGGTGATTCAATTCGCCGTCCGTCGTCAGCAGCAGCAGCCCTGTCGTGTCCTTGTCCAGCCGCCCGACGGGCATACAGCCAATCGCGGCATATTCCGCCGGAAGCAAGTCCATCACCGTCGGCTGCTTCTTGTCGCGCGCGGCGGTCAGCAGTCCGGCGGGTTTGTGCAGCATCACATGCCGTGTCAGGCGGGTATCCAGCTTTTCGCCGTTCAGCAGGATTTCCGCGTCCTCCCCCACCTGCACGGACGGGTCGCGCTGCACGTCCCCATTCACGCGGACACGCCCGCCGCGAATCGCCTTCTGCATCTCCGACCGGCTTCCCTTGCCCAGCGTTACCAGCATTCGGTCAAGCCGCAGCATCTTCCTGCTCCTTCTCGTCCTTCACGCCGCGCAGGAAAATCGCCGGCAGCAGCGAACGCATGGGATTCGTCACCAGCATCAGCACGGCGGACACCGCCGTCACCGCCAGCAGCCACTTCGGGGGCATTAGCATCGAGAAGCTCGGCATGTCCATCAGGTTCTCAAACCATTGCATCGTAAACTGCACGGCAGACACGCTCACCTGCGCAATCAGCGCAACGATGCAAGCCGCCATCGGCAGCACAAACAGCAGCCCGCTCAGCCACAAGCCAACGATTTGCCAGCGGTGTCCTTTCACCAGCTTGCGGTCACCCAGTGCGTAGGCATGGCGCGTTCCGCTGTGGAACATCAATCCAAACAGCGGGAACAGCAGCATCAGTACCATGATAATGACATAGCGGATGATGCCCTGATCGAAAGCACCGCCGCCCAACGCATTCAGATGCCCCCAAATCGTCCCGACATCCAGCTCTGTTCTTTCATACTGCATCAGCCCCACCAGCGCCGCGAACGGCAGCAGCCACAGCAGCATCAGTCCCGTCATCCGCAGCGAACGCGCAACCTTCTTCCAGTAGCCGTTCAGCGGCAGCATCGCCACCGTCGCCATCGGCGCGCCGGCGAGGAAGAGCTGCATGGCTTCCGCCGTGCTTTGGCGCATCGGCAGGGCAATAAAAATCAGCATCAGCGGGCAGAGCAGCGCCAGCGGCCACAGCGACGCGTTCAGCAGAAACAGCAGCGGGCACAAACACGCCGCCCAGACCGCCATCGTCATCCCCTGCGCGCGGAGCAGGTCACCTTTGCTTGATTTGAACCGCGAAATGCTTTCCAGCATCGTTTTTTTGATCGTCATGTGGGTCATTCGACTCCTTTCGGCTTTGCGGGAAACAGTTCCCCCATTTTCATCGTTTATTATACAGGTTTTTGTCCGGTATTGCAATTGCTTTTTCTTTCCGATAGCGTCTGCCGTTGACTTTTGGCACGGGAAAGCGTATGATGAAGCAAAATTCAGTCAAGGAGGGAATTTCGATGAACGCGTCGTTCCACACAGGAAACCGCAAACGGCTCTATGAAGCCATGAAGCCCGCGTCGCTGCTGGTCATGTTCTCCGGTGAAGACGTGCGCAAGACCAATGACGAATATTATCCTTTTTATACCGACCGCAATTTCTACTACCTGACCGGGCTTGACCAGCACGAGCTTGTGCTGATGGCAGTGAAAGAGCCATCCGGGAATGTGCATGAACAGATTTACATTCTGGCGCCCGACCTGATGGCAGAGCGCTGGACGGGTGCGCGCCTGAAGCCCGCCGAGGTTGAGGCGCTGTCCGGCATTTCCGACGTTCGCTTTGTCAACCAGTTCCAGACAGATTTCCACGCGCTGGCGGCAGGCGGACACTACTCCCTGACCAGCGGGCAGATCTCGCAGGTGTATCTCGACCTGTTCCGTGTGTCGCCGCAGGACATTGACCGCCCGGCGCATCGGCTGCTGAAGCAGATTCAGGCGAATTACCCCTATCTGCAAGTCGAGAACGCGAACGCCATCCTGCGCCGTCTGCGGCTCATCAAGCAGCCCTGCGAAATCGACGCCATCCGCCAAGCGGAAAAGGTGACGGGCGAGGGCATCATGGCGATGATGAAGGCGAGCCGTCCGGGGATGTACGAATACCAGTACAAGGCGGAATTTGACTACGCGCTGACCCAGCATGGCCCGCAGGGGCCCGCGTTCCCGTCCATCATCAGCGCGGGGAAGAACAACTTCTGCATCCACTATTATTCCTACCGCGGACAGGCGCACGACGGCGACATGGTGCTCAACGACGTCGGCGCGCAGCATGACAGCCTGATGACCGACGTCAGCCGCGGTTTCCCGTGCAACGGGCGCTTCTCGGACAAGCAGAAGCTGCTGTTCAACTGCGCGCTGCAAACGTCGAACCACATGTTCTCCATTGTCAAGCCGGGCTTCTCGATGGCGGAGGTGGATGCGACGATTCGCCGCTACAACGCGGCGCTGCTCTGCGACGCGGGCGTGCTGGACAAGCCGGAAAACATCGGGCGCTATATGTGGCACGGCGGCGCACACCATGTGGGCTACGACGTGCATGATGTTATCGAGCGTCCGCTGACGGTCAAACCGGGCATGGTGTTCTGCATCGACGTGGGCATCTACCACGAGGAATGGGGCATCGGTTTCCGCTTGGAGGACAACCTGCTGGTAACGGAAGACGGCTGCGAAAACCTCTCGGCAGCGATTCCGCGCACGGTCGAGGACATTGAGGCAGTCATGCGGAAGGGGTAAAATCCGCCTAATTGGTGAATCCTATAAAGTCGTTTTGCCACGAAAGCACACAGATGCTGCTTTCGCGGCATTTTTGCTGTATTGACTGTTTTGGAATAATCGTGCCGAAAAAAAGTGCGAAAATGGCGGGAAAACTTTCGTGAATTACTTGACAATCGCAATTCAGAAGGTTATACTTTTCATACGGATATTGTGATACGCTTTTCAAGCTGCACAAGCAAATTTGATGAGCGCACCACCAGAAAAAAAGGAGGATTTCTATCATGCGTAAGTTCCTTTCCCTGCTTCTTGCGCTGGTCATGGTGCTGTGCTGCATCCCCGCTGTGGCGGAGACGGCAGACGGCGTCTATGAAGGCACCGGCGCCGGTCTGAACGGCCAGATTAAAGTTTCTGTGACGGTCAGCGGCGGCAAAATCACCGAAGTGAAGGTCTTGGAGCATTCCGAGACGGCGGGCATCTCCGATCCTGCGATTGAGAAGATTCCTGCGGCGATCGTCGAAGCGCAGTCTGCGGACGTGGACATCGTTTCCGGCGCGACCTTTACCTCCAAGGGCATCATCGAGGCGGTGAAGAACGCCCTGAACCCCGACGAAGCAAAAGAAGCCACCATGCCTTTTGAGCAGCCGGACATTCTGGTCATCGGCGCGGGCATGGCAGGTCTGGCGACGGCTGCCCGTGCGGCTGAGCTGGGTCTGAACGTGCTGGTTGTCGATCAGGCTGCGACCTACGGCGGCTCTGCAAACGTTGCGGGCGGCACGCTGCTGGGCACCTGCACGCGGATGCAGAAGGAAGCCGGTATCGAGGACGACCCCGATCTGTGCTTCGCGGACTTTGTGCGTCTGGGCGGCGCTGGCACCTTCAACGAGGAAATTGCCCGCGAATTCGCTGAAATCAGCGGCGAAGCGGTGGACTGGCTGGACGATCTGGGCACCGACTTCGGCGACCGCGTCCCCTACTTCGGCGTGTATCAGCCGCTGAACGTGGCGCGCAACTACTCCGGCAAGGGCGGCGCTCGTGCGTTCGTCGTGTCGCTGTACGCGGAACTGGAAAAGTATTTCTCCACCAACGCTTACATGATGCTCAACACCTACGTCACCGGTCTTGTGACCAATGACGAGGGTGCGGTTATCGGCGCGAAGGCTCGTCTGGCGGACGGCACCGAAACCACCCTGCTGGCGCCCGCGACGGTGATCTGCACGGGCGGCTATGCCGGCAACGAAGAGCTGCTGAACAAGTACAACTTTGAAAACGTGCTGTCCACCTCTCCCGCGTGCGTGACCGGCGACGGCTATGCTTGGCTGGAAGAACTGGGCGCGCCGCTGACGAACATGGACTTCTGCACCGCGTATGCGGGCGGCATCCCGACCAGCGACGATTTCCGCTCCTTCGGCTACTTCAACGCCACCAACGGCGCGCTGTGGATTAACACCAACGGCGAGCGTATGGCGGACGAAACCGGCGCGGACTCCCATGTGAAGAGCGAAACGTGGGCGAATGCTCCCCACAACATCGTCTACACGGTCTTCTCCTCCGAAATGCTGATTCCGGACGCGAAGGTGTTCTCCACCGGCGCTTGGGGCAGCGTGAAGGAAGAGTTCGATCCCTATGTGGAATCCCTGATTGAAAAGGGTCTGGCTTGGAAGGCCGACACCATCGAAGAGCTGGCGGAAAAGGTTGGTCTGCCGGTGGATGCCTTCAAGGCGACCATCGCGGCTTACAACGACGGCTGCGCTAACGGCAACGATCCCTTCGGCCGCACCAAGCAGGAAGTCGCCATGGCGAACGGTCCGTTCTATGCGGTCAAGACGGTTCCTTATGTCATGATCACCTGCGGCGGCCCGATGATGACCAAGGACTGCGAAGTGCTCAACTCCGACGGTCTGGTGATTGAAGGCGTTTACATGGCTGGCGAAATCGTCGGCATGGCGAACGTCGGCGGTCGCAACTCTATCGGCGGCATGGGCCACGGCAACTGCCTTGTCTGGGGCAAGAAGGCTGCGGAAGTGATCGCGGCGAAGCTCGGCAAGTAATTCTCTTTCCCCGTGCGGGTAACTGCACGGGGATTTTTCTACCCTTTTTCAGGCATGGATGTTCTTTTGCAGCTGGTCATTTTCGTTGCGGGGGAATCGCGCCTGCGGGCGCGACAAGGGGGCAATGAAAACAGACGAAGTCTGCGGTCTCCCCCTTGACCCCTTCGCATTGCACACCCATGTTACTGGTCTTTTATCGCAGCAGAAAGGATTCCGCGCCTGCGGGCGCGATTCTTGCAACATGTGCCCCCGGAATACGGTAGCAGAGCTTTTTCATTGAAAATAGTATGAATTGGGCAAAATCTGCACGTTTTCTTGCAAGAATTGCGCCTGCAATCTCTTGACGAATCACGGCGAACGCGGTATACTACGAGTAGGTACACCCTGAATCAGAGTCATTAAGAGGAGGCTTTTCTGATGCAGAATATTCCCGTTGTGAAGCTGGGTCTGGTTGCGGTTTCCCGCGACTGCTTCCCGATTGCGCTGAGCGAAAAGCGCCGTGCCGCGATTGCGGAAAAGTGCGGCCAGAAGAAGCTCGACATCGTCGAAATCAAGACGACGGTAGAGAACGAGAAGGACATGCTCAAGGCGGTTGAGGAACTGAAGGCGAACGAGTGCAACGCGGCGGTCGTGTTCCTCGGCAACTTCGGCCCGGAAACCCCCGAAACGCTGATTGCAAAGAATTTCGACGGCCCGTGCATGTTTGTGGCAGCGGCGGAAGGCGACGGCGACATGATTAACGGCCGCGGCGACGCTTACTGCGGTATGCTGAACTGCTCCTACAATCTGGGTATGCGCCACCTGAAGGGCTACATCCCGGAATATCCCATCGGCACGGCGGATGAACTGGCGGACAAAATTGCGGAATTCATCCCGATTGCCCGCGCCATCATCGGCGTGAAGAACCTCAAGATCATCACCTTCGGCCCGCGTCCTCAGGACTTCTTCGCCTGCAATGCCCCGATTAAGGGTCTGTATGAGCTTGGCGTGGAAATCGAAGAGAACTCCGAGCTGGATCTGCTCGTCTCCTACAAGGAACATGCTGGCGACGCCCGCATCCCCGCTGTCTGCGAAGACATGGCGAAGGAAATGGGCGAGGGCAAGTATTATCCGGAGCTGTGCGAGCGCATGGCGCAGTTCGAGCTGACGCTGCTGGACTGGGCAGAGGCGCACAAGGGCGCGCGCAAGTACGTTGTCTTTGCGGACAAGTGCTGGCCGGCGTTCCCGTCCCAGTTCGGCTTTGAACCCTGCTATGTCAACTCCCGTCTGGCCTCCCGCGGCATCCCGGTTGCCTGCGAAGTGGATATCTACGGCGCACTGAGCGAATACATCGGCGCGTGCGTGACCGGCGATGCTGTCACCCTGCTGGACATCAACAACTCCGTCCCGCAGTACATCTACGACGAGGACATCAAGGGCAAGTTCGATTACAAGCTGACGGACACCTTCATGGGCTTCCACTGCGGCAACACGCCGTCCTGCAAGATGTGCGACAACCGCGCTGTCAAGTACCAGCTGATTCAGCACCGCCTGCTGGAGCCCGCCGGCAGCGATCCGGACTTCACCCGCGGCACGCTGGAAGGCGACATCGCGCCCAGCCCCATCACGTTCTACCGCTTGCAGTGCGATTCTGACGGCGTGGTGCGCTCCTACATTGCGGAGGGCGAAGTGCTGCCCGTCGCAACCCGCTCTTTCGGCGGCATCGGCGTGTTCGCCATCAACGAAATGGGTCGTTTCTACCGTCATGTGCTGGTGCAGAAGCGCTATCCGCATCACGGCGCTGTGGCGTTCGACCACTGCGCGAAGCAGCTCTTCGAGGTCTTCAAGTACCTCGGCGTGCAGGACATCGCTTGGAATCAGCCGAAGTCTCTGCCCTATCCCACGGAAAATCCCTGGGCGTAATCCCGAAACATCAAAGGGCACGGCTTGCAGCAATGCAGGTCGTGCCCTTTTTGAATGAGCAATTGTTGCGTTAGCGCATAAAGAACCCCCGGAAGCGGCTGAAAAATCCGCCTCCGGGGGGTGTGTATCCGAATTACATGATAACCTTGATTTCCGCACCGTCGGTCAGCACAGCGTCCGTCAGCACGCCGGAAACTTCCGTGCCGTTGACCAGCACCTGCTTCACGCCGCTCTCGTGGTGGGCGGTGTTGTCCACCACAATGTGCAGCCGCTTGCCGCGGAAGCTCTTGTCCATCGTGAATCCGTCCCAAGACGCGGGAATCGCCGGGCTGATGACCAGTCCTTCGGGCGTCGGGCGCAGACCCAGAATCCCCTCAACGCAGCCGACCATGACCGTCGATGCCGTGCCGGTCAGCCAATGCACATGCGCGCGGCCCGGCTGGGGCGTCTCATGACCCTCGATGAACTGCGTGTGGACATACGGTTCCGCTTCACGCAGCTCCGCGCGGTCGTTGTAGGCGGCGGGGCAGCTCTCCGTGAAATACTGGAACGCGCGGTCGCCGTGACCCAGCAGGGCTTCCGCGAGAATCGCCCAGCCCTGAATCTGACAGAAGATGCCGCCGTTTTCCTTCGTCGTGGGGTTAAACAGCAGCATGTTCGCGCCGTCGAAAGCGTGCTGCTTGTAGCAGGGCGCCATGATTTCCACACCGAAGGGCGTGTTCAGCTGCTCGAACGCGGTCTGCATGGCCTTTTCCGCCTGTTCGGGCGTCGCCAGACCGGAAATGACCGCCCAAGACTGCGGGTTGAGCCACATGGACGCTTCGGGATCGTTCTTGCTGCCGATGATGCTGCCCTGCTCGCTGTACCCGCGGCGGAAGCGGTCATCCTCCCAGAAGTGCTGGTTGATGAGCGCCTTCTGTTCCTCCGCCTTCTGGCGCAGGTAGACGCGGTATTCGTCGTTCTCCGGCTTGTTGGGCATCAGCTCGTCCAGCAAGCGCAGGGCAAGATACAGCTGCATGGCGACGAAGGAGGATTCGCCCGCCGCGCCCAGACGCAGGCAGTCGTTCCAGTCCGCGTGCAGACCCGCCGGCATACCATGCGCGCCCAGATGATTCATGGAGAAGTCAATCGCGCGCTTCAGGTGGTCAAGCACCGTGCCTTCGCCGTGCGTCGCATACGGAATGACCTCGTCCATAAACGCGGTATCGCCCGTTTCGGCGATATACTTGTAGACGGTCGGGAACAGCCACAGCGCATCGTCCGCGCGATAATGCGGATGACCCGTGGCGCGGACGTAGCTGTCGTCCTCCGGGGAATCCTCGTGACCCGCGTTGTGGTTGAACTTCACCAGCGGCAGACCGCCGCCGTGATGCACCTGCGCGCTGAGCATGAACACAAGGCGTTCCTTCGCCATCTTCGGGTCAAGGTGGATGATGCCCTGAATATCCTGCACCGTGTCGCGGTAGCCCAGACCGTTGCGCTGACCGCAGTAGATGAGGGATGCCGCGCGGCTCCAGACAAACGTCGTGAAGCACTGGAAGGCATTCCAAGTGTTGATCATGCTGTTGAAATTCGCGTCGGGCGTGTTGACCGTCAAGCCGGAGAGCTCGCCGTGCCAGTAATCAACCAGCGCTTTCAGTTCGCCGTCCACCTTATCCGCGACGTTGGCATAGCTGTCCAGCAGCGCACGCGCCGCCTTTTCGCCCTTCTGCGCCAGCAGGAACGCAATCGTCTTCGTCTCGCCGGGCTGGAGCGTCAGCACCGTGTGCAGCGAACCGCAGGGGTTGCCATTGAAGTTGAGGGTGTTCCCCAAATCGCCATCCACAACGCCCTTGGGGTTAGAGAAGCGCCCCTGTCCGAGGAAGCGCTCGCGGCGGCCGGTGTAGCTCTTGACCGGGCTGCCTGCCAGACCGAAGAAGCGTTCGCGGCCGTTTTCGCCATCCGCATTCACGCCGCAGAACTGGTTGATATGCTCGATGATATGGTCACCGTGGAAGGTCGTTGTGGTGATGAACTGCGTATACTGGAGGTTGACCAAGTCCTGCTCATAGTTGCTCTCAGTGGTCAGTTCGCAGTAGGAGAAAACGGAGATGGTGCGGGGCTTATCGGACTTGTTCGTCACCGCCACGCGCCAAACCTCGTGCGTCGCGCCCAGCGGCACATAGTACAGCGTCTTGCTCTCGATGCCGCTGTATGTGCTTTCGACCTCCGTGTAGCTCGTGCCGTGACGGGTGATGGTCTTGTACTGTTCCAGCGGCTTCTCCACCGGCCGCCACGTTGCCGACCAGTAATCGCCCGTTTCGTCATCCCGCAGATAGACATAGCGCCCCGGCTCATCGAACTGGTTGAAGGTATAGCGCAGGATGCGTCCCGCCGCGCCGGACTTGACGAAGCTGTATCCGCCGGCATTCTGGGTCACAATCGCGCCGTATTCCGGAGAGCCGAGGTAGTTCGCCCACGGCATGGGCGTGCGCGGGTCGGTGATGACGTACTCGCGTGCTGCATCACTAAAGTAACCGAACTGCATAAGAGAAATCCTCCTTGCGTAATTCTTCGTCAGGGTTATCTACGAAAACGTTTTCCCGGACAGGCGCAAATGCCTCCGCCCTTTCAAACGCTTCTATCCGTGCGTATTGTAGCATACTTTTCCTCTTCGCGCAAGGAGGGAATGCACACTTCGGAAACTTTTTTCCCGGAAAAGAGGGGGATAGATGCAACTCCCCTTTGCAACAAGAAAAGTCAAGCAACATGGAAGTGCGCTGTGAAGGGGTGTCGGGGACGCCCGCAAAGCCCCCGACTCGCGCCCGCAGGCGCGAAATCCCCCTGCAACATAAAAAATCAAGAAGCATGGAAGTGCGCTGCGAAGGGGTGTCGGGGGCGACCGCAAAGCCCCCGACTCGCCTCCGCGGAGGCGAAACCCCTGCAACGAAAAAGACCAGCAGCAGGAAGCCGAATCGCTTCCCCTGCTGGTCGGTCGCGCCCATCTGGCGCGACAATATTGAGTAGGTCGAAAAAGCAGCTTGGGGGCGCTCCTGCGGGAGCGCGAAGTTACTGGCAGGGACGCTTCGCTGCCTGCGCCTTTGTTGAGCGCATTTGACATACTGGTCGCCCGTGGAACGGTTGGGGCGTTGCCCCAAACCCCACAAGGGAGCTCCGCCCCTTGACCCCGCAAGGGGGATTCCCCCTTGACCCCTCCGCGCGATTGAGTTGAGCGCTTCTCCATGCTATGCCCGCGTGTTTATCCTCTTTTTTGTTCCTTATTCCGTATAAACTGCCCTCGCGCCGCCGATATACGGCAGCCGCGAATACGCCATCACCAAATTCGCATGTCCCACATGGCTCGTCGAAATCCGCAGCGGCACCGCTACCGGCCGAATGTGCATTCCCACCAGCGTATCGCCAATATCAATCGCCGCATCCGCCTGAATGCTCACCGCCAGCGCAGGCTTCTCCATCTTCTTCCACGCCGCCGCCGGTACACTGCCGCCCGCTTTCGGCTGCGGTATCGCCCGCACCTGCGTCAGTCCCAGTTCCTTCAGCACCGCCTTCTCCACCACAATCCCGCGGTTCAGGTGCTCGCAGCACTGGAACGCCGCATGAACGCCGTGCCCCTTGCACGCCGCCAGCATCGCTTCCGCCACAATCTCGCCTAATTCCGGCACACTGCCCTTGCCGATGCGCGCGCCCGTAATCTCGCTCGTCGAACAGCCCAGCACAATCACGCTGCCGCTCTCCAAATGCCCCGCATCCATCAGCGCACCAACGGATTCATCCAAAATGCGGTTGATTTCCGCGCGCAAAGTTTCCCTCTGTGCCTCGTCAAACATGTTCAAGCCCTCCCTGTTCTTTCTGCGCTGATTCCTGCTGGAATGGGGTCTTCTGGCGGAGCATTTCCAGCGCATTGCCTGCGCCGATAACCGCCAAGCGCCCCAGCAGATTCGCAATCATCCGCGCCGTTTCGATGTCGATTTGTTCCCGCACGCCGCGAATCGCCGTCACTCCCGCGTGGACATCCTTGCGCATTTCCTTCCAATTGATGCGCTGCGTCGATGCCAGCAGGTCGAAGATAGCATCCACGAACTTGCGGCGCTGCTCGCGGGTGCACTGTGCCAGCCACTGATGCACCGTCTGGTTGACCAGAACGCTGCCCTTGTCCAGATCCTCGGCATAGCAGAAATCCTTGCCCCGCACTTCCCACGAGAACGGGTCGTGCTGCATGATGCCGTTGTTGTCCGAAATGACGACACGATGCACCGGGTGCGCCGCCATCAACAGCCCCACGACCGCAAACTGCGGCACATAGGCAATGATGCGGCTCGCCACGGCGGCGTATCCGTCGGACGCGGCGGTTTCGTCATCCACACCCGGCCCGTCGAAGCTGACGACGCGGCGGATGCGCCCCTGCAAGTCCGCCTTAGTGTGCGCGGCGGCATACACGGCGAGGTTTCCGCCCTTGCTGTGACCCGTCACGATGACGTCACCCGCATCCTGCGTCAGGTGGTGTTCGAGATACTTTTGCGCCGCCGCCTGCGCCGGAACAGGGCTTTCAAACGACATGGCGAAATCCTCCCGCCAGCCGGTCAGACTGCCGTCCGTGCCGCGGAAGGCAATAATATGCGTTCCGTCGGGCAAGTCCACTGTCATGGCGGCGAACTGGATTTCGTCATTGAGGACGGACACTGCGTCGCGCACCGTCAATGCCCCAAAGCGGCTGCTTTTCGCGATTTGCTGAAGCAGTCGGCGGCATTCGCCCCGGAAATGGTCGTCCGGGTCATCGGGCGGAACAGATTTCGCGCACTGGGCGAAGACTTGCGTTTCCGCGGGCAGGTCGATGTAAGACAGTGCCGCCATCACGAGGGTATCAAGGTCATTGGCGGGATCAGCGGCGAATGGAAGATCGCCGCGCCAAGTGATGTAATCGGGCAAGTAGGACATTGCTTTGCCACCTCCCAAAGCAGATGAGGGTTTTTTCTGTATTGTTGTTCCTTTCGTTTGGGGTTCTAAGAGCAGTTCTTCTTTCATGCAGGGGGATGCGCCTGCGGGCGCACCAAAGGGCTTTCCGATCGCCCTTTGGAAACCTTCGGCGCCGCAACTTTTGGGGATTCCTGTTTATTGGTTGATAGTGCTGCATGGGGAGCGAAAGGCACACTAACTAAAAATGTTACGACAGCACTCAATAAACTTAGATGGGATGCGAAGCAGTCCAGAGGGCGATCGCAAAGCCCTCTGGTCGCTCCCGCAGGAGCGAAATCCCCGCATAACCACGCGGACACTGCATGAGCGTGTCACCACCTCAATCGCGCGGAAGGGTCAAGGGAGGAACTCCCTTGCTTACTTCAGCTCCCCACTTGCTTTCATGGCTTCGTATTGCTCCATCGAAATCAGACAGCGGCGGGGTTTCGCGCCGTCCTTCGCGGAGATGATGCCGCGCTGCTCCATTTCGTCTACCAAGCGCCCGGCGCGCGCGTAACCCAGTTTCAGGCGGCGCTGAATCAGGCTCGTCGAGACTTCACGGTCGCGTACCGCCATTTCCACGCACTGCGAGAAAAGGTCGCGGTCAGCGGAGGAGTATTCGTCCACCGTCGAATTCGCATCTGGGTCGTCCTCGTCGCCGTCGTTGCCCATGTTCGCCAAGCGGTCGAGTTCATCCAGCACGCCGCTGTCGTAGTTTGCCGGCGAATACTGGCGGATGAAGTCCGTAATGCCATTCACTTCGTCATCGGTCAGGAAGCAGCCCTGCACGCGGATGGGGGTGAATTCGCCCATCGGCATATACAGCATGTCGCCGTAACCAAGCAGCTGTTCCGCGCCGTTGCGGTCAAGAATCGTTCGGCTGTCCACGTTCGAGGACACCTTGAAGGCGATTCGGCTGGGGATGTTCGCCTTAATCAGACCCGTGATAACATCCACCGACGGGCGCTGCGTCGCGACGACCAGATGAATACCCGCCGCGCGCGCCAGCTGCGCCAGACGGCAAATGCGCTCTTCGACTTCCTTCTTGCAGGTCATCATCAGATCCGCCAATTCGTCGATAACAATCACAATGCGCGGCATCGGCTCTTCGTCCTCATCCAGCGCTTCGTTGTAGCCGTCGATGGCGCGCACGCCCTTCTCCTGGAACTTATTGTAGCGATCCATCATCTCCCCAACTGCCCACGCCAGTGCGCCGCTCGCCTTGTGCGGGTCGGACACCACCGGAATCAGCAGGTGCGGAATGCCGTTGTAGCACTGCAGTTCAACCACCTTCGGGTCAACGAGAATCATGCGGACTTCCTTGGGCGAACAGCGGTACAAAAGCGAATTGATGATTGTGTTGATACACACGGATTTACCGGAACCTGTCGCGCCTGCAATCAGCAGGTGCGGCATTTTCGCGAGGTTGCACAGGATTGGCGCGCCCGCGATGTCCTTGCCCAGCGCGACGGTCAGCGGGCCTTTCGCCTTGTGCATCACGTCAGATTGCAGCACTTCCTTGAGCGTGACGGTCGTGCGCGTGCTGTTGGGCACTTCCACGCCGACAAGCGCCTTGCCCGGAATCGGCGCTTCAATTCGCACGGACTTGACCGCCATGTTCATCGCGATATTGTGGTTTAGGTTCGTCACCTTATTGACCTTGATGCCGGGGGCGATTTCCAGTTCAAAGCGCGAAATTGCCGGGCCGTGGGTGATGTGGCGCACCTTCGCGGGGATGCGGAAGGATTTGAGCGTCTCTTCCAGCCGCTGCGTGCGCAGTTCGTCCTCCTCCGCGTTGACGCCCTGCTGACCCAGCGGATCGCGCAGAAGCATCATCGGCGGATAAGTGTACGGCACTTCGGGATTGAAGGTGGATGTGGCGGATGCGCCCGTCGCGCTTGGCCCGCCGGACGGTGCCTCCGTCGTTGCCTTTGCAACCTGAATGCCCGGCTGAACCGCTGCGGGGATGTTCTCCGGCTGCTGCAAAGCGACGGGAACGTTCGTCGTGCCGCTGCTGACCGGCTGCGCGGGCAGGTTCAAATCCGGCTGCCACGCGCCTGCGGGGCGTTCCTGCGTCAGCACGGGCGCAAGCACCTTCTTCGGCGCATCCTCCGGCTCTTCCCACGGCGGGCGGTCATCCAGTTCCGCCGGGAAATCCGCGTCATCGTCGAACGCATCGTCCGCGGACACGGCTTCGGGCAAATCCGCAGGCGTTTCTTCCGGGGCTTCCGGCAGAATTTCCTCCTGCATCTCCTGCGGCGCATCTACCGCCGCCGTCGGCTGGGTCGGCATTGTGGGCTGCGTCCACTGCATCATCGGCGGATTCTGCTCCGTCTCCGGCACAGCGTCCGCCGTTTGCTGCATCGGCGCGGGCTGCGCGGGCATGTCGTTCCAGCTGTATGTCGCCGGCTCCCCAACGCCGCTGGGCGCGGGCTGCTTCGGCTGCTCGTAGGTCGGAATCTGCGGCGGTTCTGCCGCAGCCTGCCCCATCGGGTACGTCGGCTGCGTAAACGGCTGCGAGTCACTCCATGCGGATTTCCGGCGCGGCGTTGTCCAATCATCTGCAAAGCCGGTCTGTCCCAGCTCCTCCGCCGACGGCGCAAAACCAATCTTGTTGTTCTTCCGGCTCGTTACGGGCTGAACAGGCTTTCCCTGCGGCATCGGCTGCTTCCGCACCGGCGGATTCTGCGGCATCACGGGCTGCACAGGGGCGTTCGGATACTGCGTATACGGGCTGACGACGCGCCCCTTCTCCGTTCCGGGGCGGGCGTAGGGCGACGGGGTATTCTGCGTATAAGCCGCGTTCGCCGCATTCCCTTGGCGAATCCGCTCCTGTTCTTCCGCCAGCTGCCGCTGACGTTCCTGCTCCTGACGGCGTGCTTCCTCCGCCGCTGCTTCTTCCGCGCGCTTCGCCTGCTTCTCGCGCAATTGCACGAGCTTCTCGCCCGTCCAGCCATACAGGCGGCGGAACAGCGACCATCCGCCGACGAGGACATCGACCGCCATCAGCAGACCAAGCATGACTGCCCCCAGCCCTGCGCCAAAGAACTTCCACAGCGGCCACGCAAGCAGCATCCCAACCATGCCGCCGCCGTAGCCCTTCATGCCGTACGTCATGCTGCGGGACATCATGCCGCTGAACGCGTCCGACCCGGTTTTTTGGGCGATATAGTCCAGCAGGGGGAATTGTCCTTCCGACGATGTTACGAACGTCATCAGCGACACAAAGCCGCTGAGCAGCACAACGAGAATCGCATAGCTTGCCACATATCGCCGGCTGACTTTGCGCGTCGTGGAAATCAGCAGCGCCACGCCAGCGGCAATCAGCGCGAAGGTCATCAGCAGCGTCATCGACCCGAACATGGAGGACGAAAATTGCCGCAGATACCGGAACACCTCATGCTGCAAGCCGAATCCCGCGCCAAGCAGTGTCAGAATGCCCGTCGCCAGCAGCAATATGCCCACCATCAGGCACGCCGCCAGCGAATCCGCCTCATACCGTGGCATTCGCTTCTGCTTCGCCGTCCTCCCCGTTCGGTTCGTCTTGCCATTCTTCTTACTCTGCGCCATTTCGGCCTCCTACCATTTCTCTATCTGTAATACGAGGGAACGCAAGGGGCGTTGCCCCTTGACCCCACAAGGGAGTTCCTCCCTTGACCCTTTCGCGCGATTGAGTTGTGCGCGTTTTCATACTGTGCCCGCGTGTTTATACAGGGTTTCGCCACTGCGGTGGCGACCAGAGGGCTTTGCGGTCGCCCTCTGGACTGCTTCGCGTCCCCATCTAAGTTTATTGAGCGCTATCGCAACATTTTTATTTTCATCGCCCTTTGGTCGCCTCCGCAGAGGCGAAACCCCTGCAAGCAAAAAGCCATTTTAGGAGAAAAGTCAGTTTTCTCCCCCATTCTCCGCCTGCATCAGCATCACCGTCCGCAGGACACCATCCTCATCCGCGTGCAGACACAGCGTCGCATTGCTCCACCACGCATAATAATCCGTCTGCCCCGCGCACAAGCGCCGCAGTTCCGCGGATTCCGCGGATACCGATACTGTCCGCGTCGGTTCGCCCAATGCCTGCCGCCATTCGCCCTGCGTCGTGCTGCCCGTCACCAGACCCAATAGCATCAGCCTGTCCGCCCGGATGCTCTGCGCAACGCTGCTGTCCAGCTTCCGCGTCAGGTTGTCCGTCAGGATGTACACATTTCGGAATGCGCCGTCTTCCAGCGAAATCATCCGCTGATCGCCCGCCAAATCCGGGTCGTTCAGCAGCTGATAGGTGTCTATCAGCCCCTGCACACTGTCGCCCAGCGCCGCCGGAATGCTCGGAAACGCACCGCCGGACAGCGCAGCCGTCAACGTTTCCTTCGCATCCGCCGCCAGCTTCAGGTGCTTGCCCACGCCAAGGCGCGTCAGCACGCTGTCCTCTGATAAGTCCAGCACGTCCGCCAGTTCGCTCCACAGGAACGTAATCGTCCCTGCGCGCTCCGAAAGCGTCTCGAACCGCCGAATCGGGTAATGAAGCGTCAAGCCGTATTCCGTCAGCGAAAACACATCCGGCAGGGGCAGCAGCTCCGCCGCCGCAAGGTGCGCGCTCATGTCCGGCAGAATCTCATCCGCGATGGTCTCCTCCATTTTCGCGCGCGCTTCGTCCGCGTCGGTGAACAGGTCGCCAAAGGTGATTTCCTGCCCCGTGCGCAGGTCGATATTGACCGCCGCCCATTCCTGCGTCGCGCGTTCCGTTTCCAGCGCCCCGCTGGAGAGAATCGCGACGCTCAGCACATCATCCGCCAGCGCCGCTGAATATGTCACCGTCAGCGGCACAGGCGAGGACATCAGCACTGCCATACGGCTCAATCGGTTCTCGATTTTCCCGGCTTGCAAAATCGCGTCATTCACCTGCTGCTGGATGCTTTCGTCCGCCATCCCGGTGATTTCCGGATATTTGACGCTGTTATTGCCCAGCGTCAGCCCTTTTTCAGTGATTTGCGGGACATTTTCCGTCGCTTCCGGCGCAGCAGAGGCGTTCGTCGCCTGTGGGACTTCCACCGGCGTAAATTCCGCCAGACACGGCGCTGCGGACAGCGCCGCTGCCAGCAGGAACGCTGCCATTCGTGCACTTCGTTTCATGGGCAAAAAACCTCCTTGTGTGACAGTTTCTCGGCGGGAACGCTGACAGCTGAATCCATCAGAGTTTCCCTCTATCTAACGATTTCACGCAAGGTTTCCTTGCATCGGGTCTCCGCTTCGGGGGGAAAGGGTATCCCTTTCCAATATACTATTATAGCACATTTTCCGCCGGATTTGTCCTCTGTCAGGAGATTTTTCTGCATCATTGAAAAAAGATGCCAACGTCTTCCATAGTGGAAAACCATTGGCATCCCTATTTGTCACAGCTTCGCCACGCGCTCCAGCCGGGGCGTAATCAGCAGGCACAGCATCCCAATCAGCACGCCCGCGATGCCCTGCACCACGTTCGGGCCAATCGCCGCAGCTGCCGATGCAATGCCGTACAGCGCCCATTCCAGCAGGAAGTACCCCAGCACCATCACCGCTTCTGCAAGCAGGAACGACAGCAGTGCCAGCAGCGGCTGATCCTTCCGGCAGAGCTTCCACGCCACCAGCGCCACCAACCCCTTGATGAGGAACGTCGGCAGCACATAGACCATATAGCCGCCGATGAGGTCAGAGAGCATCGACCCGACCGCCGCCGCCGGAATCCCCAGCGGGCCAAGCAGCAGCACGGACAGGAAGATGGCGCCGTCGCCGAGGTGGACATAGCCGCCCGTCACCGGCACGGGAATCTTCGGGAAGTAGGTCATCACGAACACCAGCGCCGCCATCACGCCGCACAGCGTCAACTTTTGCACATTCAACTTCTTCATAGGCGGATTGCCCCTTTATGCAGTTATGCGGTTTATTTCACGATGCTGCGGAAGCGCCGGGTCAACCCCAGCGGGCAGCACAGAATCCACGAGGTCACCGCGCCCACACCTGCCTGCAGGCACTGGAACGGCAGCTTCATGATGGCATATTCCGGCGTGCTGTACACAAACGCGCGTCCCAGCGTGTAGCCCACCACCATGACAATCGCGCCCGCCAGCACCGCAATCGCGCAGGCAAGTGGCTGCTTCATGCGCAGCTTCCGGCAGAGCAGGGAGATAACGAGCGCCTGCAAGCCGTGCGTAATAAGCGACACGAACATCGGCGCGGGATAGAACAGCAGGTCGCCCAGAAACGCACCCACGCCGCACGCGATAAACGCCGACAGCGGATCCATGAGCATCGCCGCCGTGTCAATCACGACGTCGTTAAAGTAGAGGTGTCCACCCGGCACGGGGATGCTCAGCGCGCTCATGCTCAGCACAACCACCATCGCCATGAACAGCGCGGTCATGGTCAGCCACAGCACCGGCTTGCGGCGGCGCAGATCCTCAGGCTTCTCCCATTCCTTCGTCACGAGGATTCAGTCCTTTCGTTATGCGTTTTTTCAGAAAAGCCCTTACGCGTCCGGCATTTCGCTCACGCGGCGGATACCGTCGTCCACGCGGCGCAGGGTTTCCTCCTTGCCCAGCAGATAAGCGATTTCAATCGCGCCGCCGGGGGTGCTCTGCTGACCGGAAATGGCGATGCGCAGCGGCCACAGCGCCGTCGCGTTCTTCATGCCCGCCTCGGCAATCGCCGCCATCACGGTATCGTGGATGACCGGCTCTGTCCATTCGGTGATGCCGTCCAGCACCGGACGCAGCAGGTTCAGCGCCTTCAAGCAGGCTTCCTTGTTCGTCTTCGCCTTCTTGTTGATGTAGATGGCGCTGTCGTAGTCCGGCAGCTGCGCAAGGAAGCGCACCATGTCCGGCACGAGGTTGAATACCTCCGTGCGGCCCTGCATCAGCTCCGCAAGGCGCTTATAGTCCATCTTGCTGCTGTCGCCAAACACCTTGTCGAACCACGGCGTGACCATTTCCAGATACTTTTCCGGGGTCAGGCGGCGGATGTACTCGGCGTTGAACCACGTCAGCTTCTTCACGTCGAAGATACCGGGCGCTTTGTTGATACGGTGGATGTCGAACGCCTCCACCAGTTCATCAAGGGTGAAGAATTCGCGGTCGTCGCCGGGATTCCATCCGACCAGCGCCAGATAATTGACGATGGCTTCGACCAGATAGCCCTTGTCCACATAGTCGGAGAAGTACGCGTCGCCATCGCGCTTGGACAGCTTGTGCTGCGAATCGCGCATGACCGGCGGCATGTGGATGTACTGCGGAATCTCCCAGCCGAACGCCTCATAGAGCAGGTTATACTTCGGCGTCGAGGACAGGTACTCCATGCCGCGCATGACGTGAGTGATGCCCATCAAGTGGTCGTCGATGACATTGGCAAAGTTGTAGGTCGGCATACCGTCCTGCTTAATCAGCACCATGTCGTCGAGCGTGTCATTCGGGAAGGTCATATGGCCAAACACGAGGTCATCATAGCTGGTTTCGCCCGTCGTCGGCGCGTTTTGGCGGATGACATACGGCACGCCTGCATCCAGCTTGCGCTGAATTTCCTCCTGCGTCAGGTGCAGGCAGTGCTTATCGTACTTGAACACTTCGCCCTTCGCTTCGCACGCCGCGCGGCGCTCTTCCAGCTCTTCCTTCGTGCAGAAGCAGTAGTAGGCGTGGCCCGTCTTGACCAGCTGCTGTGCATAGGGCAGGTACAAATCCTTGCGCTGAGACTGGATGTACGGGCCGACCGGGCCGCCCACGTCCGGGCCTTCATCCCAGTTCATGCCGCAGCGGCGCAGCGTGTCGTAAATGACCTCCGTCGCGCCTTCCACAAAGCGCACCTGATCCGTATCCTCAATGCGCAGGATGAATTTGCCCCCGTTCTTCCGGGCAAACAAATACCCATACAGTGCCGCGCGCAGTCCGCCCAGATGCATAAAGCCCGTCGGCGACGGCGCAAATCGTGTACGCACTTCCTGATTCATTTTCTGATTCTCCTTAGTTCCATAATAAAAGGGAAACCGCAAGGGGCGTTGCCCCTTGACCCCACAAGGGAGTTCCTCCCTTGACCCTTTCGCGCGATTGAGTTGAGCGCTCTCTCATACTATGCCCGCGTGTTGATTTTGGGGGAGACCAAGGGGCGTTGCCCCTTGACCCCAGCAGGGACGCTGTCCCTGCACCCTGCAAGGGAGTTCCTCCCTTGACCCTTTTTCGCGATTGGATTGAGCGCACTTTCATGCAGTGTCCGCGTGTTTATGCGGGGATTTCGCTCCTGCGGGAGCGACCAGAGGGCAATGAAAACAGACGAAGTCTGCGGTCGCCCTCTGGACTGCTTCGCCCGCCCTCCGGAAGTTACAATATGGTTATGTTTATTATTTTAGTTAGTGAACAATCGTCACACAAACTAAAAACTTTCGATAAAAACCAAGTAACATGGGAGTGACCGCGCCGAAGGTTTCCAAAGGGCGATCGGAAAGCCCTTTGGTCGCCTCCGCAGAGGCGAAACCCTGCGTTACTTAGCCGCCTTCGCAAAGGCATCCCGCAGCCCAACCGTGCGGTTGAACACCGGCAGTTCCGCCGTGGAATCCGGGTCTTTGCAGAAATAGCCCGTGCGCAGGAACTGCAGTGCCGTCCCCGGCGCGCATTCTTTCGCATACGGCTCAATCACGCCGTGCACCACCGTCAGGCTGTGCTGATTCAGCTTCTTCAGGAAGTCATAATCCGCGCGGGACAGATTCGCGTCCGCTTCCTCTGCCTCTTCGGTTTCTTCCGCATCCACCGCATCCTCGGCGGTCGGCTCGGTTTCGTCCTCCAGCGCGCTGTCATCCGCCAGCAGCGGGTCGTAGAGGCGTGCCTCGAACGGCACAGCGTCCGCCGCGCTCACCCAATGCAGCGTCTTGCCCTTAATCTTGCGGTCAGCGCCCGCGCTGCCGGACAGGCTGTCCATGTCCACCGTGCAGTACACTTCGATGACGTTGCCGTTCTCGTCCTTCTTGCAGCCCTCGCACTTGACGATGTACGCCCCGTTCAGGCGCACCTCGAAGCCGGGGTACATGCGCTGGAACTTCTTCGCAGGCACTTCCATGAAGTCTTCCTGCTCAATGTACAGCTCTTTGCCGAACGTGACTGTGTGGCTGCCCATTTCGGGGTGCTTCGGGTGATTTTCGACCGTCAGCGTGAGCGTCTTGTCAGCGTCCCAGTTCGTCAGCACCACCTTGAGCGGGTGCAGCACCGCCATCACACGCGCAGCCTTTTCGCCCAAATCGTCGCGGATGCAGGCATCCAGCAGCGCGGTATCCACGGTGGAATCCGCCTTGCTCAAGCCGATGCGGCTGACGAAATCACGAATCGCAGCGGCAGTGCAGCCGCGGCGGCGCAGACCCGACAGCGTGGGCATACGCGGGTCATCCCAGCCTTTGACGTAGCCGCCCATGACCAGCGCGCGCAGCTTGCGTTTGCTCATCACGGTGCGGGTCATGTTCAGGCGGGCGAACTCAATCTGGCGAGGACGTGCCGGCAGCATGGACTGGCTGTGCTCCACCACCCAGTCATACAGCGGGCGGTGAATTTCGTATTCCAGTGAGCAGAGGGAGTGGCTGATGCCCTCCAGCGCATCGCCAATCGGGTGCGAGAAGTCGTACATCGGGTAGATGCACCACTTCTTGCCCGTGCGCCAGTGCTCCTTGTAGAGGATGCGGTACATGGTGGGGTCGCGCATGACGATGTTGGGCGACGCCATATCAATCTTGGCGCGCAGGGTGTACTGTCCCTCGGCAAATTCGCCCGCGCGCATCCGGCGGAACAGGTCAAGGCTCTCTTCGGCGGGACGGTCGCGCCACGGCGAATTCTTGCCGGGCTTGGTCAGCGTGCCGCGGTATTCGCGCATCTGCTCCTTGTTCAGCTCGTCCACATACGCCAGGCCGCGCCGAATCCAGTCCTCCGCGATTTCGTAGCACTTATCGTAATAATCAGAAGCGTAATACAGGCCGCCCGTCCAGTCAAAACCCAGCCAGTGAATGTCGTTCTTGATGGCTTCGACAAACTCGGTGTCTTCCTTCGCGGGGTTCGTATCGTCAAAGCGCAGGTTGCACTTGCCGCCGAATTTCTCCGCCGTCAGGAAGTCCGTAATCAGCGCCTTGCAGTGGCCAATGTGCATATAGCCGTTGGGTTCGGGAGGAAACCGCGTATGCACTTGCGTGTAGCGACCATCCTTCAAATCCTGTTCGACGGCCTCCCAGACAAAATTACTGCGAGTCGTTGCTTCTTCCATAGAATCGTTTCCTCCTTCTCCATTCTATACCATTTCCAGAATCAAAAAGGCGCAAGCAGGCGGCGCTGACGAATCCGGAAGTAGTATCACCCGAGAAAATATGATACCGGGCATTGCACCATTATAACGGCATTCCCCCGAAATTACAAGGGTTCGCGGAAAAAATCGAGTATTTTGCTGGGGTTTCGCCGGAATCATACCTGAATTTGATTTTTCCCAGCCGCATTTTTTCCTTTTCTTCACCTGTACAGCAGAAAAACTTGCATTCCCCCGCATTCTGTGCTATATTGACGCGGAATCCAATAAGTTAATCGGAGTGAACTGCCATGCCGAATTTTTCGCTTTCTGACGCGGTGTTTGAAAATGCCGCTGCCAAGTACCCGACTCCCTTCCACCTCTACGACGAAGCCGGAATCCGCCGCAATGCCCGCACGCTGAAGCAGGCGTTTTCATGGTGCGAAGATTTTGAGGAATATTTCGCCATCAAGGCCCTGCCGAACCCCGCTATCCTCCGCATTCTGAAGGAAGAGGGCTGCGGCGTGGACTGCTCCAGCGACACGGAATTGATGCTCGCGGACGCCTGCGGATTCTCCGGGCGGGACATCATGTTCTCCGCCAACGCCATGCCCTACCATGAGTTCGACGATGCCCGCCGTCTCGGCGCGTTCGTCAACCTCGATGATATCACCCATATTGACATTCTCCGTCAGCACGGCGGCATTCCCGAAACCATCTGCTGCCGCTATAACCCCGGCGGAGACTTCAAAATCGGCAACGAAATCATGGGCAATCCGGGCGACGCGAAGTACGGTTTCACCTATGCCCAATTGCAGGAGGGCTTGAAGCGCCTGAAAGAACTTGGCGCAAAGCGCTTCGGGCTTCACGCGTTCCTGTCCTCCAACAACACGGACGACAACTACTACCCCGCGCTGGCGAAGATTCTCTTCACCTGCGGCCGCGACCTCGCCGCCGAAACCGGCTTGGAGCTGGCGTTCATCAACCTCTCCGGCGGCATCGGCATCCCCTACCGCCCCGACCAGCCCGCGACAGATGTACTCGCTGTCGGCGAAGGTGTCCGCAAGGTATACGAGGAAATCTTCCCGAACGGCGGCGTCGCGCTGAAAACCGAACTCGGTCGCTGGATGACCGGCAACATGGGCTGGCTTGTCACGCGCGTGATTCACGAGAAGCACACCTACAAGGACTACATCGGCGTGGATGCCTGCGCCGCGAACCTCATGCGCCCTGCGATGTACGGCGCGTACCACCACATCACCGTCTGCGGAAAGGAAAGCCTGCCGCATGACCACATCTATGACGTCGTCGGCAGTCTGTGCGAAAATAACGACAAGTTCGCCATCAACCGCGCCCTGCCGGAAATCAAGATCGGTGACCTGCTGGTGATTCATGACACCGGTGCGCACGGTCATGCGATGGGGTATAATTATAATGGGCGGCTGCGGTCGGCAGAGGTGCTGTATACGCAGGAGGGCGGCTATAAGCTGATTCGCCGCGCGGAGACCGCACAGGATTATTTTGCGACGCTGGATATGGATGAATGCGCGGCAAAACTGGGTTTGACACCGAAAAAATAAACACGCGGGCAAAACATCCAGTACACAAACTAAAAAACCTTCCAACACAGCTCAATCAGCATCCGAAGGGGTGCCGAAGGAGTCCAGAGGGCGATCGGAAAGCCCTCTGGAAGCATGCCAATGACCAGTATGGAGTGAAAACCATTAGTCCCCGGAAGTCATGCTTCCTAAGACATAAAGCAACGGGCAGGACGTGAAAATGCGTCCTGCCCGTTCTTCTTGTATTACTTCGCCAGCTGGTTGACCGCATCGACAACCGCCTGAGAGGTCAGCGTCGCGCCCGTCACCGCGTCGATGTCCACGCCCAGCGTCAGCGGCGCACTCTTGCCGATGAACTGGCTCGTGAACGCTTCGTCGGCACACTTGCCGCCCAGCGCGTAGAATTCGCCGGAAGCATCCACCGTCAGCGCCGTGATGACATGATTCTTGTCAATTTCCACCGTCACGGCCACGCCCTCGTGCCAGCCCTTGACCTTCGTGGTCAGCACTTTCGCGGGCGCTTCTGCATACAGGCTGTTCACCGCGTCAACGACCGCCTGAGACGTAATCGTCGCGCTTGCCACCGCGTCGATGCCTTCGCCCAGCGTCAGCGGCGCGCTCTTGCCAACAAACTGGCTCGTGAACGCTTCCTCCGCGCACTTCTGACCGAAGCCCGCCGTCTGCGTGGACGCATCCACCACCAGTGCCGTAATCACACCGTTCTCGTCCGTCACCTGCACCGTGATCTCCGCGCCACCAAAGCCCGCAATCGTCGCAGTCTTCGCGTTTTCCAGCACCATGGGCGCTTCCGTCGCAGCGGGTGCTTCCGTCGCGACAGGTGCTTCCGTCGGTTCTTCCACGGGTTCAGCCGCTGCATACAGGCTGTTCACCGCCTCTACAACCGCCTGAGACGTAATCGTCGCGCTTGCCACCGCGTCGATGCCTTCGCCCAGCGTCAGCGGCGCGCTCTTGCCAACAAACTGGCTCGTGAACGCTTCCTCCGCGCACTTCTGACCCAGACCCGCCGTCTGCGTGGACGCATCCACCGTCAGGGAGGTAATCACGCCGTTTTCGTCCGTCACGTTCACCGTGATTTCGTTGCCATCGTAGCCCGCAGCCGTTGCCGTCTTGACTTCCGCAGTCTGCGCAGCGGGTGCTTCCGTCGGCTCTTCCACGGGTTCAGCCGCCGCATACAGGCTGTTCACCGCGTCTACGACCGCCTGAGACGTAATCGTCGCGCTTGCCACCGCGTCGATGCCTTCGCCCAGCGTCAGCGGCGCGCTCTTGCCAACAAACTGGCTCGTGAACGCTTCCTCCGCGCACTTCTGACCCAGACCCGCCGTCTGCGTGGACGCATCCACCGTCAGGGAGGTAATCACGCCGTTTTCGTCCGTCACGTTCACCGTGATTTCGTTGCCATCGTAGCCCGCAGCCGTTGCCGTCTTGACTTCCGCAGTCTGCGCAGCGGGTGCTTCCGTCGGCTCTTCCACGGGTTCAGCCGCCGCATACAGGCTGTTCACCGCGTCTACGACCGCCTGAGACGTAATCGTCGCGCTTGCCACCGCGTCGATGCCTTCGCCCAGCG